>Ga0105240_10005730_pt1 | contig 18432 bp, 18 predicted proteins | sample KBSC54metaG_FD_80426 | JGI IMG/M metagenome (GOLD analysis project Ga0105240, IMG submission 80426) | Corn rhizosphere microbial communities from Kellogg Biological Station, Michigan, USA - KBS C5-4 metaG | ecosystem: Host-associated > Plants > Roots > Rhizosphere > Soil | place: Michigan, USA... | reverse complement strand
TGTCCGGCGGCTTCACAGTGTTCGCCGATCGCGTCGCGGCGATGATCGGCTTCGACCGGGCGGTGTCGAACACCCTCGACATTGCCGATGGGCGGCTCGCGGGCACCGTTGCCAGGCCAATCGTCGGGGCGGCGACCAAGGTCGAGACGCTGATCGCCGAGCGCGATGGCCTCGGACTGCTGCCGTCAGCGACGCTGGCAGTCGGCGATGGCGCCAATGACATCCCGATGATCGAGGCCGCCGGCCTCGGCGTCGCCTATCACGCCAAGCCCAAGACCGCCGCGGCTGCCGCGGCGCGGATCGACGCCTGCGACCTCACCGCGCTGCTCTACGCCCAGGGCTATGCGCGGAAGGACTGGGCGGTCGACTAGGGCGCGACGGGGATGCAGGCTTGGCCGGCGCGGGAGGCGGCCGCACAAAGGCGAACTGCAGCCGCCACGCCATTGACCGGCCCGGCGCGGAGCCGGGTCATTTTGCCCACCTGGCTGAGCGATCCCCTCAGGCCCGCCAGCGCGCCGACCTTGCCACGTGCGGATTGCCAAGCCGCCTGCGCGGCGCCGCGGCTGCCGTAGGCGCCGAGCTGCACATAATAGGCCTGGCCGGCCTGCGCGGGTTTGGCGACGGGTAGAGCCCGCGGCGCCGGCTTTGCCACCTGCACAGGCTTGGGCGGTGGAGCGGGCTTCGCCGACTGTACCGGCTTGGGCGCAGGCGCAGGCTTCGGTGCCCGTTTGGGCGCTGGAGCAGCCGTTGCCACGGGGGCAGGCTTGGACGGCTTGGACGGCTTGGACGGCTTGGCCGCCTCAGCCTTGGTCACGACCGGCGAGCGGCTGGCGACGACTGTCCTGCCCGCCTCGCGCCCGGCTTTGGGAGCGGGTCCGCCGCTCGCCAGGGCGATCGCCTGCTGGCGCTGCGCCTGCGGGATATAATTATCCATCCGGCTGAGGCTTTCGGCCGCTTGCGGCAGGCCGGCGGCGGCAGCTTTGGTCATCATCGCATAGGCCTTGATCCAGTCCTTCTGGACGAGGTCGCCGTTGAACAGCGCGGTGGCGTAGATGTACTGGGCGCGCGCGTCGCCGGCCTCTGCCGCCCTGGTGATATAGGGCAGGGCCTTTGCCCGATCGCCGCGCTGGAACATGATGATGCCGAGATTGGCGCGGGCCTCCTCATGGCCCTGGGCGGCGGCGCGGGTGTACAGATCCTCGGCCTTCTTGAGATCGGCGCCCACGCCGCGGCCGAGCTTATAGGCCTGGCCGAGGTTGAACTGGGCGTCCGGATCGCCTTTGTCGGCGAGCGGCTGCCAGAGTGCAACTGCTTGACCATAATTGCCTTTTTGCCAAGCCTCGACCCCCGCCTTGACGGCGGCCGCGCTCGCCTGGGTAACCCCGCCGGGCGCCTTGCCGTCGGGCGTCGCAACCGCGCCGGAAACGACCGCGGCGGCGGCCTGGGCGGCCGGCGCGGCAGGGTTGCCGGTTGCGGTGGCGGGCGGGACTGCGGACGCCGGTGCCTGAGTCGCGCCCGGTGCGGCAGTGAGGGCGAACAGGGCGCTCGTCGCCAGAAGACAATTGCTGACCGGTCGCATCGCAAACCCCCTGTGAAGCCGTGTTGCCGCCTATACCGATATGGTAATTTCCCGCGTAGGCATTTTTTCCGCCACAGCCGGTAAACGGTTTCGCGCCCAACGCGGTAAATATTGCGCGCGTTTACGCGATATTAGCCAACCGCTGGCATCCCCGTGCGATGATTCAATGCGGGGACCCTTGGTATCCATGCGCGTGATCGTCGTCGCTTCGCACAAAGGCGGCTCTGGCAAGACCACGCTTTCGGCCCATCTCGCGGTGGCCGCCGAGCGCGCCGGAGCCGGGCCCGTGGTGCTGCTCGACATCGATCCCAGGGGCGCGCTGATCGACTGGTGGGAAAGCCGCCCCGACCATGTTCCTGCTTTCGCCCGATCCTCTGCCGAGCGCCTCACCAACGATCTCGAGCTGCTCCGCCGCAAGGGCTATCGGCTGGCGATCGTCGACACACCGCCGGCCGCCAGCGAGACGATCTCGCCGGTGATCGGCCAGGCCGAATTGGTCATCGTGCCGACCCGCGGCTCGCTGCCCGAACTGCGCGCGCTGACCGCGACGCTCCACATTTGCGCCGATGCCGGCCGCCAGGCGGCGGTCGCGATCATGGCCGCCCAGCCAGGCACGGTGATCGATCACGACGCCGCGATCGCCTTGTCGCGACACGGCGCGCTGGCGCCAGCCACGGTTCATTTCAGCGAGGACATCGAGGCTGCAATGGCCGGCGGGCTGACCGCCATGGAACTCAACCCGAGCTGCCTAGCGGCGACCGAGGTGCGCGCCTTGTGGCGCTATCTCGCAGGCCGGCTCGAAAGCAATTTTCGCCGCACCGTGTTTACCCGTCCCGCAATGGCCGTCGCGCTCAGCTTCGGCCGTCGCGTTGCGGTCCACTGATTGAAGACCGAAGGAAATGATCATGCACAAGGAAACCGCGTTCAAGCTGACCGCCACCTCGGCGGTTCTCGCGCTTTCGACGGTCGCCTGCACGCCCAACGGGCAGCATGCCCATGTGGCGGCGCCGGGCACCGTCGCGGTCACCTCCGCCGGCGAGGCCGCTCGCTTTGCCGAGCAGGCCCGCAAGGCGCTCGCCGATCATGACACCGCCAAGGCAGTCGTCGCTGCCGAGCGCGCGGTCGCCGGGTCACCGCATGATGCCGGCTACCGCGCCCTGCTCGGTCAGGCCTATCTGCTCGACGGTCGCTTCGTCTCGGCGGAGATGGCGCTACGCGACGCGCTGGCGCTGTCGCCCGATCAGCCCAAGGCGGTGATCCGGCTGGCGCTCGCTCAGATCGGCCGGAACAACCTGGCCGGCGCCCATGAGACGCTCGCCGCCGCTCCGGCCGATACGCCGCAGGCGGATCTTGGCCTCGCCTTCGCCCTATCGGGCGATTCCCAGGCGGCAATCGCCCTGCTCGATGCCGCGGCGCGCGCGCCTGGCGCCGACGGCCGGGTTCGCCAGAATCTCGCGCTCGCCTATGCGATCGATGGCCGCTGGGAAGAAGCCCGCGCCACCGCGGCGCAGGACCTGCCGGCGAACGAGCTGAATACGCAGCTGATCCGCTGGGCGCAGATCGCCAATGCGCGTGCCGGCTGGCAGCCGATCGCCGCGTTGCTCAACGTCAAGCCCAAGCTGATCGACGCCGGCCAGCCGGCCCAGCTGGCGCTGAACGTGCAGAGCACGCCTCAGGCGACCGCACTCGCCGCCGCCGCGCCCTCGCCGACGCCGGCTGCTGTTGAGGCGCCTGCCGCCGCTCCGGTGCCTGCCGCCGCTGCGGCGCCGGCAGCCGTTGCCGCGTCGCCACCAGTCCCGGCGGCGCCCGCTCCGACGGTCGAAACCGCTGCCGCTCAGCCGGCTCCGGTCGCTGTGCCGGCGCCCGTCGCCGCGCCTGCAGTGATTGCCGACAATAACTTCGTGTCGATGCCGACAACCGAGCTCAATCCGTCGTCGAGCACGGTCCTCGCCGAGGCGGTCGTTCCCACGGGCGATCCTGCGGTCAGCCCGATCGCACGGGTCACGCCGGTCAACGCCACGCTGGCGACGACGCGGACGGTTGCGAACCACATCGCTGCAATCCAGCAGGCGGAAAACGCGGCGGGCGGCTGGGTGGTTCAGCTCGGCGCCTATTCCACCGCGGCCCGCATCGAGGCCGGCTGGCAGGGCGCCGTCCATCAATACGACCCGCTCGACAATTACGTCCCGGCCAGCGCCGCCTATGAGATGCAGAGCGCGACGCTGCACCGTCTGTCGATCGCGGGCTTCCCGACCCGCGCCGCGGCGCGCAGTGTCTGCCTGGCGGTCAAGGCGCGCGGCGCGGACTGCTTTGTCCGCACCGCCGCCGGCGACGCGCCACTGCAATGGGCGCTTGCCGCGATGCGCGCCCGCAACGCCTAAGCCGTTCAATCACGGAAGGGCGGTCAGCCGAGCGGCTGGCCGCCCTTTATCGTTTTCCGCACCCGGCCCTGGACCGGCAGGCCGTCGAACGGCGTGTTGCCAGCGATGCCGGCCATATTGTCGGCGTCGATCTTCCACGGCGCGCCCTCGTCGATCAGGACGAGATCGGCTTCATCGCCCGGGGCAAGCCCGCCTGCTGGCAAGCCGAGCAGTCGCGCCGGCGTCGACGACAGCATGTCGAACAGCCGCGGCAAGCCGATCACACCATCGCGCACCAGCGTCAGCGACAGCGCCAGGAGCGTCGCCGCGCCGGCCATGCCGGGCGCGGCATCGGCGAAGGGCAGGCGCTTGGCCTCCGGGCCGCGGGGATCATGGCCCGAGGCGATGACGTCGATCGTTCCGTCGCGCACCGCCTCGATCGCCGCCAGCCGATCGCGCTCGTCGCGCAATGCCGGCGACAGCCGGGCAAAGGTTCGGAACGGCCCGATCGCGGTGTCCGACAGCAGCAGATGCGCCGGTGTGATGCCGCAGGTGACGCGCGCGCCGCGGCGCTTGGCGGCGCGCACGAGGTCGAAGGCGCGGGCGGTGGTCAGCTGGCGGAAATGGAGCGCGGCGCCGGTTTCCTCAGCGAGCGCGATGTCGCGGGCGACCGCCATCGCCTCGGCGACGGCCGGCGCCGAGGTCAGCCCGAGCCGGCTCGCGGTCTCGCTGTCGGTGGCGACGGCGTTCGCCGTGAGCCCGTCGTCCTCGGCATGGCTGATCACCAGCAGATCGAGGGCGCCGGCATAGGCGAGCAGTCGGTGCATCACGCCGGAATCGGCGATCCAGCCGCGCCCGGTGGCGACCGCGCAGGCGCCGGCGTTGCGCATCAGGCCGATCTCGGCCAGCTCGCGGCCTTCGAGACCACGGGTAGCGGCGGCGATCGGATGAACCCACAGCGCCGGCTTGCTGACCGCGGCGGCGTGGCGGACCAGCGCGCCGTCGTCGAGCGGCGGCGACTGGTCGGGCATCAGCGCGATACGGGTGATGCCGCCGGCCGCGCAGGCCGCCGGGTCCGCGGCGAAGACGCCCATGTCGACGATCCCGGGGGCAACCAGCGCGCCCTTGGCGTCGATCAGCTCGGTGCCCTCGGTTGCGATCTCGCCGATGTCCTCGATCCGGCGGTGCTCGATCCTGACGCCGCCGGGAGAAACGGTGCCGGCCTGCGGGTCGATCACGCGCGCGTTGACGATCGCCAGCGGAGTCATGCCCAGCCTTCCATGCCGCGCCGCGCGCGCGTCAGCACATCGAGGCAGGCCATGCGCACCGCCACGCCCATCTCGACCTGTTCGGTGATCGCCGAGCGGCCGATATCGTCCGCCACGCTCGAGGTGATCTCGACGCCGCGGTTCATCGGCCCGGGATGCATCACGAGAGCGTCGGGCGCGGCGCCGGCGAGCCGCTCCGGAGTGAGGCCGTAGAAGGCATGATATTCGCGCAAGGAGGGAATGAAGCCGCCCGCCATACGCTCTTGCTGGACGCGCAGCATCATTACCACGTCGGCGCCAGCGATGCCGCGATCCATGTCGGTATGGACCTCGACTTGCAACCGCTCGGCCGCCGGCGGCAGCAATGTCGGCGGCGCGACGATGCGCACTTGCGCGCCGAGCGCGGTCAGCGAAAGAATGTTCGATCGCGCCACCCGGCTGTGCAGCACGTCGCCGCAGATCGCCACAACCAGCCCCTCGATCCGCCCCTTGCGGCGACGAATGGTGAGTGCGTCGAGCAAAGCCTGGGTCGGATGCTCATGGCGGCCGTCGCCGGCGTTCAGCACCGGGCAGTCGACCTTGTCGGCGATCAGCGCGACCGCGCCCGAGGAACCATGGCGGATGACGATGACGTCGGCATGCATCGCGTTGAGCGTCACCGCGGTGTCGATCAGCGTCTCGCCCTTGGCGACGCTCGACTGGGCGACATGCATGTTGACGACATCGGCGCCCAGCCGCTTGCCGGCGATCTCGAAGGAGAGGAGCGTCCGCGTCGAATTCTCGAAGAAGGCGTTGATCTGGGTCAGGCCGGCAAGGCGGTCGTCATGCTTGGCGGTCGCGCGGTTCATCCCGACCCAGGCCTCCGCCTGATCGACCAGATAGAGGATTTCCCAGGGCTGCAGGCCGGCGATGCCGAGCAGGTGGCGATGGGGGAACGGATGCGCGCCTGCGGGTGTCGATGTCGACGATGCGGCGGAATCGGTCATTAAAGCGCCCTGTTAGGGCGAGAAGTCGTTAAGCTCAAGCGCCGCGCAACGCGTCGATCGCGCCCTGGAGGATGTAACCGGCCGCCAGCTTGTCGACCAGCTGGTCGCGGCGCTTGCGGCTGGTGTCGGCGTCGAGCAGCGTGCGGGTGACCGCGGCGGTGGACCAGCGCTCGTCCCACAGCAGGATCGGCAGGTCGAGCGGCGCGAGATTGCGGGCGAAGGCGCGGATCGACTGGGTCCGCGGCGAGTCGCTGCCGTCCATGTTGAGCGGCAGGCCGATCACCAGCCCCTTGACCGATTGCCGATCCGCCAGCGTGCGCAAGGCCGTGAGATCGGTGCCGAAGCGGGTGCGGACGATGGTCTCGGCCGGGCTGGCAATGGTCCAGCCGGCATCGCACAGCGCCACGCCGATCGTCTTGGTGCCGACGTCGAGGCCGGCCAGCCGCCCGGCCAGCGGCAGGGCGGCGAGAAAGTCGGACGGGGCGCTTGTGATCATCTTGCGAGATAGGCTTTCGTGCGGGTGGCGACGTCAGCGCGCACATTCGCCCAGAACAGCGCCATGTCATAGACGTGAAAATTGTTGCCCGGCATGACGTAGCGGCCGAAGCCCTCCGGCGGCGGGCCGATCAGCAGGAAACCAGAGCGATCGCAGCGCGCCGGCACCTGCCCGGCGACGATCGTCGCGTCGCTGAGGTCGGTGGTCGGCACCAGCGCGCCGTGGTTGGCGCTGGCCGGCGCGGCGCCGCCGGTGGCTCCGGTCAGCGGATTGACGCACAGCATCGGTGTGCCACGCCGCGGCTGGCCGTCGAGGCCGATGCTGTCGTCATAGTGCGCGCGGACCATATGCGGGTCGGCCGGCTCGGCAAAGCTTTGCCAGGCAACGATACAGCCGCTCTCATCCGCCTTGGTGCAACCCGGCAGACCAAGGGTGGGCAGATCGGTCACGGTCGAGATCGGCCAGCCGACGACATAGGCGGCGATGATGCGGCGGGCGAGCGGCTGGCCGGCGACGCGCTCGCTCAGCAGCCGGGTCAGCAGGAGCGCGCCCTGGCTGTGCCCGACCAGCACGATCGGGCGATCGGCCGGGATCGCGGCGAGAAAGACATCGAAAGCGGCGGCGACGTCGCGATAGGCGAAATCGAGCGCGCGCTGCGCGTCGGCCGCATTGGTCAGGAAGGCGCCGAAGGTCGCCTGGCGGTAGCGCGGCGCCCAGATCGCGCCGACGCCGTTGAACGCGCTCGCCTGGCTCTGCGCGAACAGCCGGAGGTAGTAATTGGCCTGCGGATCATCGAGCGGCGCATTCCATCGCTCGCGCCGCAAATAGGTTGTCGGCGCAACATAGAAGACCTCGACCCTCGGTTGCTCGGTCGGCGCAAAGCCCTTTGGTGCCCAGCGTGCCGGATCCTGCGGCAGGCCCGGGCGCGACAGCCAGGCGGCTGGCCGGCTATAGTCGGGCGCGGCGCCCTGCGGGCTCTGATCGAACGCGACCGTCGGGATCAGGAAGTGGCGGAAGATCTGCTCGCCGAACAGGTTGTAGACGAGACCCATCCCCAGAAGCAGCATGATCAGCCCCGCGATGACGTACAGAAAACGACGCGCTGCCATGCATCCTCTCGCCTTTGCGTCGCTGGAGCATGAATTGGATGCGCGGACAAGGTGGCCGGCTTGAAGGCGGGCCGGGCGGATGCTAGCCGCCCGAGCATGTCGATCGACCAGTCAACCGTCCGCCGCATCGCCAATCTTGCCCGCATCGCGATCGGCGATGAGGAAGCGAACCAGCTCGTCCCCGAGCTTAGCAAGATCATCGACATGGTCGCCCAGCTGCAGGAGGTCGACACCAGCGGGGTCGAACCGATGGCGGCGGTGATCCCGCATCCGATGCCGCTGCGCGACGATGTCGTCACCGACGGCAACCGGCGCGACGACATTCTCGCCAATGCGCCGGAGAAGGCGCAGGGCTTCTTCGCCGTGCCGAAGGTGATCGAATGACCGCGATCACCGACCTCGGCATCGCCGCGCTGCGCGATGGCGTGCGCGATGGATCCTTTTCGGCGCGCGAAGTCGCCGAGGCGTTCATCGCCGCGGTCGAGGCGGGCAGGGCGCTCAACGCCTTCATCGTCGAAACGCCCGATCATGCGCTTGCCGCCGCCGACGAGGCCGATCGCGCGCGCGCCAGCGGCGCTCATGCCCCGCTCGCCGGCGTGCCGATGGGGATCAAGGATCTGTTCTGCACCAAGGGCGTGCAGACCACCGCGGCAAGCCATATCCTCGAAGGCTTCGTGCCGACCTATGAATCGACGGTGACGGCCAAGCTGTTCGCCGCCGGCGTCGGCATGCTCGGCAAGCTCAACCTCGACCAGTTCGCGATGGGCTCGTCGAACGAGACCAGCGCCTTCGGCAATGTCGTCTCGCCCTGGCGGCGCGGCGGCGATGCAACCGCGCTCTGTCCCGGCGGCTCCTCCGGCGGCTCGGCCGCGGCGGTCGCGGCGCGGATGGTCCCTGGCGCCACCGGCACCGACACCGGCGGCTCGATCCGGCAGCCGGCGGCATTCACCGGCATCAGCGGGATCAAGCCGACCTATGGCCGCTGCTCGCGCTGGGGCATCGTCGCCTTCGCCTCCTCGCTCGACCAGGCCGGGCCGATGGCGCGCGACGTCCGGGACTGCGCGATCCTGCTCGGCGCGATGAGCGGCTACGACCCCAAGGATGCCACCTCGCTGGACGAGCCGGTGCCCGACTGGGAAGGAAATCTGTCGAGTAGCCTCAAGGGCTTGAGGGTCGGCGTACCCAAGGAATATCGGGTCGACGGCATGCCCGGTGAGATCGAGGCCTTGTGGCAGGCCGGGATCGACTGGCTGCGCGACGCCGGGGCCGAGATCGTCGAGGTGTCGCTGCCGCACACCCGCTATGCGCTGCCGGCCTATTACATCGTCGCCCCGGCCGAGGCCTCGTCCAACCTCGCCCGCTATGATGGGGTGCGCTACGGCCAGCGGGTGACGCCGAGCCAGGGCGGCATTCACGAAATGTATGCCCAGACCCGCGCCGCCGGCTTCGGCGCCGAGGTCAAGCGCCGCATCCTGATTGGCACCTATGTGCTGTCGGCGGGCTATTACGACGCTTATTACACTCAGGCGCAGCGGGTGCGGACGTTGATCGCGCGGGATTTTGCCGACGCGTTCGAGCGTTGCGACGTGTTGCTCGCACCGACCGCGCCCTCGGCCGCCTTCGGTCTCGGCGAGAAGACCGCCGATCCGATCGCGATGTATTTGAACGACGTCTTCACCGTGCCGGCGAGCCTCGCTGGGCTGCCGGGGATGTCGGTGCCCGCCGGGCTCGACAGCGCCGGTCTGCCGCTCGGCCTGCAGCTGATCGGCCGGCCGCTCGACGAGCAGACCGTGCTCAATGCCGGGCTGGCGATCGAGCAGCGCGCCGGCTTCACCGCCCGCCCAGAGAAATGGTGGTAAGATGAGCGCCTATCGCATTCAGGGCACGACCGGGGAATGGGAAGTCGTCATCGGCCTCGAGATCCACGCCCAGATCCAGACCGAGGCCAAGCTGTTCTCCGGCGCCTCGACCGAATTCGGCGCTGAGCCCAATGCCCAGGTCAGCCTGGTCGACGCCGCCATGCCCGGCATGCTGCCGGTGGTGAACCAGGAATGCATCCGCCAGGCGGTGCGCACCGGCATGGCGCTCGGCGCCAAGATCAATCCCTGGTCGCGCTTCGACCGGAAGAACTATTTCTACCCCGATCTTCCCGCCGGCTATCAGATCAGCCAGCTCTACCATCCGCTGGTCGGCGAGGGGGCGATCGAGATCGAGCCGCCCGACGCCGAGCCCAAGACCGTCGGCATCGAGCGGCTGCACGTCGAGCAGGATGCCGGCAAGCTGATCCATGACCAGTCGCCGTCGCAGTCCTATGTCGATCTCAATCGCGCGGGCGTCGCACTGATGGAGATCGTCTCGCGCCCTGACATGCGTTCACCGGTGGAAGCAGCGACTTACGTCCGCAAGCTACGATCGATTCTGCGCTATGTCGGCTCCTGCGACGGGAATATGGAAGAAGGCTCGATGCGGGCCGACGTCAACGTTTCGGTGCGCAAGCCGGGCGATCCCTTCGGCACGCGCTGCGAGATCAAGAACGTCAACTCGGTCCGCTTCGTCCAGGCCGCGGTCGAATATGAAGCGCGGCGCCAGGTCGACCTGATCGAGGAGGGTGGCAGGGTCATCCAGGAAACCCGGCTGTTCGATCAGGACACGGGCGTCACCCGGTCGATGCGGTCCAAGGAAGAAGCACAGGATTACCGCTACTTCCCGGACCCTGATCTCTTGCCGTTGGAACTCGACGACGGCTTCATCGCCGAGGCGCGGGCGAGCCTACCCGAGCTGCCCGACGCCAAGCGCCACCGCTATGTCGAGGCGCTCGGCCTGACGCCCTATAACGCCGATGTGCTGACCGCCGAGGTCGAGACGGCACGTTGGTTCGAGGCGCTGCTCGCGGCGGGTGCCGCCAAGCAGGGCAAGGGCGAGGCCGAGCTCGCCAAGTCTGCTTCCAACTGGGTGACCTCGGACCTGTTCGGCGCGCTCAACCGGATCGGCCGCGAGATCGAGGACAGCCCGGTCTCGCCGACCCAGGGCGCCGAGCTGCTCGCGCTGGTCGCCGATGGCACCTTATCCGGCAGCCTCGCCAAGCAGGTCTTCGAGATCATGCTCGAGACCCGCGAGGATCCGGGCGCGATCGTCGAGGCGCGCGGGATGAAGCAGACCAGCGACACCGGCGCGATCGAGGCGGTCATCGCCGAGGTGCTGGCGGCTAATGCCGACAAGGTCGCGGATTATCGCGGCGGCAAGGACAAGCTGTTCGGCTTCTTCGTCGGCCAGGTGATGAAGGCGATGGCCGGCAAGGCCAATCCCGGCGTGGTCAACGAGCTGCTGAAGAAGGCTCTGGGTTAGAGGTTTTCCGGGGCTCGCCTTGTGCGACTTGGTCGGCGCCGTAGTCGCGGCGGCTTTCATACTTTTCTCGTCATCCCGGCCTTGATTGGTCGGGTGAAGAGTGCCCCCGGCACTCTTCAGTCCTGCCTGGGAGGCAGGACGACCCGCGCCAATGGATCCCGCTTCTGTTCTTTCACCGCCGTCGAACCTGCTGTCTTGGCCCGAAAAGGCAGCGGGATCCGGGTCAAGCCCAGGATGACGAAGTAGAGAAGATCGTCCGCGTACCTTACTGCAGGCCGTAAAGCCGCTTCGCGCCGTTCGACAGCAGATCCGCTTCGACCTTCGGATCGAGCTTCAGGTCCCGGATCATCCCGACTGCGCGCCAGAATCCGTCCGGGTGCGGATAGTCGCTCGACCACAGCATTGTCTCCGAACCGAGCATGTCGGACAGCAGGCCGATGCTGCGCTCGTGCGGCTCGAAGGAGGTGAAGCACTGGCGGCGATAGATCTCGCTCGGGCGGGTGGTGAGGATCGTGTCGTTCATCACGCTGTCGACGTAATGGCGGTCCATCCGGTCGAGCCAGCCGAGCATCCATCCGCCGCCGGCCTCGAGAAAGGCGACGCGGAGCCTGGGATACAGCTCACAGATGCCGCACAGGATGAAGCTGACCGAGGCCGCCATCATCTCGAAGGTATGGGCGACGCAATGCTCCGCCGCCATGCACTCATTGGCCGGAAAGCGGTCCGAGCCGAGGTTGGGCTGGGCCGCGCCGCCATGGATCGCGATGGCGCAATCCAGCTCCTGCGCTTCCGCCCAGAGCGGGTGGAAATCGGGGTGGTGCAGGGGGCGGCCGTTATAGGGGTTCGGGCGGAGGAAGATGGCCTTGAAGCCCAGCGTCTTCACGCAATGGCGCAGCTCTTCGATCGCCGTCTCGACCGATTGCAGCGGCAGCGCGCCGACGCCGAACAGCCGGTCCGGCGCGGCGCTGCAATAATCCGCCAGCCAGCGATTATAGGCGCGATAATTGGCCGCCGCCTGGGGCACGTCGCTGACCAGGTCGAGAAACAGCCCCAGCGTCGGATAGAGGAAGGTCTGGTCGATCTCGTCGCGATCCATGTCGACGAGACGCTTGGTCGGATCGAAGCCGCCGGCAACGCCCTCGACCCATTTCGGCGAGGAGGCGTCCAGTTCCATCAGCTTGATGTCGGGTGCGGTATCGCTGGCGGAAAATGTCCCGCCGGCGCCGAGCGTCTTGACCCCGTCGCCGAGCGAGAAATCGTCGGACACCCAGAAGACCTCGCCGCCCTGCTCGGTGTAGAGCATGCGCGGCGCCTTCTCGCGGAAGCCGGGGTCGATATAGTCCTGCCACAGGCTCGGCGGCTCGAGGATATGCCCGTCGGCATCGATCGTCTTCAGCGCCATGCCCCTCTCCCATTGTGTCGGTGGCGACGGCGCAGCTTGCGCCGATGTCGCCTGCGCCTCAAGCGCGGTTTCGGCGACGGGCAGGGCCGTCGGTTGCGCTAGCGGGCCGGGGTCTCGTCGTCTCCGCTTGCGTCGCGCTCCACGTCGCTCGGCTCATCGGCCGGCGGGGAGAGCTGGTCGGGCGCTTCCTGCGGGCCTTTCGGTGGGCTGTCGGGGTGGTCGTCAGGGCGGGGACGGTCGGGCATCGCGATGCTCCTCTCTTGCCCGCCAGAACGCTGCGGTCGCTGACCGGCTCCCGACTTGCCCTTGGCGGCCCGGCTGCTATAGACCCGCCCCTTCGTCCGGCCCGGCGGGCGTGGCGGAACTGGTAGACGCGCTGGATTTAGGTTCCAGTATCGAAAGATGTGGGGGTTCGAGTCCCTTCGCCCGCACCAGCTTCGGTCGATGCGCCGGCCAACCGTAATTCAGAGCATGAAGGCAGTAGAATGCAGACCGTCGAGACGCTGAACGAGGGCCTGAGGCGCGGCTACACCATCACCATTCCGGCAGGCGATATCGCCGCCCGGGTCGAAGGTGAGATCCGCCGCGTCGCGCCCCAGGTCCGCATGCCGGGCTTCCGCCCGGGCAAGGTGCCGGCGAACCTGATCCGCAAGATGCACGGCCCGGCGCTGGAGCAGGATGCGCTCAACACCGCCGTCCAGGAGAGCGTCCAGGCGCTGATCGGCGAGCAGCAGCTGCGCCCGGCGATGCAGCCGTCGGTCGAGCTCGACGATACCTACGAGCCGGGCAAGGACGCCGAGGTCAAAGTCTCGGTCGAGGTGCTGCCCGACATCCCGGCCGCGCGGACCGACAAGATCGCGCTCGAGCGGCTGACGGTCGATGCCGACGAAAGCGAGGTCGACAGCCAGCTGCAGCGCTTCGCCGAGCAGCAGAAGAGCTTTCAGGACGCCCCCGAGGGTCATGCCGCCGAGAGCGGCGACCAGGTGGTGATCGACTATGTTGGCAAGGTCGACGGCGAGCCGTTCGAGGGCGGCAGCGGCGAGGGCATGGCGCTCGAGCTCGGCTCGGGCCGGCTGATCCCCGGCTTCGAGGACCAGCTGATCGGCGCAAAGGCGGGCGAGGCACGGGTGCTCAACCTGAGCTTTCCCGAGGAGTATGGCGCGAAATTTCTCGCCGGAAGGCCCGCGACCTTCGAGGTCACCGTGAGCGAGGTGAAGGTGCCCAAGGCGGCAGTCGCCGACGACGAGTTCGCCAAGACGCTCGGCCTGGAAGGGATCGACCAGCTCCGCGGCCTGCTGCGCAGCCAGATCGAGCAGGAGCTCAACGGCCTCACCCGGACGCATATGAAGCGCAAGCTGCTCGATCAGCTCGCCGAGGCGCATGACTTCCCGGTGCCGCCGTCGATGGTCGAGGCCGAGTTCAGTCAGATCATGCAGCAGCTCGACCATGAGGCGAGCCATGAGCCCGATCCCGCCGCGGCCCGCGCCGAGCTCGAGGCCGAGAAGGAGGACTATCGCAAGATCGCCGAGCGCCGCGTGCGGCTCGGCCTGCTGCTGTCCGACATCGGCCAGAAGAACGGCATCGAGGTCAGCGCCCAGGAGATGAACCGGCTGGTCGCCCAGGCGGCGCAGCAATATGCGCCCAAGGACCGCGAGCGCTTCGTCCAGTACATCCAGCAGGATCCGATGGCCGCCGCGCAGCTGCGCGCGCCGCTCTACGAGGACAAGGTCGTCGACTATCTGTTCGGCCAGGCGACGGTCACTGACCGCACCGTCAGCCGCGAGCAGCTTCAGGCCGAGATCGAGGGCGAGGATGCGGGGCATGTCCATGGCCCAGGCTGCGGTCATGATCACCACGACCACGACCACGACCACGACCACGACCACGACCATGCCCCGGCGAAGAAGCCGGCGCGCAAGAAGGCCGCTGCCGCGGGCGAAGCCGCGGAGGTGGTGAGCGAGGCTCCCGCCAAGAAGCCGGCCAAGGCGGCGAAGCCCGCCGCCGAGAAGCCGGCCGCTGCGGCGAAGAAGCCCGCCGCGAAGAAGGCCGCGGCCAAGGCGGAGGACGCCGAGCCGGCCACGGCGAAGAAGCCCGCCGCAAAGAAGCCAGCCGCCAAAAAGCCGGCGGCGGGCTGAGCGCGGCGCCGGCGGGGCGATGGGCGAGGGGGGCGAGATAATGGCAGGCCGGGGCCTGCGGATCGCCGTCCTCCTGCCGTGCTACAATGAGGAAGCGGCGATCGGCCGCACCGTCGAGGGCTTTCGCGCCGCGCTGCCCGAGGCGGCGATCTATGTCTTCGACAATAATTCCAGCGACGGAACGATCGTCGCCGCCACGGCGGCCGGCGCGGTCGTGCGGGGCGAGCGGATGCAGGGCAAGGGCCATGTCGTCCGCCGGATGTTCGCCGACACCGACGCCGATATTTACGTCATGGCCGACGGCGATGCGACCTATGACGCCGCCGCCGCCCCGGCGATGGTTCGGATGCTGATCGAAGACCGGCTCGACATGGTCGTCGGCGCGCGCGCGTCGGAGATCGATACGGCCTATCGGCGCGGCCATCGCTGGGGGAATCGGCTGCTCACCGGCATTCTCGGCTGGCTGTTCGGCCGCAGCTTCTCGGACATTCTGTCGGGCTATCGCATCTTCTCGCGGCGTTTCGTCAAATCCTTCCCGGTGCTGTCGGAAGGCTTCGAGATCGAGACCGAGATCAGCGTTCATGCGCTCGAACTGAGGATGCCGGTCGGCGAGATGGTTACCGCCTATGGCGCGCGGCCGGAGGGCTCGATCTCCAAGCTGTCGACCTGGCGCGACGGCTTCCGCATCCTGGTGACGATTATCCATCTCTTCCGCCTCGAGCGGCCGATCCTGTTCTTCGGCTCGATTGGCGCGGTGCTCGGCCTGATCGCGCTGATCCTCGCCGTGCCGCTGCTGTTCACCTATCTCGAGACCGGCCTGGTGCCGCGCTTTCCGACCGCGATTCTGGCGACCGGCATGATGATCCTGGCCTTTTTGAACGGCATGGTCGGGCTGATCCTCGACACGGTCGTCCGCGGCCGGCGCGAGACCAGGCGCCTCGCCTATCTGTCGCACCCCGCCACCACCCCTTGAAGCTGGCCGCCTTTCAGCCGATGTAAGCGGCCTATCCCAGCACAGGACGCTTGCCTCCCATGTCCGACTTCCAGGATCCTTACGCCGGCCTCGTTCCGATCGTCATCGAGCAATCGAATCGCGGCGAGCGCAGCTTCGACATCTTCTCCCGGCTGCTCCGCGAGCGGATTGTCTTCGTCACCGGCATGGTCGAGGATCACATGGCCTCGCTGATCACCGCCCAGCTGCTCTTCCTCGAGTCCGAGAACCCGAAGAAGGACATCTTCATGTATATTAACAGCCCGGGCGGGGTGGTCACGGCCGGGCTCGCGATTCACGATACCATGCAGTACATCCGCCCGCGGGTCGGCACGGTCTGCATCGGCCAGGCCGCCTCGATGGGCAGTTTCCTGCTCGCCGCCGGCGAACCGGGGATGCGGGTCGCCCTCGCCAACAGCCGGATCATGGTCCATCAGCCCTCGGGCGGGGCCCAGGGCATGGCCGCGGACATCGAAATTCAGGCCCGTGAAATCTTGCGCATGCGACATCGGCTCAATTCGCTTTACGCGAAGTATACCGGTCAGGAGCTAGAAGCGATCGAACGGGCGATGGATCGCGACAAGTTCCTCGAAGCCGATGAGGCCAAGGAGTTCGGCATCATCGACGAGGTGTTCGAGAAGCGCCCGGCACCGGCCGAAGGCCAGGCGGCGGCCGCCTGACCCTCGTCCGAATTGGTGATTGTGGTTTTGATACCCTGCGATAACATGGTGCGGGGACAGGGGCCGGAAGGCCGAAGGGTTGAGCGATGACCAAGTTGAGCGGCGGTGATTCCAAGAGCACGCTCTATTGCTCGTTCTGCGGCAAGTCGCAGCATGAGGTGCGCAAGCTCATCGCTGGCCCGACCGTGTTCATCTGCGACGAGTGCGTCGAGCTGTGCAACGACATCATTCGCGAGGAAACCAAGACCGCGCTGGTCAAGGCCAAGGGCGACGTCCCGACCCCGCATGAGATCTGCAAGCATCTCGACGACTACGTCATTGGCCAGAACCATGCCAAGCGCGTGCTCTCGGTCGCGGTTCACAATCATTACAAGCGGTTGAACCACGGTTCGAAGGGCGCCGACGTCGAGCTTGCCAAGTCGAACATCCTGCTGGTCGGGCCGACCGGCAGCGGCAAGACCTTGCTCGCCCAGACCATGGCGCGGCTGCTCGATGTGCCGTTCACCATGGCTGACGCGACGACGCTGACCGAGGCCGGCTATGTCGGCGAGGACGTCGAGAACATCATTCTGAAGTTGCTCCAGGCCTCCGACTACAACGTCGAGCGGGCGCAGCGCGGCATCGTCTACATCGACGAGATCGACAAGATCAGCCGCAAGTCGGACAACCCCTCGATCACCCGCGATGTCTCGGGCGAGGGCGTTCAGCAGGCGCTGTTGAAGATCATGGAGGGCACCACCGCTTCGGTGCCGCCCCAGGGCGGGCGCAAGCATCCGCAACAGGAATTCCCCAGGTCGACACGACCAACATCCTGTTCATCTGCGGCGGCGCCTTCGCCGGGCTGGAGCGGATCATCGGCGACCGCCTGCAGGGCAAGTCGATCGGCTTCGGCGCCTTCGTCGCCGCGCCCGAGGAGAAGCGGGTCGGCGAGACGCTGCGCCAGTGCGAGCCCGAGGATCTGCTGAAATTCGGCCTGATTCCGGAGTTCATCGGCCGCCTGCCGGTGATCGCGACGCTCGAGGATCTCGATGAGCCGGCGCTGATCAAGATCCTGACCGAGCCGAAGAACGCGCTGTCGAAGCAGTATCAGAAGCTGTTCGACATGGAGGGCGTGAAGCTGGCCTTCTCGAACGACGCGCTGTCCGGCATCTCCAAGCGTGCGATCGAGCGGAAGACCGGCGCGCGCGGCCTGCGCTCGATTCTCGAGGGCATTTTGCTCGATACGATGTTCGACCTGCCTTCGATGGAGGGGGTCGACGAGATCGTCATCGACAAGGATGTCGTCGAAGGGCGCAAGGAGCCCGTGCGGGTCTTCGCCAAGAAGAGCAAGGAAGCCGGCGGCGACGCCGCCTGACGCGGTCCGCGCGCTCACCCTCAGAATCGGTTTACCACGTCGCTACACGCCGCTTCAGCCATTCCAGGGCTAGGGCAGGGCGATGTTCAACCGCTTCGCCATCTTCGTCGTCGCGCTCGCCTTTGCCGTCGGCTGGGTGCTGCCGACGACCAAGCCCAAGCCCGGGCTGGTCGCCACCGCGGTTCAAACTGCCTCGCGCACCGGCGTTGAGCGGGATTCGCCGATCGGGCTCAAGGAGATGGTCATTCAGCGTCAGCCGAACGGGCATTTCTATGTCGATGGCACGGTCAACGGCCAGCAGATCCGGTTTCTCGTCGACACCGGCGCCACCACCGTAGCGCTGACCGCCGACGACGCCAGCCACGCCGGACTGCAGTTCAACTCGGGCGAGTTTCAGCAGATCGGCTATGGCGCCTCCGGCCCGGTGATGGGCAAGCAGGTGGTGCTCGACAGCGTCGCGCTGGGCCGCAACGAGGTCACCGGGGTGCGCGGCGTGATCATGGCGGACGCCGCCGGGCTCAACATCTCGCTGCTTGGCCAGAGCTATCTCGAGCGGATCGGCTCGGTCTCGATCAGCGGCGACGAGATGGTCCTTCGCTAGTGTGTGGGTCGTGCATTAATTGCTTTTGCGAATTGTTGTTACAGAAGGGTTATTGATCGCCTGAGGTTGCGCGGCTATATAGTCGGCAGCGGGGCATCGTGACTCCCCGCTCGTGGTGTTATGATG
>Ga0105240_10005729_pt1 | contig 18432 bp, 20 predicted proteins | sample KBSC54metaG_FD_80426 | JGI IMG/M metagenome (GOLD analysis project Ga0105240, IMG submission 80426) | Corn rhizosphere microbial communities from Kellogg Biological Station, Michigan, USA - KBS C5-4 metaG | ecosystem: Host-associated > Plants > Roots > Rhizosphere > Soil | place: Michigan, USA... | reverse complement strand
GACGGGATGGCGATCATGAAGCTCATCGCCGTGAAGAAGCTCTTGCCGAGCTCGGGCAGGTTGGTCGCGTACATGTGATGCACCCAGAGCCCGAACGACAGGAATCCCGTCGAGATCAGCGACAGCACGATCGCGCGGTGCCCGAACATCGGGCGGCGGGCGAAGGTCGGGATGATGGCGGAGATCATTCCGAGCGCCGGGACGAAGATGAAGTAGACCTCGGGGTGTCCGAAGTACCAGAACATGTGCTGCCACAGCAGCGCGTCGCCGCCCTCGGCGGGATTGAAGAAGTGCGTGCCGGCCATCCGGTCGAACTGCACCAGGTTCGCGCCCAGCATGACGGTGGGCATCGCGAAGATGATCATGACCGAGCTCACCAGCGTCGCCCACACGAACAGGGGCATGCGCAGCAGCGACATGCCCGGCGCGCGCATCTTCAGCGCCGTGGTCGCGAGGTCGACCGCCACCATCAGCCCCATCGCCTCGGTGAAGTTGACCAGCACGTTCCAGAAGTCGGAACGCTTGCCGAAGCCGTACTCGGGCCCCGCCAGCGGCACGTACGAGAACCAGCCGGCGTCGGCCCCGGTGTTGCACGCGAACCCGGCGAACAGCGTCAGGCCGCCGACGAGGTAGATCCAGTACGAGCAGGCGCTCATGCGCGGGAAGGCCGTGTTGCGCGTGCCGATCATGAGCGGCAGGAAGTAGAGCGCGACCCCCTGCATCACCGGCACGGCGAACAGGAACATCATCGTCGTGCCGTGCATCGTGAAGACCTGGTTGTACAGGTCGGGGCCGACGAGGGTCTTGCCCGGCCCGGCCAGCTGGTGCCGCATCAGGCCGCCGAGCACGCCGCCGGCGAAGAAGAACAGCAGCGCGGTGACGATGAAGCGCCGCGCGATCGCCTTGTGGTCGAGGGTGCAGATCCAGCCCTTGAACGTCGGTGGATCGCTCCACGCACGCGCGAGCTCGGCCCGCGCGCGGGCGTCGAGTCCGGAGGATGCTTCGGCCATGCGCGCCTCGGTCAGGTCAGGGTCTCGAGATACGCCACCAGCGCCGCGAGGTCGTCGGGAGGCAGGAAGTGCGACGGCATGTTGGCGCCGGGCTTGAGCTTCTGCGGGTCCTCGATCCAGCGCGCGAGCGCCTGCGGCGAGTTCGCGATGCTGCCCGCGCCGATGTGCGAGCGGCTGGCGAAGTGGGTCAGGTCGGGCCCGCGGCGGCCCTGCGCGCTCGTGCCCTGCACCGCGTGGCACAGCATGCAGCTGCCGGTCAGGAACAGCTCGCGCCCGCGGACGGCCTCGGCCGCCCGCGGCTCCGGCGCCGAGGTGCGCTCGTGATCCGCCCATTGCGCGTAGCGATCCGGCGGCAGCGCGACGACGTCGTAGGCCATGAAGGCGTGCTGCAGGCCGCAGAACTCGGCGCAGCGGCCCACGAAGCGGCCGGCGCGGTCGGCACGGAACTCGATCGTCGTGCTGCGCCCCGGGATGAGGTCTTTCTTCCCGTGCAGGTTCGGCACCCAGAAGCTGTGGATCACGTCGTCGGCCTCCAGCGTGACCACCACCGGCCGGCCGACCGGGATGACGAGTTCGTTGGCGGTGGCGAACACGCGGTCGGCCCGGGCATCCTCGTAGACCATCTCCCACCACCACTGGTGCGCGGTGACCCGGATCGACAGGGCATCGCCGCGCGGCAGCCGCCCCAGTGCGCGATCGGTGAGGACACTGGCCTCGAGCAGACCGACCAGCAGCACCGACGACAGCAGCGTCGCACTGGCGACCAGCACGCGCAGCGCGCGATCGCCGCGCACCGGCGCGTTGCCGTCCGCAGCGGCCGCGCGGTGCGAGCGCCAGAGCGCCCACCCGAGCGCCGCCATGACGCCGATGAACACCGCCACGCACAGCCACAGGCTGATCCACCAGAGGCGGGCGATCCAGGCGGCCTGCGGGCCCGCCGCGTCGAGGGCGTCGTTCATCACCGCTTGTCCTCGGGCCGCGCGGGCTCGCGCAGCTCTTCGGGCTCGGCGCCGTGGAGCTCGTCGCCGCGATTGGTCTCGGCGTCGCTCGGGACCAGGCCCGACAGCGAGCGCACGTAGGCGACGATCTGCCAGGCCTGTTCCTCGGGGATGCGGCCGCGGAAGGCCGGCATGCCGTTCGGGCGGCCGTCCATCAGCGTGGTGAAGATGTCGCCCGGCGTCTTGCCGTAGGTCCAGCCGGCATCCATGAGCGCCGGCCCGCTGCCGCCGCCGCCCTGCGCGTGGCAGCCGATGCAGTTGAACCAGCGGTACCAGCGCTTGCCCTGGGCGAGCGTCCAGGCGCTGCGTTCGTCGTACCCGCCCGCGGCCGCGCGCTCCTGCAGGCCCCTGCCCGGCGGCCCGGCGGTGAACGACGCGAGCGCGCCGGCGCGCGCGCGCGCGTCGGGCGCGACGGGGGCCTTGTCGAATCGCCGCGCCTCGCGCTCGCATCCCGGCATGGCGAGCAGGATCGCCGCCAGCGCCGTGGCGACGGCGGCCTTACGGGAGACGGAAGACATAGAGCATGCCTCCTCGCGACGTCGCCGCGGGCAGATCCTTCATGGCCTCGACGAAGCCGCCGGCGGCCGTCCCGTCGCGCGTGTCCAGGTCGTTGGACACGACGAGGCCCGCCCAACCGCCGACGCCCGCGAGGACGGCGATGCACTGGTGCCCGTCGCCGGCCGTGAAGGACACGGGCTGCCCGACGATGCCGGAGACCGTCCTGAACTTCCACAGCTCCTTGCCGTTGCGCGCGTCGACCGCCTTGAACCAGCCGTCCATCGTGCCGTAGAACACGAGGTCGCCGGCCGTGGCGAGCGCCCCGCTCCAGACGGGGAACGCTTCCCTGGCCGTCCACGCCTTGCGCCGTGCGACCGGATCCCAGGCCGCCAGTTCGCCGCGCGGGGCGCCGGGCGCGCGATGCATCCGCGCCTGCGTGCCGAGGTAAGGCGTGCCGCTCACGTGGCCGACCTCGTACAGGGCCGCGTCCTCGCACAGGTTCTGGTGCGGCAGGTAGAGCAGGCCCGTGCGCGGCGACCAGGCGCTGGGCTGCCAGTTCTTGGCGCCGGCCGAACCGGGGCAGATCTCGCGCGCCACGCGGTCGAGGCCGGGGTCCTTGCCCGGGTCGTAGCGCAGCGCCCCGCTGGCCGGGTCGACACCGTGCGACGTGGTGACGAGGACATAGGGATCGGCGGACAGCAGCTCGCCGGTGGCGCGATCCATCACGTAGACGTAGCCGTTGCGGTCGGGATGCAGCAGGACATGCCGCGTCCGGCCGCCGATCGCCAGGTCGACCAGCACGCTCTCGTTGCCGCCGTCGTAGCGATGGCGGTCGTGCGGGCTGGTCTGGTACGCCCAGACCGCCTCGCCGGAATCGGGGCGGCGCGCGAACAGCGTGCTCGTCCACTTGTTGTCGCCGGGACGCTGGACGGGATTGCGCGGCGCCGGGCTGCCGGTGCCGTGGTACACGAGATCGAGCTGCGCGTCGTACGAGAGCCAGCCGTTGACCGTCCCGCCGCCGATCCGCCAGGCCTGCGGCGGCCAGGTGGAGACACCGAGATCCTTGCCGCGATCGCCGGCGTAGAACGGCGCGAAGCCGGGGCCGATCCGCACGTCGGCGTCCGGGCCGGTGCTCCAGGCGCGCCAGCGTTCCGCGCCCGTCGCGACGTCGAGGGCGGCGATGAAGCCGCGCACGCCGAAGTCGTCGCCGTCGTTGCCGACCAGCAGCTTGTCGCGCACGACGATCGGCGCCATGGTCATCGACTGGCCGGTCGCGAACTCGCCGAGGCTCCGGCGCCAGAGCTCCCGGCCCGTGCGGGCGTCGAGCGCCAGCACCTGGTTGTCGAGCGTGCAGAAGAACAGGCGTCCGTCGGCATAGACTGCGCCGCGGTTGACGACGTCGCAGCAGGCCACGCCGCGCGCGCCGGGGTTCGCCTTCGGGTCGAACGTCCAGAGCAGCCTGGGGCCCGAGCCGGACAGGTCGAACGCGAGGACGCGGTTCGGAAACGCCGTGGCGACGAACATCGCGCGGTCGGCGACGATCGGGGCGCCCTCCTCGCCCTTGTCCGTCGAGGTCGAGAAGGTCCAGGCGGGCCGCAGCCTCGCCACGTTGGACACCGTGATCTCCGCCAGCGGGCTGTAGCGCGTGTTGGCGTCGTCATGCGCCGCCATGGGCCAGTCGCCCGGGCTCGCGGCGACCAGCGCGGCCTGCGCGATCGCACAGGCCGCCACGGTCAACCGTCCGGCGATGCGTGCGACCTGAACGAGAGGAGACACCTGTCACCCATGGTTGGCGTAGTGGCGTCCAATGGCAAGGCTCGTGCCGGGGCGGCGCCCGCGCGAGCCGCGGGACTCAATGGTCCGGCTGGCCTGCCGTCATCGCGATGCCGGCGCCGGAACCGCCGCGCTGGACGGGCGGTCCGGTGGCCTGGTCCGCCGGGTCAATGCATGCCGCGCGGCAGCACGGCGGGCATCGCGACCTCGCGTCCGATGACGGTATGGGCGAAGAAGTAGTTGTTGCGCGCGCCGTCGCTCAGCGCGTCGATGTCGACACGGCCCGCCGCGTCGCACGGGAAGCTGTAGCCGCGCCCTTCGTCGAACAGGCAGCGGAAGCGGAGTTCGAATGCCGCGCAGGCGTGGGTGGTCGTGTGCGGAGTGGTCACGATGCGCTCCTTCCTTCCGGATTCCGGCGGCGGGATACCGCCTGGAACCAAGATAGGCGTGCACTGGAAACAGCGCGTCAATCGTCCGCAACGGAGCGAAACAGCACGTGATCGCGCGCAGTCATCGCGTGTCCGCTTCGCGACGACGGACCGATCACCGCACGGCGGAAGCGGGCGCCGCGCCGCGCGTCCTGGCCCGGGCGCGCCATTCGGCCGCCAGCGCGGCCGCACCCAGCAGCAGGACCAGCAGCCCCGTCCCCACCGCCACCCGGATCGATGCGGCGTCGGCGAGCGAGAGCGCGAACGGGGATGCCAGCATCCATGCGCCCAGGCCGGCGATGCCGCACTCGACCCAGGGCCGCCCGATGACGGCCGCCGCGATGGCGACGACCACCAGGCAGCTGCCGACGATCACCGCATTGGCCACGGCGGGCTGCACCATCGCATAGCCGGCCAGCCATGGCGAGACGAGGATCGCCAGGCCGGCCACGGCGCTCAAAGGATCCTGCCAGTGTCTCGGGGCGGTCATGGTCTCAGGCCGCCTGGTGGAACGGCAGTTCGTGCGCCGCAGCCCCGGCATCGAGGATGCGCCGGGCGTTCGCCACGTCCCCGGGCGTTCCGTGCACGATGACCAGGAAGCGATCGGCGAGCACGTCGGACTCGTAGCGCAGGGCCTGGTGGTGCGGCACGCCCACGCTTGCCAGGGCCGCCGAGAGCGCGGAGACACCGCCGACGACCGCGGCGCCTTCGAAGGCGGCGATCAGGGTCGCGGCGAACGGCCCGGCCGCGGCGACGATGCCGAACGGCGGCATCACGAACACCGCCGAGCCCAGCAGGAGCGCCCAGGCGGCGCCCCAGAAGCCGCCCGTGGCACCCCAGGCACGCACCCGGTCGCCGAGGTCGTAGAAGCCGTGCGGGTGATCGTCGGCATAGCCGCCCTTTCCGAACACGGACAGCTTGTGCATGTCGAATCCGCCGCGCGCCAGCGCGTTCATCGCGGCCTCGGCGGCGGAGCGGGTGTCGTAGACGCCGATCACGGGGTCGGCCGGGGGGGCGGTTGGGTTCATCCGAGGCTCTCCTGCTGAGTTCAAGGCTGCCGCGCACGTCCGGCGCCGCCGTCGTCCATCAGGCCCGGGCGGCCCCTTGCGCTTCGCGCGGCTACGTCGCCAGCATGCCGCCGCCGGTCCCGCGCGGGGTTGACGCACCTCAACCGCCGGCGGCCAGACTCTCGAACTGCTCGAAGGCCGCCAGCGCATCGGCGCTGTACATCAGCGACGGGCCGCCGCCCATGTAGACGGCGACCGCCAGGGCCTCCTCGACCTCGGCCCGGGTCGCGCCGAGCGTGACCAGCGCCTTGGCATGGAAGCCGATGCAGCCGTCGCAGTGCGCCGCCACGCCCAGCGCGAGCGCGATCAGTTCCTTGGACTTGGACGACAGCGCGCCGGCGGCCATGGCCGACTGCGCCAGCTGGTTGAACGCCTGCATCGTGCCGGCCTGGCTGCGGCGCATCGGCGCCAGCGTCGTCGAGATCTCGCGCGTGCGTTGGGGATAGGAGATCGAAGCTGAAGTCATGGTCCGAGGATGCCGGGCCGGCGCGACGGCGGCCTTGCGCCAGAGCAAGTTCCTGTCGGCGCAGGCGCCACTCGTTCAGGACGCGCCCGACGCGCGACACCGCGATGACCGCACCTGCACTGCCGCACCCACCCGCGCGGCACCGGAAACGGCGACTCCATCGATGCGGACAGGAACGACGGCGTCTCTCCCCTTCAATGGACGGCGGCCCCCACGAGCTGGTCACCGGCCGATTGCAGCGGGCCCAGCGGGTTGCGCTGGTGCTCGATGCGGAAGTTGTCCGGCTCCCCGCTGAAACCGCGGAACAGCACGGTGTCGCCGCGCACCGCGATCAAGGCCTCGAGGCGCCAGCCGGAGACGGCCGTCGTGCGCTCGAAGTTGAAGAAGTCCGCGAAGAACCCGCCCCGCCGCTCGCGCCGCTCGGCGCCGAAATGCAGGATGTACGCCCGGCAGGCGTCGCGGGCGAGGATGCAGTCGCGGATGCCCGGATCGAGCGCCTCGAACGGGATGCCCGAATTGGGCGCCAGCCTGGTCACCAGATCCGGATAGCCGATCACCGTGACGTTGCGCTGGCCCTCGACGTCGAATCCCATCGCGCCGAGTTCGGCCGTGCGCGTGTGCATCGGCTCGATGCGTTCCACCGCCAGGCGCGCGGCCGCGAAGGATTCGAAGGGCGGACGGGTGTCGACGACCTGGTCGGGCAGCAGGTGGGCGCAGCCCGCGAGCACGATCGCCGCGATCGCGCATGGCAAGCGCGCTGCGAGGGGGCACACGACGGTCAGTCCCGCGTCACCCACCAGATGACGAACTTGCCGACGGCGACGACCACGACCACGATGGCAACGGTCGCTGCGCTGATCAGCAGCTGCAGGTCGGATGGGAACAGGGTCATGGCATCGGGCCCTCGCCTCAAGCGACGAATTCGTCCGTGTGATCCAGGTCGGGCGCCGGCATCCACGGGCGCAGCAGCAGCTCGACGCCGAGGCGCGACTGCTCGAAGAGGTCGGGCGCGCCTGCATGCGGCACGTCGTCGCCGCGGCGCGCGCCCGGCTTCAGGCGCCAGCCGAACGCGGCCAGCGCCTCTTCAGGCACGGCCTTGGCCAGGGCGAGCCACTCTTGCTGGACACCCTCGACGCAGGCCACCCAGTCAATCATGTTCGCCTGGCACGCCGCCGCGACGGCTTGCGCATCGCGCGACGACGCCAGCGACGCGGCGCAACGGTTGCAGACCGTCAGCATGTCGCGCGCCGCATGCACCTGCAGGGCCTGGAACTGCCCGTACCAGTCGGCCCACGTCACGGTGGTGGTCGCGGGCTGGCAGGTCGATGCGGGCTTGGGCAAACGCTGTCGGGTTCTGGCCATGGCTGCTCCTGTCCGGGCGGTGGCTGCACGTCGGTGAAGCGACGGGCATGGGTCAATCTAGGCGCCATGCCGCGGCCGGGCTTGATGGCGCTCAATGCACCGGGGGGTCGGGGGCTATCGCACCGGAGGAAAGCGTCGGAACCTTGATCTGGCGCAACGGCGCCATGCAGCGCCGCGCGGGCCGCGTGCCGGCATGTTGACGCTGCACAACGCCGGTCGCTCGCTTCGGCGCCATGCTGTTCGTGCGAACTTCAGGAGGACACCATGCAATTGAATGTCGGAAACATCGACCGCGCCGCGCGGGTCGCAGGCGGGCTCGCGCCGGTCGTCGCCGCGTATGCCCAGGCGCTGGGCCCCTGGGCCTGGATCGGCATCGTGCCGCTCGTCACCGGAGTCGTCGGCAGCTGCCCTCTCTATGCCGCGCTCGGCATCGACACCTGCCGCCTGCCCCGGGATTGAGGCCGGGCTCGCCGCGGCCGCAGGGGGCCTCGGCGGGTCGCGTGCGCCGCTTGCGTTCGCGCAAGGCATTCGCGTCGCACGTCGCAAGAATCGGCATCACATCGCCGGAGTACCCGCCATGACCTACCGCACTGTGCTGCTGCACCTTCACGACCATGTGCGTTCCGCGGCCTGGGCCGCGTACGCCGCCCGGCTCGCCCGCGGTTTCCAGGCACGGCTCATCGGCCTGTCCTGCCACGTGCCGGCACCGCGGCCCGGCCACGAGGTCGCCCCGATGATCGGCAGCGACCCGATCGCCGCGGACCTGCGCAAGGCCGAGGAACGTGCCGACGCCCGCGCGGTCGAATTCGAGCGGCAGTGCACGCTCGCCGGCCTGGCGGCGTACGAGACCGCGCGCGACGACGTCGAACCCGCCTCGGCCGTCGTCGCCCATGCGCTGGGCGCGGACCTCGTCGTCGTCGGCCAGCCCGACCCGGGCGATCCCGGCTACCACGAGCACCGCGCGCTGGTCGACACCGTGCTCCAGGAGTGCCCGCGCCCGGTGCTCGTCGTGCCCTATGCGGGAGAGTTCGAGCCGGAGTTCGGCACCGTGCTCATCGCCTGGGACGACAGCGTCGAGGCTGCGCACGCGGCGACGGCGGCGCTGCCGTTGATCGAGCGGGCGCGTGCCGTCCACCTGATCCGCCTGCGCCACCCCGGCCACGACAGCACGCTGCCGCTGCAGGCCGGCGTCGACCGCGCCAAGGCCTGGCTGGGCTGCCACGGCCTCGAGGTGCACGCAAGGGTCTGCACGAACGCCCTGCCCGTCGGCGAGGCCCTGCTGTCGGAGCTCGCGGACACCGGCGCGAACCTGCTCGTGATGGGTGCATGGGGACGCCGGCGCGCCGTCGAGCGCCTCGTGGGCGGCGCCACCCGAACGCTGGTCGACAGCATGACGGCGCCCGTGTTGTTCGCTCACTGAAGCATCCGATCCTTCAAGGAGGAGTGAACACCATGGCCTTCGGAACCATCACGCTCTACCTGGACGGCGGCCCGACCACGGCGGCCAGCACGGAAGTCGCCGCTGGCCTGGCGCGGTCGCATGGCAGCCACCTGGTCGGCCTGGCGACCACCGGCAACACGCAGTTCGAGACCAGCCTGGGCGCCGGCCTGCTTCCGCGCGCCGACGTGAACGCGGCGCTGGCGGGCGCGCGACGTCGCGCGCAGAGCATCGCGAACGCCTTTGCCGAACAGGCCGCACGCCAGGACCTGCGCTCGCACGAAGCGGCCGTCGACGACCGCGACGCCGCCGCAGCGCTGGCCAGGCACAGCCTGTTCGCCGATCTCGTCGTGCTGCCACGCCCGCCCGCGGACGCGGCCGTGCTGAACTGGACGCAGCGCGATTTCGAGCAGGCCCTGCTCGACCTGGCGGCACCGGCGATCGTGCTGCCCGCGCCGGCACGGGCCGGAACGACCGGCAGGCATGTCGTCATCGCCTGGAAGCCCGAACGGCCCTGCGCACGCGCCCTGGCCGCGGCCCTGCCGCTGTTGGCGGCGGCCGACCAGGTGACGCTGCTGCACGTGGACTCGCCGTTCGACGATGTGCTGCACGCGGCGGCCCGCGACGACGTGGAACGCGCGGGCCTGCGCCTGCGGCGCGACGGCGTCGCGGCGACCACCCGCCTCATCCAGAGCAGCGACGATGCGGGCGACATCCTGCTCGAGGAGATCCGCCGGATCGGCGCCGACCTGGTGGTGATGGGCGCGTGGGGACGGCCGCGCTGGTCGGAGCGCGCCTTCGGCGGCTGCACGCGCACGCTCCTGTCCGGGCTCGAGGTCGCCTGCTTCGCGACGCACTGATCGGCGCAGCGTCCGCTCGATGCACCAGCGCGGCCAGATCGTGCCGACCGCCGACGCAAGCACCTTCTCCCCGTGCGGCCTGCACGCGGCCGCGATGTCGCGCCCTGTCTTGCTCGAGGGCCTGCGCCGTCGCCTGGCGCGCGGCGGCCGCGAAGTCACGCTTCATGAGACGCACCTGTCCTGGGTCCTGCTCGCGGGCCGGCTCGCGATCAAGCTGAAGAAGCCGGTTCGCCTGCCCTTCTTGGACTTCTCGACGTGCCCGGCCCGTCGGGCGGCGTGCGAGAGCGAGCTGACGCTGAATCGCCGGCTCGCGCCTTCGCTGTACCGCCGGGTCGTCCTCGTCCGCGGTAGCGCCGACGCGCCGCTGTTCACCGGAGCGGGCCTGCCGATCGACGCGCTGCTGTGCATGCGGCGGTTCCCCGAGGACGCCCTGCTGTCCCGCCGCCTCGCGGCCGGCACCCTCGACGCCCGAACCGTCGAGCGGCTGGCGCAGCGCATCGCGCGTTTCCACGCCGCGGCCGGACGCGCGCCCGACGCCGGCGACGCCGTCGATGAAGCGACCGCACCGCTGGCGCGGGTGCTGGTGCAATTGGCCGGCCTCGAGTCGGGCGACTGGATCGACCAGGCGACCCGCTGGCTGCAAGGCAGCCGACGCCGCCTCGCGCCGGCGTTCCGGGCGCGGCGAGCCCAGGGCGCGGTGCGCGAGGGCCATGGCGACCTGCACCTGGCCAACACGGTCGACCTCGGCTCCGAGGTGACGGCCTTCGACTGCATCGAGTTCGACACGGCCCTGCGTCGCATCGACGTCATGAACGACGTCGGCTTCGCGACCATGGACCTCGAGGCCCGCGGCCGCCCCGATCTGGCGCATCGCTTCCTCGATGCCTACCTCGCGGCGAGCGGCGACTACGACGGGCTGGCGGTGCTGCACTTCTACGAGACGGGCCGCGCGTGCATCCGCCGCCTCGTCCAGCGGCTGGCACCGCGCGACGAGCCCGAGGCGCCGGACTACCTGGCCTTGGCCACTCGCCGCATGGGCGCCGCGTCCGGTCGGCCGCGCCTGGCGATCCTGTGCGGCGTGGCCGGTTCGGGCAAGTCCACCGTCGCCGCGGCCCTCGTCGACGCGACCGGCGCCGTGCGCGTGCGTTCCGACGTGGAGCGCAAGCGCCTGCGCGGCCTCGGCAGCCTCGACAGGGGCGCGGCCGGCGACGGGATGTACGGCCCGCAGGCGAGCGCCGCGACCTATGCCCGGCTGGCAGACTGCGCGCGCAGCGCCCTGTCGGCGGGCCATGACGTGCTGGTCGATGCCGCCTTCCTGCAGCGCGCGCAGCGGGCCGCGTTCGAGCGGCTCGCCGGCGAGCTCCAGCTGCCTTTCAACATCCTGGTGTGCGAGGCGCCCGCATCGGAACTGCGGCGCCGGGTCGCCGCGCGCAGTGCGGCCGGATCGGACCCCTCCGATGCCGACGTCACGGTGCTCGAGCGCCAGTGGCAGACCCGCGAAGGCCTGGCCGACGCCGAACGGCCGCTGTCGATCGCGATCGATACCGGCAGCCCCGTCGACGTCATCCGTCTGGCGGCCGAATGGCGCACCCGCGCGGCGGCCTCAGGCGATGTCCGCCACCTTGGCCGCTGACCTGGGCGAACCGGCCCCGCGCTCCTCTTCCGTCGCCGCCACGTCGACGCTCTGCTGGTACTCGGGCACGCTGGCCGGCCACTTGAGCTGCTCCTGGACGGCCTGGCGCAGCGAGTCCGCGGATTCCGGTTCACCATGCGTGACGTACACATGGCGCGGCGGCGTCGGCAGGGCGCCCAGCCAGGCCAGCAGTTCGTCGCGATCGGCATGCGACGACAGGCCCTCCACGCTCGCCACCTCGGCGCGCACCGGCACCCATCGTCCATGCATGCGCACCGATCGCGCGCCCGCCACGAGGGCCGCCCCGCGCGTGCCCATGGCCTGGTAGCCCACGAACAGCAGCGTGTTGGCCGGCAGCGGCGCGAACGCCTCGATGTGGTGGACGACGCGCCCGCCGGTGGCCATGCCGCTGGCCGAGACGATGACGGCGGGATACCGCAGGGAGGCCAGGCCACGCGACTCCTCGACGCTGTTGACGAAGCGCACGCCGCGCCACAGGTCGGCGCAGCCGGCCTCGTCCAGCCGGTGCTGCCCGGGGTGGCTGCGATAGAGCGCCGTGGCATCGGTGGCCATCGGGCTGTCGAGGAAGACGGGGACGTCGGGGATCTGCTGCGCGTCCTTCAGGCGGCGCAGTGCCAGCAGCAGGAGTTGCGCACGGCCGACCGCGAACGCCGGGACGATCACGTGGCCCCCGCGTGCGACCGTGCGATTGACGATCTCCGCCAGCGCGGTCAGCGGGTTCGACCGCTCGTGCAGGCGATTGCCGTAGGTCGACTCGACGACCACCAGGTCGGCGGGTTCGGGCGGCGCGGGCGGCTTCATCAGCAGGTCGTCGCTGCGTCCCAGGTCGCCGGAGAACAGGATGCTGCCGGCCTCCGTCTGCAGGTGCACGCTGGCCGCGCCGAGGATGTGGCCGGCCTCGCGAAAACGCACGAAGAGTCCTGGCAGCGCCTCCACCATCTCGTCGAAGCGGTGCGACCTGAACAGCGGCAGCGTCGCCCGCGCCCGGGCTTCGGTGTAGAGCGGCAGCGCCGGCTGGTGCTTGCTGGTGCCGTGCCGGTTGGCGTAGGCCGCCTCCTCCTCCTGCAGGTGCCCGGAGTCGGGCAGCAGCAGCCCGCAGAGTTGCGTGGTCGCGTGCGTCGCATGGATCATTCCACGAAAGCCCTGTTCGACGAGCCGGGGCAGGTAGCCGCTGTGGTCGATGTGCGCATGCGTCAGGACGACGGCGTCGATGGACGCCGGATCGACGGGCAGCGGCGCCCAGTTGCGCAGCCGCAGTTGCTTCAGTCCCTGGAACAAGCCGCAATCGACGAGCACGCGGCGCCGTCCGTGCTCGACGAGATAGCGCGAGCCGGTCACCGTGCCGGTGGCACCGAGGAAGGTCAGTTTCATGGCAACTCCACGCAGGAAGGGTCGGTGCGCAGGCGAAGCGGTCGCCGCGCCGGAATATGGCCGTACCGGACCGGGCCGGGCTCGCGGCGCCCGGCTCGCGCGCCGGGCCGGGCCGCGGCCTCACTGCAGCACGGTGGCCGGCGCCAGGGCGCCTTGCACGAATTCGCCGAGCGCCTCGGTGTCCGGAATCACGATCTCGCGCCGCGCGTTGTCGGCGAAGCCGATCAGCCCCTCGCGCGCGAGGCGGGACAGCGCGCGGCTGACCGTCTCGAGCGTGAGGCCCAGGTAGTTGCCGACTTCCGCGCGCGTCATGCGCAGCGTGATCTGGTCGGTCCGCAGGCCGCGGCAGGCCAGCGCGGCAGCCCAGTCGTGCAGGAAGTCCGCGACGCGGGCATCCGCAGGCAGCGTGCAGACGGACATCAGCGAGCTGCGGTCGCGCGCGAGCTCGCGGCCCATCGCCTCGTGGAACGACGTCATCAGCCCGGGGCGGATCGCGCAGGCCTGCACGAGCGCGGCGTACGGGACGGCCCAGACCTCGCCGGTGTCCAGCGCCACCGCGTCGCATTCGTGCGCGCCATCGGCGATGCCGTCCAGGCCGAGCCAGTCGCCGCGGAACTTCACGCTCACGATCTGTTCGCGGCCGTCGCGCGTCAGGTTGACGATCTTGTAGGCGCCGGTGCTGGCGACGTACAGGTGCGTGAAGCGCTGACCGGCCTGGTAGACGACGTCGCCCGCGCGCACGACGCGACGCTGGACCTCGACGCTGGCCCGGACCAGCCCCAGGCGCTCGGTGATCCGCTGCGCATGGGCGGCTTCCTGCTGCGCGTCGGGTCGGGGCTGGCGAACCGAGGCGCGGGGGCCCGCCTGGGCAGGCAAGGCCGCGTGCGAAGAGGCGGTGCTGGCGATGGCAGTGTCGGAGATCATGTCGTCGTCCTGCGGTGGTGGAAGGATGTCTCACGATAAGTTGCTCGCGACACCCGCGTGCCAATGCGCCGTGTCGTCGGGTGACGGTGTGTGAACGGGGCGTGACGGACTTCGAGACCGCGCGCGCCACGACACGGCGATTGATGGATCGCAAGCTGGCGCACCGGCGGCCGCCTAACCTGTCGCATCGGTTTCATCCTCCGTCCCGCGTCCGCGCCGTCACCATGTGTCCCGCCCAAGCCAAGCCAACGTCCACGCCGGACGACGCCGGCCGCGCACTGGTCGAGACCGCGGGGCGGCTGCGAGCGGCCCTGGCCGCGGGCCTGGCGGCCCCCCTGCGGGGCCGCCATGTCGCCATCGCGGCGGACCACCACGACAAGCCCTCCGCGCAGCTGTTCGAGCGGGCCGCGACGTCGCTCGGCGCACGCGTGTCCCGCATCGGCGCGGGTGCCCTCGCCGTGGCTCCCCAGCGCCAGGACACCGCCGCACGCCTCCTCGGCAGCCTCTACGACGCGATCGACTTCATCCCGCTTCCGCCCGATCGGGCGGCATCGCTGCAGCAGGCCGCGGGCGTGCCCGTCTTCGCCGACCTCGGCGGCGAGCACAGCCCGCTGCAGGCCCTCGACGACGCAGGGATCGCCGGCGGACCGCGAAGCGGAACTGCTGGCACTGATGCAGGCCGTGCTCGTGGATGCGATGCGCTGAGGGCGGCACGGGCCGCCGCAGGCGGCGCGCGCCGTCGCCCGAGGACGATGGCCGCCCTCCAGCGAACGGACGAAGCCTCAGAACCGGTAGCCCGCCCCGAGCGACAGCAGCCAGGGATCGACCTTGAAGCTGCCCACCTTCACGCCGGCGGAGCGGACGTCGGTGCGGATCTGCACCCACTTCGCATCGGCGTTGATGAGCCAGCCGCCGGGCAGCGGCACGTCCACGCCGGCCTGCAGCGCGGCGCCGAAGCTGTTCTGCTTGATCGACGGCTGCAGCGCCTGCGTGGTCGCGGCGTCGAAGTGGACGTCGGAGAAGTGCGTCCAGTTCACGCCGACGCCCGCATAGGGTCGCACCGGCAGGCCGGTCAGGTGGTATTGCAGCGTCAGCACCGGCGGCAGGTGCTTCAGGGAGCCGATGGGGGTGCCGCCGGCCGAGATCGTCTGCTTCTGCGGATACGTCAGCACCAGCTCGGTGGCCAGGTTCGGCGTGAAGAAGCGCGTGATGTCCAGCTCGGGCAGCACCTTGTCGTTGATCGACAGGTCCAGGCCGGTGCTGTCCTTGTTGGCGGACTGCAGGTAGGTGCCCCGCACGCGGACGATCCAGTCGCCCGTGTCGAAGGGGGCCTGCGCGCAGGCGATGGCGGGAGCGATGGCGGCGGTGGCGATGAGGAGTCGAACGGTGCGTGACATGAGCGCTTCTTGCTTGTTGATGGAGCCCTCATTGCATCGTCCCCGCCCGCGCCGCGCCTTGTCCTGAGACAAGATGGCTTGCACGGCGCGGCGCCGCCGCAACACCCGCGCTAGTGCGACATCAGCACCGGGACGGTCATGCTCTCCATGACGGTGCGCGTGGCACCGCCCAGCAGCCGCTCGGCGAGGCGGCCGTGGCCCCAGCAGCCCATCACGAGCAGGTCGGCGCCGACGTCGGCGGCGTGCGAGAGCAGCGCGTTGCCGATATCCGAGGTCGGGTAGCGCACGTGGCCGCCCGCGCGGATGCCATGCCGCTCGAGCCATTGCACGACGCCCTGCACGGGCGACTGGTCGATGCTGCCGCTCGATGCGGCCTGCGTGTCGAACACGACGACGTGCACCGTCTGCGCCCGCCTGAGCAGCGGCAGCGCATCGGCCACCGCGCGCGCGGCGCCGTGACCGCCGTCCCAGGCCACCAGGGCGGTCTTGCCGAAGTCGTCGAAGCGTCCGGCGTAGGGCAGCAGCAGCGTGGGGCGCGGGCTGCGCAGCACGACGCCGTCGACCACCTCGCGGCGCCGCGACGCCCCGTCTTCCGACGGGTCGGGCTGGCCCAGGATCAAGAGGTCGTGCAGGCCCGCGCGCTTGATGATCGCGCGATCCGCGTCCTCGATCTCGTCGACCTCGGTCTGGAAGGACGACAGCTCGAGCCGGTCGCACAAGCCGCGGAAGCGCTGCTCGCGCGCGACGGCCTCGCGCCGCGCCGCCTCCAGCTCCACCGTCAGGGGATCGACGAAGCCGCCCATCGCCACGCCCAGCCCGGCGCCGGTGGTCACCGGCCGGTGGCACGAGAGCCCGTCGACATGGCTGCCCAGGCGTTGCGCGAACTTGGCGGCCTGCTGGTTGCGGACGTCGGCGCGGGCGTCGTCGTCGAGGAACATGAGGATCGTCGGATAGGTCATGGAAGAAGCTCCCGAGGGGTTTCAGACGAGCGGATTCTGGGGAGTCGGCCGCGGACGCGGCTTGCGTTGCCGCAAGGCCGTCCGTCGCCCTCGGACTGACGAGGATCAATGCCGGTTCGCGGGCCTTTGGCTATCTTGATCAGGCCGCGCCATCCGGCCGGCGCCCGACCTTTGAAAGAGACGATTCCGACATGACCACCCGCCGTGCCTTCATCCAGATCCTTCCCCTCGCCGGTGCCGCCGCGCTCTGCGCCAACGCGGCCTGGGCCGCGGGCGCACCGCCGGTCGATCCGAAGGACCCGCAGGCCGTCGCGCTGGGCTACGTGGCCGACGCGACGAAGGCCGACAAGGCCAGGTTCCCGCGCTACGCCGCCGGCCAGGCGTGCGGCGGCTGCCAGCTGTACCAGGGCCAGCCGGCGGACGCCTCCGCGCCCTGCGCGCTGTTCGCTGGCAAGCAGGTGGGCGCCAAGGCCTGGTGCAGCGCGTACGTGAAGAAGGCCTGAGCGCCGGGCGGGCGTGCCCGCGCGTGCCTGCGGGACAGCACGCTAGCCCCCGCGCGGCTCGAAGGCTGCCGCCACCACTTCCACCAGGTGGCGTCCGTGCGGCGTGAGCTCGACGCCCTCGTCGTCGACATCGACCAGCCCCGCCGCGACCATCGTCTCGAGTTCGCGCAGCGCCGGCGCGAGGACCTGGCGCGCCTCCACGAGTTGCGACAGCGCGATCGCCTCGAAATCGAGTCGCCCGTGGCAGACCAGCGATGCCACCGCCGCCCGGGCGGCCCGCGCCTGGGGCGACGACGCGGCCCGCGTCGCCGCCGACAGGCCGCTGCGCTCGACCGCCTCGGCATGAAGATCGGTCCCGCACCGATTGCGATGGAACGCCGTGCCTAGGCGACCGAAGGTGCCCGGCCCGACCGCCAGCGTCCCCGCCGCGGCGGCCGGCGCCAGGCCGTCGACTTCCAGATGGAGCCGCCCGCGGCCCCGGGCGATCAAGAGCGGATCGTCGCCCCGGGCGAACAGGCCGGCCGCCACATGGCGATAGTCGCTGCCCGCCAGGGCATCCAGGGCGGCGGCATGCAAGGCGCCGCGCCGGGCGCGCGGCGACACCGGCCGCGACGCGTCGCGGCACGCCGCCTCGCCCGCCGGCGCGATGCAGGCACGGGTGCCGAGGTCGATGCGCGCGACCCCGGCGCGCGCCAGCGCCCGCACATCGCTTCGCAGCCCGTCGGCGTCCATGCCGGGGCGGGCGCAATCGATCGCGACGGCGACCGCCAGCAGTTCACCGGCCCGGCCGACGCTGATCGGATCGGGCCGCGCGCCGGTCAGGAGGAGGCGCGCGCTGCCTGCGGCGCGCCACTCCCGCACGGTGGGCAGGTCGACGCGCGATGCCTCGACGCAGACCTGCGCGTCCGCCGCACGGTATCGGCGGCGGATGGCCTCCATCGCGTCCCCCAGGCGCCGGCCGCCTCCGGCCAGGCCGTCGCCCGCCAGGAAGGTGACGCGCGCGATGTGCTGCGGCGTCTCGAGTCGCTCGGCCAGCACGGCGATCTCGCGCAGCACCGCCGCCATGGAACGCCCGGTGCCTGCGCAGTGCGTGCACGGCAGCCGCACCAGCATGTGCAGCGCGAGCGCGTGCGCCGGCCCGCCGGGCGCACCGCGCGCGGCCAGCATTTCGCCGAACGCCTCCGGCGACAGCCCGTGCGAGAACGCTTCCACCGGCGGCAACGCCAGGTTGCGCGGCACGATCGGGTCGAAGCGGGCGAACAGCGCCGGCGGCGGCGCCGGATCGGACGGCTCTTGCAGGAGGAGCGTGTGCATGAGGACGATCCTCGCGACGGCGCATCGGGCTGCATTGATCTGGCGCAAGCTCGATGAGCAGCGACGTCCGAACAATCGACGTGTTGAGCCAAGTCAGATCCCGCCATGACGATCACCCTGCCCAGTGCCGCCTCTCCCGTCAACACCGCCTGCCACCACCAGGTCGGCTGCTCCAACTGCGGCCTGCGCCAGCTGTGCCTGCCCGACGGCTTCAGCGACGAGGAGATGCAACGGCTGGACCAGCTCGTCTCCAACCGCCGCAGCGTCCGGCGGGGCGAGGCGCTGTTCCGGGACGGCGACCCGTTCCACGGCATCTTCGCGGTGCGCGCCGGCTTCTTCAAGACCGCCACCACCAGCGTGGACGGCCGCGAGCGGGTGACCGGCTTCCAGATGGGCGGCGAACTCCTCGG
>Ga0105240_10005728_pt1 | contig 18432 bp, 3 predicted proteins | sample KBSC54metaG_FD_80426 | JGI IMG/M metagenome (GOLD analysis project Ga0105240, IMG submission 80426) | Corn rhizosphere microbial communities from Kellogg Biological Station, Michigan, USA - KBS C5-4 metaG | ecosystem: Host-associated > Plants > Roots > Rhizosphere > Soil | place: Michigan, USA... | reverse complement strand
TGTACGGAACAGCCCATGCGGTAAATAACCCGGACTCGATCGTGGTGTCGGTGACGCCTGGTGGATTGACCTATGGCGTAGCGATCTCCTCGCCGTTTGCGAGTGGATACCAGTTCGGAACCGTGGCCTTGAATGCGACGACGATTTCCACCGTCGCGATCGGTGTACAGAACTCCGGCAACGTGGGCGAATACTTCGCCATCAAAGTATCGAACACCGCACCGGACAACTGGGCTCCTGCTGGATCTGCGGCATCGGATGCCTTCAAGTTAATGGCCTACATGAATGCGACGCAGCCCGATGATGCGACCTTCATCGATGCATTGACAGGAAGCTTCAACGGAACGAGTGGCAACTTGTTCGGTCAAGGCAACACCCGCACAACACCGACGGTAACGAAAAACTTGTGGCTGCGTTTGTCGATGCCGACGGCCGTAACCGGCAGTGGCGGCGCGCAAACCATGACGGTGTTTGTGAATGGGCAAGCAAGCTAAGCAACGGAAGTTTCTTGTGACTAGTAACTAGTGACTAGGAACTACGGAAAAGGAAATATGAGCGCGTAAATTTCATGAAAGAGATTCTATGCAGTCCATAAGAGGACCTAGTGCGTAACACGCATAGGCATCCTTGGAACCGCTGGCTTAGGGCCGCTTTAATTAGTGGCTTCTGGCTACAGGGGACTTTTGCATTTTGGAGCCCCCCTGTTCATGGGCAAAATCCTGACTCGATAAAAGTCGGTATGCAGCCCATTAGTACAAAGCCGCCCGGCGCGGTGACGGATCTGCTCGCCTCAGCGAATCCGGCTGTCCAAGGTCAAATCTCTGTCTCGTGGACTGCTCCACAAGGCAATGCCGGAGGAACACCCATCAATAACCAGACGGTGGCCAGTTACGCCGTCGGGTATGCCACTTTTAGCGTTGATAGTTTGGGAGGCAATACAACGACGTGGTGGACGCATCCCGGAGTGACGCAAACGGTCTTATCGCCACCCGGTTACACGCCGCAACCGCCCGGTTCATTAGAAGGAACTACATTCACAGGTCTCTTGCCTGGAGTGACGTATTACTTTGCCCTGCGCAGCACCAGTCAAGGCAATGTGTTGTCTCCGATCGATACGGAAGCTGCGACGCCTGGCCAACAAGCCCGCGCTGTCAGCACCTCATTAATTCCTGGAGCGCCGACCACATTTATCGGAACTGGATTAAGCGCCACCAGCCTTCAATGGTCATGGTCTTCTGTTCCAGGTGCCACATCCTATTTGATTTACAGTCAGCCTGGACATGTATTGCTGCAAACATTGAGCAGCCCGACGACCTACTGGACAGAAACTGCCCTATCGACAAACACCACGTACACGCGAGTGATCTATTCCTCGAGTAGTTACGGCATTTCATTAGGATCAAATCAAGATACGCGTTCGACATTAGCGGCGATCCCGTTGGGATTAACCGTGACTGGCGCGACGCCATCCACAGCTGATCTGTCATGGACGGATGGTGGTAATCCCACCGGAACACTTTACAGTCTAGAACGCAGTTTGGACGGCGTTATCTTCTCTGCCTTAACGCCGGCCGTGTCCACCACGACGGCTTCAGATTCCGGATTAAGTGGTAACACGACGTACTTCTACCGTGTGCAGGCCTTCAATAATGATGCGATTGGTAGCCCTTATAGCCTCACGGCTTCCACACAAACGCCCCCCTCTCTTGTTGTTCCGGCTAAACCGAACGGACTTCTCGTCTCGCGCCGTGGCAGCGCCTTTAGCTTTGAATGGCATGCCGTGCAAGAGGGCGTTACAGGTCAAGCCGTCACTATTTCGCAATACCGCATCGACCGCTATACGGCCATCGAAAGTTCGGCGCCGAATTTAACGGTGTATGTGCCAGCTACTACATTGACCTATACCGAAGCCATTAATCTCTCGACGAAATATTATCGCGTCACTGCATTGGCTGTGGGAGGTGGGGTCTCGGATCCTTCGGATTTTGTGGATTCTTCCGCGGCTGGAAACCGGTATACCTTGGCACCCGATGACATTGCCACGCGAGTCGTCGTGCCGGCGGCGATGGCGACAGAGCTGCGCAAAGAAAACAATATTTACGGCGAAGACTTGGAATTGCGTTTTGTCCGCCGCTCACAGGATGAAACCGATACCACGTTGCGGTCTTATAACATCGGCGCCTATATCGCGCGCACGGGTAGCGAGATCTTTAACTTTGCCTTCAGTAAACCGCTTATCTCCGTGCAGATGGGCTATGGCGCGGCGTTAGGAATTTCGCAAACATTGGCCATCCATAACATGGCGGATCGCGCCAACGCCGGTTCGATTGCGCAAATTATTGCCGTCTACTGGTACAACGGCCACAACTTCCTGCGCATCAGCGATCCGATTTTAACGTCGAGCGACGCGCTCAGCGTCAACGTTCGCGCGCTGGGAACTTATCAAGTTCGGGCAGCGCGCATTTCAAATTCCTTTGCGCTTTCGCAAGGTTCTCCCTATCCGCGCGTCATCACGCCGAACGGCGCCGAAAACCGCAAAGTCTTCTTCTTCTTCGATAACCCGACGGACAGTGAAGTGATTGGAACGATTTATGACATCCGCGGGGCCAAAGTCCGCGAGCTGCATGTCGATGGCCAGTCTCCGACGACAACATCGTTGGTTTGGGATGGCCATGATTCCAACGGCTCGGTTGTCCCCAGCGGTGTGTACCTCTACAAGATCACGGCCGGCGATGCCAAAGTGACCGGATCTTTGGTGGTGGCGCGATGAGGACGATTATGCATCGTGCAGCATTGAGCGTGAAGAGTAAAGCATGGTTGGCGTTATTGGCCAACGTATTCTTTGCCGTTACCCTTTACATTCTTCCCTCTACCCTGCATGCCGCCTTCGAAGACACCGGTACCGGCGCGCGCGCGGCGGCGTTGGCGGGCGGATATGTGGCGGCGGGTGACGATGTGTTGTCGCTCCTGTACAACCCCGCTGGTTTGGCAACGGTAGATCGCAAAGAAGTGACCTCGGAATACGCCAAACTTTTTGCCGGTCTTTCGGATGGCTCCAATATTTCGCAGACCTTCTTGGCCTATGGCCAACCGGTGAAGTGGGGCGGCACGATGGCGGTCAGTTGGAAACAATTTAGCCTGGAAGGTCTCTATAAAGAACGAACGCTCTCGTTGGGGTATGGCGAATGGATCACATCGAAAGTCGCCGCGGGTTTTGCGCTTAAACAGCTGCATCATGAATTCACAGCGCCGACCATGTCCGTCGATGATGCTGGCAGCGTGCAAAATGTGGCACCGTCCTTCTTCAGCCAATATGGCAATTCGAACACGGCCTATTCCGCCGATCTTGGATTCCTCATTAAACCGCTTGACCGTTACACGGTGGGCGTTTCGATCCAAGATTTCAATGAGCCGAATGTGGCATTGAATCCCGCCGATCACGAAGTTGTCTCTAAGACAGTGCGGTTAGGTCTGGCCTATGACGGACCGCGTGACCTGAAACTGATGGGCGGCATGACCTCGCATAAAGGCTTAGCGCATAGTCAGGATGTGACGTGGACTGGCGCGGCAGAAAAATGGTGGAGCAAGAAAGAAGACGGCGCATTCGCCACCCGTGGATCGCTTTCGACGGGAAGCCGCGACTTTACACAGGTGGCATTGGGTGCGGCTTACAACTTGCATATGTTCCAGATCGATTACGCCTTCCTCTTTAATATCGGCGGCATCGGCATCGGTGATACGGCGGGCACGCATCGCTTCTCGCTCACTTACCGCTTCGGCCGCGATCGTCGCGAAATGGCCGAAGCCGCCAAGAAGAAGGCCCAAGCGCAAGAAGCCTCGCGGCATGCGTCCAAAACGCAACGAGATCCGGAAATTGAAGCGCTGTTGGATGAAGGATTGCCGGCGACGAACATACCGAAAGCGAAGCGACAGAAAACTACTGGTCCGGGCTTGACCAATGTTCAAGTACAAACAACACCGGTGCCCAGTGCTTCCGTGTCGCCAAGCGATTACGAAGTGCCGCTCACCGCCAATACGGGTACAGCGACGACTGAGAAAGAAATCGAACCGATAACACGTATCCAGTTTATTGTGCGTGCTTTGTCGATGTCGACAGAATACTTGCTGCGCACCGCGCATGGCGCCTCGGCCGATAATCGCTTGAGCGCCATAGAGCCGCTCTTTGCCACCTTGTTGGGTTATGTCCGTGGCTCGGACGTCGAAATGACCGATCTCATGTCGCAAACCGATCAGCTCGAAGCAGCACGCAAAGAGTATGGCGCACTGGTCTGGGAAGGCGCTTCAGCCACGGATCGCTTGGGTTCCTTGGTTCATACATTAGAAAGCTGGTTTGGCAGTATCCTCCGGGCGCGTCATTGGAATATGCAGGATGCCCGCGATGTACGGTATCGCAACTGGTTGGATCAAGCCTTATCGGATCATGACCGCTTAATCCATTCCAATACGCCAGTTCAATCGCGCTTGGATTCGATCCGCCGTATCGCCGGCAAGGCCTTGGACTTTGAACGTCAACCGAGCGAGCCGATCACCCCTGTCGCCCCTGTATCAACGGTCCCTGTGATGCCTGTCGCCCCCGTGGTCCCTGAAACGCCAGCGCCGGTAACCCCTGTGCCGACTCCTGTGGTCAGCACTCCGACGGTCATTGTGCCTATGCCGACCGTCGTGACGCCGGCAGCGGTCCCTGAAAAAGCGCCTACCCAGGTCTTTGTGCCCAAGAAAACCGTTGTAACGAAACGGGCCACGGGGTCAGGTGGCGCAGGCGTACCCGCGATCTACAAAGTAAAGGAAGGGGACACGCTAATAAACCTTGCAGAGCGATTCTACGGCGACTATAAGAGATGGAGAGAAATTTACATGCTGAACCAGGATCGGTTGGGCCGCGGTGGTAATTTAACGCCCGGACAATTGTTGATTATGCCGCCAAAGGATAAGCAGAATTGAACGATCGGGAAGAACAACCGGATAGGGAAAAGGAAGTCGCGGATTTAGATACCGCGCGTATGGCGTTACGCGGCGCGCTGCAAAGTGTCCGCAGCCTCCAAGATTTAAACGGCAAGCTGAAAGGCGAGCTGCAAGATTTCCTGCATCGCGAAAAAGCGTTGAATGAACGCTTGATTCGTCTGCAAACCGAGCTCAACGATTCTTACACGCGCCTGGATAAAGAAACATCCGAAGAACGCGAACGTATTAATGGCATTCGCGAAACCCTGCGTCTAGAAATTACCAATGAGCAAAATCATAAATGGCAGTCGGAAATTGAAGCGTTGCGCCAGTCCGTACAGAACTGGACGGAAGTGCGGCGGCAAAAAGAGCATGAACTCAAAATTCTAAAAGAAACGCTCCTGTCCAAAGAGCAGGAAGTTTTTACACTACAAAAAGAAAAAATAGCCGCCGAAGAAAAAGCCCATCGCGATTTGATTGAAGCAATTAAGCAAAGCCGCTCCGGCGTGTCAGCGGCGATTGAAGAAGTCGTCAAATCCAAAGATAAAGAAATTTCGGAATTAAATCGAAAGCTGGCGACGCAGCCTAAAGTTATCGAAGAACGGCTGCAGCAGGTCGAACAAGAACTGCATCGGAAAGAGCAGTCTTTGCTTCTGCAATTCCGTGACCGTCAGCAGGCCTTAGAATTTGATTGGGCGCACCGCGAAAAAGAGTTATGGGAACGCGCCACCGAATCGCGCGAAGCCCTCGAACGGGATCTCAAAAACCAATGGGAAGAGCGGCGCAAAAATTTAGAAAATGATTTAGAAAAACGCCGGACGACGCTAGAAATTCAATTCCGTCAACAAGAAGAAGAATCTAAACGCCGCGAACGGAACCGCGAAGACGCCCTGCATCAAACCTGGGTCGCCAAGGAAGCGGCCTTGGCTCAGGAATGGGCGGAACGCGAGCAAGAGCTAGCGCGCGAGTTTCAAACCACGCTCGATCAAGAGCGCGCCCGCGCAAGCGCCGAGATCACCCAAATCAAAGAAGATACCGCGGTCTGGCACAAAAACCAAGAGGACACGCTACGGCAAAAAGAAAACGATTTCAATAAAGCGCATCAGGCCAGTGAACAGCAGCTGCGTGCGGCCTACCGAAAGAAAGAAGAAGAACTTTTAGCCCGTCACCAACAAGTCTCGGAGATGACGCAGCAGCAAATCAGCGACTTGATGGCGCGCTTATCGGAAAAAGAAGGGTTTGCCAAATCCGCCCAAGAACGTTTAGCGGCCGCCATGAAAGAGCGGGATGCCATCACCGATCGCTTCGGTCGTTTAGAAGCCGATACACTTCGGCGGATCACAGAGTTGGAAGGATTAATTAAGACGCGTGATGCAGAACTTTCCGCGCTTAACCAGACCACCACGACCCGTGATGAAGCGCGCGTGGTGCAACTTCAAGCCTTAGAACGCGATCAGCTTTTAAAAGAGTCGGAATTAAAAGTCTTACGGGAAAAAATTGCTCAAGCGGAAACCGATCGAAAAACTGCCTTAGACCATGCCGCGGCGCTGGAAACCGAATTTACCCAACGGCAGCAACAATTAGAAGAAGCGTTCCGGGCAGAAACTGAAACGCTGCGCCAGAAATTAACCACGTCTAGCCAGGAATCCGCTGAACGCCAACAAGTCGATCAACGTCAAATGGCGGAACTAGCGGGTGAAGTGCAGACGCGCTTGGCTGAGGTGCATGGCCTGACGCATCAACTGCAATTGGCGCGGCATGATATCGAGAAATTAACGCAGGACTCCTCCGATAAGCAGGCCAAAGGCATTTTGGTTCGCCGTCAGTTGGAAGAACGTTTAGTTCAGCGCGAAGCGGAACTGCAAGCCCAAATTTTAACTCTAGAAAAAGAGCGGATGTCGATTGAAGAACGGTTAGAAGCGCGCATCACCGAGCTGGAGCAAGAATTAGCGCGCCGCCTTTCCGAAGACCGGGCGCTTCAAGAACGGTTTCGCCAGACCGAAGAATTTCGCGTTGATCTAGAAAAACAAGCCGAGATGTTGCGTGACCGGTTCACGGCGCATGAAAAACAACAACGGAACTATGAAGATGAAGTCCGGGTGGCGCGCGAAACCGCGGAAAAAGAACGAATTGTCGCGGAACAAAAACTTTTATTGCGGATCGGAGAATTAGAGGCACTAGCGACCAAGCAAGTCGCAGAAGCTGAAGGCTTACAAGAAGAGCTCGCAAGAACCCGTCTCGACCGTGCGGCTGAACTGCAGACGTTCGAAACGCGCGAGCAACGTTTAATCGAACAGGGCAAATTTTTAGAGGAACGTCTTAAAACGCAGGAAGACGGTTGGCTAGCGCGTCTCTCCTCTGTCCAAGAAGAACACCAGCGCCTGGAAAGCAGCCTACGCGAAAAAATCCAAGCCCAAGACGCGGCGCACTATAAGATGCGCGAACAACTTTTGGCGCAGGTAACGGAGCTCGAGGGGAACTTGCGCCGTCGGGAACTGGAAATCAAAAATCTTAAAGAGCAGTCTCTCCAGGAAGAACGCACGCGACAGGATTCTGTGCGGGAAGCCAATAAGCGGGAATCTGCTCTCGAAGAACGCGCGCAGTTCCTTTATAAGACATTGGAAACGCAAAAGGCTGAGCTTGAGAATAAGTTGGAAACATCCGACCGCGAACATCTGAAAGTCCAGGATGCGTTACGCGCTCAAGTGCTTCAGCTCGAAGCGAGCTTGAATCGGAAGAACGGCGAAGTGGAAGATTTGAAAGCGCGTCTCATGCAAGCCCATTTGTTGCAGAACGAACTTCACGAAGCGGTGGCCATGCTCGAAGCCCGTGTCATGGACCGGGAGCAGGCTTTGCGCACGGCTGCGCAAACGCATTTAGACTCCGAACAAAAACTGGAACGTTCGATCACCGATCTGCAAGCCGCCTTGCAGCGGCGCGATGCGGAATATTTGACGGTTGAAAAGAACATGCAGGAACTCAAACGTGAACAGCATGCCGATGCCATGGCCGCGGCCGAACGTGAGAAACAGCTCGAGGAACGGCTGCAGAACGTCGATGAAAAACTGCATGCGCAAAAAGAGCAAATTACGGCCCGTCTGACCGGTGTGGAACGTCAACGCCTGCAAAACGAAGAAACCTTGCATGTGCGTGCAATGGATCTGGAGCAGCGTCTTTCAGAAAAAACAGCGTTGGTTAAGAATCTTCAAGAGCAAGTCTCCCGTGCGGGCTCCAATCAAGAGCATTTGGAAAAGAAGATTGTCTCTTTGGAAGGCCAGTTGTCGCGTCTAGACCAGCAACTTAAAGTCCGGGAAACTGAATTTCATTCCTTTAAGAGTACAAGCCAGAAAGAACTGGCAACGCTGCACGAAACCAATCAGCGTAAACTTTTAGAACTTCAAGGCCAGCGCCTTACGCTGGAAGCGGAATTCAAAGGCTTGCAAGACGCGTTGGCGGCGGCGGAAAAAGAAAAAAACCGCTTGAGCGAACAAAAAGAATCGCTCGAAGGACAGTTGCGTGCCGAGATTCAAGAGCATCGTCAGAAAATGGATGAATGGCTGAAAGAGCGTATGAGCGTTGAAGAAGCGCATCAGCGTAAAGTTTTAGAGCTCAATGAAACGTTGGCGACAAAGACAAATGCCTTGCAAGCCATTGAAAATCGTTTAGCTTCTAGCGAAGGACAACGCGCTGACCGTGACAAACAAAGCGGTCTTTTGCAAAAGGAAATTCACGATCTTCAATTAGCCTTAGCCGCGCAGCAGGAGGAGTTCCGTGCCCGGATGGCCGGTTTTGAAAAAGAACGCGCCCAGCTTCAAGAGACTCAGCAGAACCGCATTACCCATTTGGAAAGCCAAATGGCGCATCGCGAAAGCGCGATTCGAACCCTGCAAGAAAAAATAACGCAGGCTGATGCCGATCATCAAACCGCCGCTCAGTTGGCGGCGCAGCGGGAAGCGGCGCTTGTAGAAAAGAATAAGGTCTTGGAAACATCGTTAATCAGTCAGAAAAAAGACTGGGATATGCGGATGGAAGAGCTACTCTCCCAGCGCGTTAAAACTGAAACGGCTTTCCATGCCCAAGTAGTACAGCTGCAGGAAACGCTGGCTTTCCGTGAAAAAGATTTAATTTCCGTTAAAGAAAACCTTCTTCAGGTCGAACAAGCTCGCCTCATGATTGATGCCTCAGCCCAACAAGCGAGCTCTTCCTTTATTAAGGAACGGCAGGCCTTAGAAGAACGCTTGGTTAATGAAGCGGGTAAAGTACGTGATTTAGAAAGTCAATTACGTGGTCATTCGGCCCGTATCAAAGAAGCGGACAAAGCGCTGCTTACGGGAGAAGCCGAACGCGAAGCCCTGCGTATGTCGCTGGCGGCGCTCAGCAAAAAGCTTGATGAAGAAATTGCGATTCGCGATTCGTCCTACGAAGCCAAGGCCCAGGGCCTGCAACTTAAGATGCAATCCATCGAAAAAGAATGGCGCGAACGCTTTCATGTTTCTCTGACGGAATCCAGCGCCCGAATCGAGAGTCTCCAAGAAAAGGTGGTGGAATTGGAATGCGCGCTCGGCGTGCGCGAAAACGATTTGTCGTCCTTAAGACAGGAAATCTCACAACTGAATGTCGAACGCGATAAGCTGGAAGACTTGGTTTCAGAAAAGGAAAAGCAAAATCAGACTTTGTTGAATGGGATGGCGCAAGACAAGGAAGAATTTTCCGCGCGCCTGTTGTCGATCCAGACAGAAAGCAAAGCCGCCGAAGAGGCGCTGCATGCGCAATTGAAAAATCTACGCACGGTTCTGGAACAACGGGTGGGCAACGAGCAGCAACGCGCTGAGGGATTGGATTTGCAACTTGCAGCTCAGTTGTCTGAGTTGCGTCAGTTAAAGGCGGCGCTGTCCGAGACTCGTGCCGAACGCGAACATCTTTTAAGTACCTTAGCGGGTGAACGCGAAAAGGCTTCTGCGGAATTGAAAGCACGGGATCAATCTGCGATTTCGACAGAAGCGGAGTTCCATGCCCGCTTGGAAGCGCAAGCCAAAGAATTTAAACAGCGTTTGACTGCGGCCGAACAAGAATCGACTCAACGCCTCGGCGTGTTGCAAGCGCGCGCCGCCGATTTAGAAAAAGCAATTGCCGTGCAGCGCTTAGAATCGGAACAACGTAAACAAGCGGATTTGGCGGCCTTACGTTCCGAGCATGAGAAGGCCGAAAAAGAGCTGCATGCGCGGTTACTTGAATTGCGCACCAATTTAGCCGGACGCGTGGCCGATGTTCAACGTCTTGAATTGCAGTTACGCGAGACCGAGCAAGAACGTTCGGCGCTGGATCAATTTTCGACCGCTAGTCATGCTGAAGCGATGAAACGGCGTGAAGAGCTGGAGCAGATGGTGATATTGGAACGTCGGCAGGTTCAGCAATTAGAAACACAGTGCAAAGAGCAATTGAGCGAACTCAAACAGCTTCAGGAGTCCTTGCTTACCGTCCGATCCGAGCGGGATCACGCATTACAGACATTGGCAGCGGAGCGGGAAAAAACAACGATCGAATCCAAAGGGCGACAAAAGGCCGTGGCGGAGATGGAGTCAGCACTGCGCTCCCGCTATGAAACCCAACTTCGTGAAGCAGGCGAACGATTTACTTCGTTGCAAGAACGGACTTTGCAGCTGGAGAAATTAGCGGCGGATAAACATGCCGCGCTTCAGCGTTTACAAGAAACGCTGCAGAACGTCGATGCCGCGCGCGCACGCGCTGAAGAGCAATGGGCATTGGAGGCGAAAGAGCGGCGGACCGAAAAGGAAACAGCCGATCAAGCGCTGGAAGAATTTTCCACCCGGTTGAACGCGCTCCAGACCGCGCGTAAATCCTCGGAAGAAGCGTTGCATAGCCGCCTGCTGGAGCTTCAGGATAGGCTTACCGCACGCGTTTCTGAAATTCAAAAATTAGAACTCCAACTGAAAGAGACGGAACAGGCGCGCGTCACCATCGAACACTATTCCACGTCGTCTCATGAAGAAGCCCTGCAACGCCAGCAGGGATTAGAAGCCGCGTTAAGCGCTGAGCGCGACCGCGCAGAAGCCTTGGATACATGTCTAGCCACACAGGTTTCTGAGCTCAAACAACTGCAAGCCGCGCTGGCTGAAATGCGCGCCGAACGCGAACAGCTATTGGCTACGCTGACGGCGGAACGCGAGAAAGCAACTGCGGCTATCCAAGCGCTAGATAAAAAGAGTTCAACCAAAGAATCGGCCTTGCATGCGCAAATGCAAGCACAAGAAAAAGAATTTAATGCCCGTCTAGCGACGTTAGATACGGAATATAACCAGCGCATGGCTGTTCTGCAAAACCGGACGAGCGAATTGGAGAAGAGCCTCTCGGTGCAGCGCGCCGAGTACGAACAACGTCTAGCCGTGGCTGTTGCCGAACGCGCTAAAGCGGAAAAAGCCATGCAAGCCCGCATGTCTGAAATTCAAGGGGTGTTGGTAACGCGCCATGCCGAGATGGAAATGCTGAAGATGCAATTGGCCGCGATCCAGAAGGAGCGGGAGGTGTTTGAGGCCACCGCGACGGATCAAAAAACGGACTTTAGCCACCAAGTGGATGCTCTGCGCCAGCGCGCCATGGATTTAGAACGTCAAGTCGCAGAAAAGCAGGTTTCCGTCGATCGCTTAGCAGTCTCTTTGGCAGAATTGACCAGCCAGCATGCGCATGTGAAAGAGCAATGGGCATTGGAAGCTAAAGAACGTCGCGTGGAAAAAGAAGCCGCCGCCCGCGCGCAAGAAGAATTTACTCTCCGGTTGCGTACGCTTCAAAGCGAGCGCAAAACGTCGGAGGATGCCTTACACCACCGGTTATTGGAATTGCAGGACACCCTAGCCGCGCGCGTTTCGGAGATACAAAAGCTGGACCTGCAGCTCAAGGAAACGGAGCAAGCCCGTGCCGCCCTGGAACATTATTCCAATGCCTCGTTTGCGGAAGCGACGCAGCGGCGTCAAGAATTGGAAGCACAATTCAGTGCAGAGCGCGATCGCGCGCAGGCCTTAGACACTCAACTCAGCGCGCAGTTATCGGAATTAAAGCTGCTCCAGAATGCCTTGCAAGAAACGCGCGTCGAGCGCGAACAGGTATTAGCCTCTCTCTCCGCGGAGCGCGAGAAGACCGCGATGGCGATTAAAGCACTGGAAAAAAAGAATACCGGGACGGAAAGCGCCTACCTCGCTCGATTAGAGTCTCAAGAAAAAGAATTTCGCGCGCGCTTGATGGCGATGGAGACCGATGCCGCGCAGCGCGTGTCCGCGCTCCAGGCCCGCACCAGCGAGTTAGAAAAAGTGCTTTCCGTGCAGCGTGCGGAATACGAACAGCGATTGGCTGTATCTAACGCCGAACATGCGAAAGCCGAAAAGGCCCTGCAGACTCAACTATCGGAAATGCAAAATTCGGTTATTGACCGCAACGGGGAATTGGCGATGGTCCGTCAACAATTGGCTGCCGTACAAAAAGAGCGCGCGGCGCTCGAAGCCGCCACCGGCGATCAACGCCAGAATTTCCATCAACAAACCGAGGCGCTGCGTCAACGCGCAATCGAGCTGGAGCGACTTGTCACGGAAAAAACGGCAACCATTCAAAAGCTGGAAGAGTCAATTGCTCAACTTTCCAGTCATTATGCACATGCTAAAGAACAATGGGCTTTAGAGACGCAAGCGCGCCAAGCCACCCAGACCGCCGCCACGCAGGCAAAAGAAGAATTTACGCATCGCCTAGCCACGGTGCAAGCCGAGCGTCAGGCGATTGAAGATGCCTTGCGAAAACGTTTGACTGATTTGCGCACGGAGTTGGATCTGCGGGTGGAAGCCGAACATGAAAAAACCCAAGCCGCGGATACGCAATTGGCGGCGCAGGTCTCTGAGTTGCAGCAGTTGCGCGCCGCGCTTGAAGCGGTGCGCAAAGAACGCCAGCAGTTGCTTCATGCCCTGGCCGCTGAACGCGAAAAAATGACCGTGGAAATAAAAGACAAAACCAATTTTACAGCCGAACAAAAACAGGCTTATGAAAAGCGTCTCTTAGCGCAAGAGAAAGATTTCCGCGAGCGCTTGACCGCCGTAGAATCAGAAAGTAATCAACGCCTGGCTGCGTTGCAAGCGCGTACGGAGGAATTAGAAAAAGCCTTAGCCTCCCAACATTCGGAGTACGAACGCCAATTGGCTTCGCAGAGATCAGACTATGAGCAGCAAGTCGCGGTTTTGGGGGCGGAGCGTTATAAAGTCGAAAAAATGCTGCAGATTAATATATCGGATCTGCAAAGCCAATTGACGGCGCGGCTCAAAGAGTTTGAAGCGGTACGGGAGCAATTAAATTCTGTGGAGTCGCATCGCCAACAAGGCGAGGCCAGTCTTTCGGCGGTGAATGCGGAACATGTCAAAGAACGCAAACAATGGGATATGCGTTTATCGGAAGAACGCGCCAAGGCCCATGCGTTGGAGTTGCAATTAAAAGCGCAAGCGAGTCAACTTCAGGATGTCCAGGCCGCGCTGGCTTCCGCGCAAAAAGAAAATGGTTCTTTGTCGGCTTTGTTTGAAGAGCATCGGGAAAAGATGCAAGCCGAGCTCTTGGGCCGTGACGCGGCCACAGCGGCGCAAAAAGATCAGTATGAAAAACGGCTCAGCAAACTAACGCAAGAGATGCGCGACCGGTTGCAGGATGCCACCAAAGAAGCCGGGGTTCGAAGTGCTTCCTTACTAAGCCGTTTAGCGGAGCTGGAGCGCCAGGGAGCCGATAAACAAGCGGCATTGGAGCGGCTGCGGGAATCTCTGACGGATTTGGATGCCAAACGAGCCTATGCGGAGGCGCAATGGCAATTAGAGATCCAGGAACGCCGCACGGTGCAAGACGCGGCCGCGCGTGAAAAAACCGATTTTGCGGCACGCTTAGCCGCCGTTCAAGCGGAACGCAAAGCGGCGGAAGACGCATTAACCCAGCAGTTGATGGAATTGCGCGATTGCCTTTCCACGCGCACGCATGACGTTCAGCGTCTCGAACAACAATTAAAAGAGACTGAACATGCGCGCGCCGCCTTGGAACAGTATTCCACCGCCAGTCATCAAGATCTTTCGCGTCACCAAGAAGCGCTGACTCAAGAATTGCGTGTGGAACGCGATCGCGCTCTCGCCTTGGAGCATCGTTTAGCCGCTCAAGTATCGGAATTAAAACAACTCCAGTCTTCCTTAACCGCTGCGCGCGCGGAGCGAGAACAATTTATCGCTGAACTCACCGCAGAGCGTGAAAAAGTGACTCTCGAAATGAAGGCCCGCGCGGCGGAGTCTAGCGAAGAAATGGCGCTCTTAAATGGCAAATTAGAGACGGCAGAAAAAGAATTCCGCGCCCGCTTGAGCGTCGTTGAAGCCGAGAACTCTAAACGAGTCACAGCCTTGCAATCCCGGGCTACGGATCTGGAAAAGTCGTTGATCCATCAACGCGCGGAGCATGAACAACGCGTTGCTCTGGCCGAGGCCGAACGCATCAAGACGGAAAAAGCGCTGCAAACAAAAATCTCCGAATTACAAAGCCAATGGGTGACACGCGGCGCGGAATTGGACGCCTTGCGGCTCCAATTAAACGTCGCTCACACCCGTGCTCAAGCGGCCCATCAGGCTTCCGAAGAACAAAAACAAACCTGGATGCAGCAGCAGGCGCAGCTGCAAAAACGCATGCATGAACTGGAGCAGGAGATCGCCGGTAAACAGGCCACGATTGAACGCTTGCAGGAAGCCACAGCACAGCTCGAGGCGCAACGTGCTTCCGCGGAAGAACAATGGGCGATAGAAACGCAGGAACGGCGTAACGCGCAAGAGTTAAATGTCCAGGACAAAGAAGAATTCGCCAAACGCGCTAAAGCGCTTGAGGCCGAGCGCAAAGTCGTCGAAGATCAGCTGCAGAAGAAATTGTCAGAGGCGCGCGATCTTAAAGAAGCGTTGGCTGCCGAACAAAAACAATTTAAAGCGAGCGTCGAGCGCAATGAAGCGCATGAACGCCGGATTGACGAGCTGCATCAACGGTCCGTGGAATTGGAGCGTCAGAGCGCGGAAAAGCAGGGCCTTCTGGATGGTCTGCGCGAAACGTTGGCGGAATTAGAGAGCAAGCGCACACAGGCTGAAAAGCAAAAAGAAGAATTGGCTGCGCGTTTAACGGCCTTACAAGCGGAACGCAAAATGGCGGAAGATGCACTGCATCAGCGTCTTCTTGACCTGCGCACGCAGTTGGAGCATCAGCTGCATGGAGAACGGGACCGCTCGCGGACGCTGGATGGACAACTCTCAACGCAGCTGGCGGAATTAAAACAATTACGTTCGGCCTTAGCGGATGAAAAAGCCGAGCGCGAACAGCTGACAAAAACATTGGCTGCGGAACGCGAAAAAGCGTTGGCCGAAATTAAAGGGCGCGAAAAAGTATCGGCAGAAACGACGTCCACCTTATGGTCTCAAATGGAAGCCCAAGAAAAAGAGTTCCGCGCGCAATTGGCCGCGGTTGAACAAGAAGCCGCGCGCCGCATTGGCGTTCTGCAGACCCGGGCCACAGAATTAGAAAAGACCCTGGCCGCGCAGCGATCTGAATTTGAGCAGCGTCTTCTGTCTTTGCAGACCGAACGCACGGCGGCAGAAGAAAAGCTGCATGTCAAAATTTTCAACCTAGAAGAGCAGCTAAGCCGACGCATCGCGGAAGCGCAAAAAATTTATGCGGAATATTCGGCGGTTGAATCGGCACGCGCGGTGGCCGAGGAATCGGCATCTACGGCGCATGGCGAAATGGTTCGTCAGCAGCAGCTCTTTGATGAGCGCTTAATTCAGGAACAATCGCAAGTGCGTAGTTTAGAGCAACAATTGCTGCAGCATAAAACGCAGGTGCGCGAGGCCAAAGAAGCGCTGGCCATGGCTAAAGAAGAACGCCGCCTGCTCGAAACGGCTTGGAATTCGGAAAAGCAAAAAATTATGGAAGATTTGCGCGTGCAGGGGCTATCCGCGCAAGATGCTCGCGAAGAGCAGCAGAGCCAGATGAGTCTCTTGGAGCGGCAGTGGGCGCAACGCATGGAAACGGCGGCCAAAGAATCGGCGCAGCGCCTACAAACCGTACAAAGCCGCTTGAACGATTTAGAGCGCCAATTAGCGCAACGTGAGCGGGAAACTCAAGAATGGTCTGATCGCTTGCACGCGGCGCAAACAGAGCAAGAGAAAATCCAAGAACAATTAACGCGCGCCGATCAGGAAAAAATGACTTTAAATGAACGGACCCGCTCGTTGGAAGAACAATTGGTTTTGGAACGGGAAGCTTTTGAAGAGCGTCTGGAAGTAGCGCAAGCCACGCATGCCCAATCAGAACATAAATTGCGCGGCCGCTTGACCGAGATGGAAGAGCAGCTTAGTCGCAAATCGAGCGCCTTGCTGCAAATTGAAGAGCGGCTGGAGCAAACGCAGAAATCCTATGAAGAGATTCAAAAATTATCCGATCGCGATCATGCCTCGCTAACGCATCAACGTGAGGATTTAGAGAAAAAATTAGCGGCCGAGCGCAACCGCCTCCATAGTTTAGAGACCGAACAAGCCGCGCAAAAGAAGGCCTTACGTGATTTGCAGGAAACCCTCGTGCTCGCACAAAAAGAACGCGAAGAAGCGCTAGATACTTTAAAAGCCCAGAAAGAACGATTTTTGACAGATCTCGCCTTGCGTGATGCGGGTAGCGCGCAGCGTCAGCGGGCCTTGGAATTAGAACGCGAAGCTCTGGATAAACAATGGCAAGATCGTCTGAAATCGGCTACGCATGAAACCGTGGAGCGCATGGAAACATTGCGGCGTCGGGCCGATGATTTGGAAAAGCAATTAGCCCTTCGAAATGCCGAGGTTCATGAGGCCCATGACCGCGCGGCCACCTTAGAGCATGAACGTCGGGATCTGCAGGAAAAAATCATCACCGCCGAACGCAAGTGGAAAGAAGAGTTTCATACGGCCGGTCTTGAGCAGGCCCGTTTAGTTGAGCGCTGTCGCGTTTTGGAAGAGCGCTTGCAGGAGCAAAGTCGGACTTTAAATGTACATGTGGAGCAGGATGAACGCGAACGCACGAAAGCCATAGAACATCTACAGCATCGTCTCATGCAGGCCCAAGAGCAATTGGCCAAACGCACGGCGGAGCTGAAAACAGCGGAAGAACGCGTGCGTACCGTCGAAGAAACCCGCGCGCAGCTAGAGAAGAGCTCGGGCCAAGGGCATTCTCAATGGGCGCGCGAACGTGCCCAGTTGGAAGAACGCTTGTCCGCGGAACGTGCGCATGTGCGTGAACTCTCGGAGCAATTGGCCGATGCCGTGTCGCAAAGCCGTGGTATTAAGGAAGCCTTGGCTACGGCAGAGCAAGAACGCCGAACGCATGTAAAAACACTGGCCGCTCATCAAGAGAATGAAAAACTTTTAGAGTCCCGTATCGTGGCGTTAGAAAAAGATCTACGCGCGCCTTTAGAAAATGCCAAGGGGGAATCGGCCACGCAAGCCCGGCAGTTCCATCAAAAAACTCAAGAGTTGGAAAAAGATTTAGCGGCGCGCGATTCAGCCATCGAGCGCTTGCGCTTGCAAGCAGAACAAGCGGAAAAAGTCTGGGCGCAGCGCTTGGACGAATTAGAGTCTCGTCAGGCGACGGAAATTGAAAAACGCGTCGCCGAGCGCCTGCGGGAACAAATGATGGGAGCCTTGGAATCGGGTCAGTTGAAAAACGCCAATACGTCCGCGATGCAGACCTTATTAGAAGAATGGGTCTTTGGCTTTGCGCATCAGGTGCGTAATCCCTTAGGCATTATCCGCAGCGTGGCCGAATCGTTGATGGAAGCCAATCCTCGACGCAACGAAGAACGTGATTCATTAAACGCCATTGTGAAAGCCGTGGACGGACTTAATCTGCGCCTACGCGAATTTATTGAATTTTCAAAACCCGTCAAGCCCTTGCTGAAATCGATTGATCTTCCGGAAGCGATTGCCGCTGCGATCCGCTTGGTGGACGATAAACTATCCAGCCGGAATGTGACCATCAAGACGCAATTACCGCAAGCCGGCACGCGCGTGTGGATGGATGCGGATCATCTGCGAACCATCGTGGTTCAACTTTTACGCAATGCCAGCGATGCCATGCCCAAAGGCGGCATTATTCAGGTCAAAGTCAGTTATGACGCTTCACGCGAAAAATTAGAAATTTCAGTTCAAGATCAAGGCACGGGAATCCCGCGCGAACATTTAAAAGAAATTGGCCGCCCGTTCTTCTCTACAAAACCAGGTGCTGTCGGTTTAGGCTTGGCTTTGATTAAACGCCTACTGCGCGCCTACGACGGGAAAATGGATATCGAAAGTCAGGCCGGTCGTTCGACGACCGTGATTTGTCGTCTAAAGACCACGCATGAACAGGCGGGGCAATGGGCCGCATAATTGTGGTCGATGATGAAGCCGACAT
>Ga0105240_10005726_pt1 | contig 18435 bp, 15 predicted proteins | sample KBSC54metaG_FD_80426 | JGI IMG/M metagenome (GOLD analysis project Ga0105240, IMG submission 80426) | Corn rhizosphere microbial communities from Kellogg Biological Station, Michigan, USA - KBS C5-4 metaG | ecosystem: Host-associated > Plants > Roots > Rhizosphere > Soil | place: Michigan, USA... | reverse complement strand
TTGAACAGCGACCTCGACCCGATGAACGTTGTGCGCCCAGGCGCGTGCGTGCGCGCCATCCTCGGGAGTCATCACGTCGATTCCACCGTACGAGTAGGTCCAGTACGGCCGCGCCGCCCCTGAAGCGCGTTCGACGAGAGCGCTTAGTAGGACCAGCCCTGCGGCGAGAAGAAATGTGCGGACGTTTGCGCTGGCCGTTCGTGTCCTCGAGCCCATGGCCCCTCCGGGCTTGTTCTTGACCGTAGAGTGGCCTCTGGCTGGGCTTGGGATCAAGCCGTGAACGGCGCTTGCGGCGTTCCGTGGCGGATTCTATCGTTTGAGGTGCGGCGGCAAAGACTTCGTATATAATTCGCGGCCCCGTCGCGAAGGGAGGGGCCGGGGCCGGACGCCGTGGCGCTAGAGGTTCTTGATTTTCAAGGACTTACTGTGCGAGGCCGCCGCAGCCCCAAGGGGCGACAATGGTGGGCGTAGCTCAGTTGGTAGAGCCCCGGGTTGTGATCCCGGTTGTCGTGGGTTCGAGTCCCATCGTCCACCCCACCTTCGCTTTGGATACTGTGGGCCGTTAGCTCAGCTGGTAGAGCAGGAGACTCTTAATCTCTTGGTCGTAGGTTCGATCCCTACACGGCCCACCAATCTCCCAGATCCAAGCACTTCCACTACCGCTGTGGCTGCTTCGCCCCATCAATCTGCGCCAGCTGCGTAGGCAGGCGAGCCTGGCGCATCCCTGGCGCTGTGGGCGACCCGGGTCTCGTGGCCCTGCAATTTGAGCAGCATAGCCAGCGAATTCGCCGCATCCTTGTTGTCATCCACGATCAGCACGCGCCGCGGCGCCGATTTGAAGGATGTTGCCTGCGTGGCAGCGGGTGCAGGTCGTGCAATCCGCGGCAGCATTGCACGAGCCTCGCGAAGTCGCCCTGCACGTAGAGGGGCTCATAGCTCGAGGTTGTGACCGTGAGCTTGTGCCGCTTCTCGCGCAGTTGTGGCTCAACGGTCTCGAGCGCCTGGGTGACGACGGCCGCGACGTCGACGGGCCGCTTCTCGAGCTCGATGCGGCCTTGAGTTATGCGCGAGACCTCTGGCGATCCGAGCGGTGTTCTCGTCCAGTCGAAGGCGCGCATGCGTGCGCCCATCTCCCCGCCCCCGGCCAGGAAATCGAGATTGCCCTCGGCGCATCCTTGGACCGATGCGCGGGGGGACGGTCTCGCATTGAAGACATCGTGACCTCGCGTGATGCTGCCCGCATGGTTGCGGGCTTATCGTTCATCGACCGTTCCGGTTGCTCGCCGCCCCGGACAATCGGCTGCTTTCCCCGATTATCGCCGATCCGGCTGTCGTGCGAGAGTCATGAACGCACGGCTGGGCTTCACCTTACGGTGTTCCGCCCAGGCTGGCTCTACAGACGCGTTGGTCACTGGCGGCGCGTCGACGATGGGCCCGGGTAACGAACACCGCCTCGACAAACCCGGAGGTTGGACGGCCTCCCGCACGGCGCATCAATCGAGTGTCGCTCAATCGGCAGTCGCCGAATCCGCCCGCACTTCTGTTCGTGGTTGCGACCGCTGAATTCCCGGCGCACCTGCCTGTCAGAACTCTCAAGATGCTGTGCGAGAGGAAAGCAGATATGGCGAGTGCAGTTCCAACGCCGCGAAGCGCAACCGTCATTTGGTCGCCGTATTTATTGGGCATTCATAATTCAGCCGAGACCACTGCTTCCCATCGCGTGCGGCATCCTGCGGCTTGCCGACGTCGCAGACGTGGCGGAACGCGAGTTGGCAGCAGGGTGTGAGTCACTTCAGGTTTGGGACAGGAAGCGTCGTCTGCGTCGAAGGCAATGAGGTAACGGGGCATTCGTCCGTGCAGGGCAGCGCCGGATATTGGCGCGCTTCTCGAGCCGCTCGACTGAGACACCAGTTCGTGCAGTCGTGGACTTGCCTGGCCTGTCGATTTCACCTGGACAGCCGGCCATCAGCGCCGGCAGCTGGATATCGAACACCAGCGTAGCAGTACCCGCTCGCGATGGCCTCCGCTGTAGGAGGGAGATGACCAGCAGCAGAGTGATTTGGGAGTGGTATTTGAACCTCGGTAGGAACTAGGTTCGCAACCAGGCCACTCCTGGAGAGATCCCGATGAACGAAGTCTACGCTGAAGGCGGCTCCGGCCCTGGGGAGAAGCCACCGCAACCGCCGCCTGGGAGTGACCAACCCAAAGATCCCCCTCCGGGGGACATGCATGATGCAGAGATCACGAGGCCATCGTGCTGCGGGTCACAGGCGGAGCCTCTCGGGCGCGAGCCCAGCGGATTGCTCTTGGCTCATGGCAGCCTGGAGTCAATGCGGGCGGTCCATTCGAACACGATGACCGGTTTCCCATGAAAACGTCGCGCGAAGGACAGAAGGTTCCGGCCGTACAGCTGGCGGAGATGCGGGACGGCGAGGTGCGCACCGTCAGTGTGGGCGAGCTCTTCGGGGGCCGGCGCGTGATCCTGTTCGCTTTGCCGGGCGCTTTCACACCTACGTGCAGCACGGCGCACGTCCCTGGGTATGTCGCGTTGTTGAGCGATTTCAAAGCCGCAGGCATCGCGGATGTCATCTGCCTCTCCGTGAACGATCCATTCGTCATGCAGGCGTGGCAGCAGTCCGAAAGGGCGCAAGGCATACACTTCCTGGCCGATCCCTACGCGGAGTTTACGAGAGCGATGGGAATGGAGGTGGACCACCGGGAATCGCTGTTGGGAACCCGCTCCTGGCGCTATTCGATGCTCGTCAACGACGGAACTGTCGAGAAGATGTTCATTGAGCCCGACGCGGGAGATGATCCCTTCGAGGTATCTGATGCCGAGACCATGCTCGCGTATCTTCAGCCACATAGACGAGTACCCGGCCCTGCCCTGCTGCTGGCGCGCCATGGATGCCCTTATTGCCATCGGGCCAAGGCTCTCCTGCAAGAGCGAGGCATTCACTTCGAGGCTGTCCACCTGGGTGAAGAATTGACGATGCAGGGCATCAGGGCCGCCTCTGGCCGAAGCACAGTCCCGCAGGTATTCATCGCGGGCCGCCTCGTTGGCGGCGCCGACGAACTCGCCGCATTCCTGAGCTCTGAGCGGCAAGAGATTGAAACAGGTCATTGATGAAGCAGGAAATCGCCGGCGGTTGCATGTGAGCGGGCACACCTGCCTTGCGTGAAATACGCGGAGCTCGCGGTCCAGAAGCAAAGAAGGAAAATGGCAGTCCAGGCGATTGGTCTGCGTTCTTGCGGACATTAGATGGGTCCCAGCGCCGAACTCCCATTCGTGCAACCAGCGAAGCAACAAGGTCTCACATCGACTCCCGAGGACGATGACACAGGCGATGAAAGCGGAGTGTGCGGCGCACGCCCCGAATGACCGCCTCGACGCGATGCTCCACGGCATAAGGCAGGATGTTCTTGTGGCAGTGGGCATATTCCGCGCCGTCACCCGAGCGAACTCAACAAGTCAGCATCGAATTCTCTACGGACGGAGGCAACACCTTTCGTCGCTGGCTTGTGCAGGAGTACACGTTCGGTCCGGGAGGCTCTACCTACCAGGGAAACTGGTGGAGTTGCATGACGGGAGAGTCTGCGCGCAGAGCGAAGGAGCTCACGGGACAGTACATTCACGGTGAGGCTGCCAATTGGAGCGGGCGCCGCCCGGATCATTTGCGCCTGCTCGCTCCCCGGGGAGCTCGAAGATGGCGCACCGGGCGCCCTGCGTTGATTGAATCCCTGCTGGTCTACTCCCGTGTGACCGCCAGCGAGAGGGGGCTGGAGATCGTAGAGTTGGAGGACGCCCTTGCCCTGGCCAAGCAAAATCTCGCGTTGAGCATCGAGGGGACCGATGCGGTCATCGAGTGCCACACGCCACTTCCGGTCATGCGTGCGGATCGCATTCAGCTCATCCAGTTGTTCCAGAACTTGTCATCGAACGCGATCAAATTGGCGAGCGGCGGCCGGATCTGCTATGCATGCATCCTGTGGCGCAATCGTTTGCGCAACGACGCCGATTGAGCTAGAGTCGCCGGAAGATCCGGCTCTACGAGCACAGGGTCGCCCATCGGTCTCAAGTGTGGGTGTGCGGAGGGGGAGGAGATGTGTCGTTCAGCGGAGCTTGAAGCGGCCGCCTTCGGGGAGAGCTTGTCCGAGAATCGTTTCTCGACCGCGGCGACTGCCCCGACTCTGCTGCCAGCCCCATTCCCGCAGATCGTTGGCGTGGGATCCAAGGTGCAGCCCTGATGCGTATCGCGGCCGCGAACTGGATACGAGCAGTCCTGGTCGTCGCCGTGCTTCTGGGGGTGGAGCACTCACGGGCGGTGGCGTCACAGGTGGGGGAGCACTGGGTGAGTTCTTGGGCCACTGCGCAGCAGTTGACGCCCATAGTGAATCCATCGTGGGCAAAGCCACCGCCGAAGGTTGACCCGCAGCAGTCGCCGATTCGCCCCATACCTGAACGCCTCCAGAACCAAACCGTACGGATGTTGATCCGTACGACGATTGGCGGGAAGAGAATTCGAGTTCAGCTCTCCAATGCGCAGGGGTATGAGATAGTCGCAATCGGCTCCGTGCATGTCGCGCTTCACGGCCACGATTCGGGGATCGTGGATGGATCTGACCGGACCGCGACGTTCGGAGGACAAGCGCGAGTCAAGCTGCAACCGGGAGCGGTCATCGTGAGCGATCCGATTGACCTATCGGTAGCGCCGTTGAGCACCCTGGCAGTCTCCCTGTACGTACCGGAGGAAGTGGCGCAGCTCACCGTTCACCCGCTGGGCCTGCATACCACCTATCTCGCGCCGGGCGATCTGACTGCCGCCAGATCGCTCCCGGGGGCGCGAGAATGCAATTCATACTTCTGGCTCACTGGAGTCGAAGTGTCAGCCCCCAAGGGCACGCAGGCGATCGCTGCTCTGGGAGACTCGATCACCGACGGTTACGCAACTACACCGGACGCTGATCACGCGTGGCCGACGCTACTCTTCGAGCGAGGCATGGCGGGGCGGCTCGGGGACAGCCGCGCCGTCGTGAACCTCGGCATTTCAGGAAACCGCGTGCTGCACGATGGGAGCGGCACGAGTGCGCTCGCGCGCTTCGACCGCGACATCCTCAGTCGACCGGGTGTCCACTGGATCATTTTCCTCGAAGGCATCAATGACATCAGCTTCCCTGCCATTCCCGGGGCACCGGCCGAAGATCACATCAGCGCCGATGATCTGATCGCCGGCTACCGCAAGCTCATCGAGAAGGCTCATCTGCACGGTCTCGAGGTCATGGGCGCAACGATCCTCCCTTGGGAAGGCGTGTGGACCTACACACCGCAAGGTGAGGCGATTCGCCAAAAGGTGAATCAGTGGATCCGCTCCGGCAGGGCATTCGACCGGACGGTCGACTTTGACGCGGCGACGCGCGATCCCGCTCATCCCACCCGGCTCAAGCCGGAGTTCGACTCCGGCGACCATGTTCATCCGAACGATGCCGGCAATACGGCCATGGCCGAGGCGATCGACCTGTCGTTCTTCGGTAAGCAGGAGTAAAAAATTCATGAAGACGGCGAGCATCGCGGCGCTGATGGCATTGAGTCTCGCGGCACTGCCGCCGGCCGCGTGTGCGCTGAGCGTTGGAGCAGCTCGCGTGGATATCACCCCAGGGCCGACCTCCCTGCCCAAAGGGTTCGAGGGGATCAATGATCCGATCTTCGTGCGCGCGATCGTCATCGATGATGGCCGAACGCGAGCTGCTCTGGTCACCGTCGATGCGGGCGCAATTTCCACCCAGACGTGGTCACAGGTAAGCCAGCGTGCGCAGTCGGATCTGAAGATTCCCAGCGCTCAACTGTTGCTCACCGCAACCCACACCCACAGCGTGCCTTTTGGCAACGCACCGGACCTCGCCCAGCATGTCCTGACCGCGATCTCCAAGGCGGCTGCGCAACTCGAACCCGCACGGATGCGCTACGGCACCGGTGTGTCCTACATCAACGTGAACCGCAACATCATCGATCCCAAGACCCATCGATGGTGGGAGGGCCCCAACTACGAGGGGCCCTCCGATAAGACGGTGGCCGTCCTGCGCTTCGAGACACCCGCGGGCCGTCCGATCGCCGTGTATTACAACTACGCCGTTCACGGAGTACTCAATGGTCAATTGGACCAGATCAGCGGCGATATACCGGGGGCGACCTCGCGTTATCTGGAGGACTCGCTCGATGAGGGAGCCGTGGCGGTCTGGTCCACCGGCGCATCAGGCGATCAGAACCCAATCTACTTCCAGCAGACCTATGACCTGAGGGAGATCCGCATCAAGGACTACGCTGCTCGTGGGATCGATATCAGCAATGCGATGCCACCGGGCGGCCAGGGCCTCAACAAGCACGACCCGAAAGTCGCGAAGCTCATGAACCAGCAACGCCAGATGACGGTCTCGATGGGCCAGATGCTGGGCGAAGAGGTCCTGCATGTGATGCGCTCCGGCCTCGAGCGACCCATGCTCACTGAGCAAATCGCCGGCGCGCAGGAGATTGTGACCTGCCCCGGTCGCAAGCGCACCGACAGCGGCCGCGCCGGCTATCCTGGAACGTACGTCGATGCGGATCCGATTCCAATCCGATTGAGCCTCCTCAGACTCGGCAATGTGGCGATCGCCGGCGTCAACGCAGAAGTCTTCACCACCATTGCGCAACGACTGAAGCTCGAGTCGCCCGTGAAGAACACGATGATGGCGACGCTGACCAATGGCGCCGCGCCCTCCGGCTACATCCCCAATGATGCGGCTTTCGGCTACGAGACTTTTGAAGTCGTGTCCTCGAACCTCAAGCCCGGGTGTGCCGAGACTGCCATTGTCGATGGCCTTCTTGATCTGATGGGCGCGACGCATTAGCTCGGCGTAGCCATGCTCGTGCGGCTGGCTCGGCAACCTTCCTCGCCGGCGTGCCTCCAGCCGGGGGGGTCTGAATGGGAGCTTTCGAATGAAGCGGCGTGATGTTTGTAATCTGACGTTCGCGTGCGCAATGGCCCTGCTCGGCGTGTCGCTGCTCTCATCATCAGCGCTCGCGCAGGCCATTCCACCTGCCCGGGTGGAAAGCGGGCTACTGCAGGGAACTGTCGAAGACCGCCTGGCCGTTTACCGTGGCGTTCCCTTTGCGGCGCCTCCGGTCGGCGATTTGCGCTGGCGGGAGCCCCGGCGGCCACTCCCATGGACGGGGGTGCGTGCGGCCTCCGAATATGGCCGCGCGTGCATGCAATCAAACCCGGCGATCGCCAATCTCCCACCTCCCAGCGAGGACTGTCTGTTTCTCAATGTCTGGACGCCGGACGTTCATGCCAGCCAGCGGCTGCCCGTCATGGTGTGGATCCACGGCGGCGGGTTCGTGGCGGGCACCCCAGCGGAGCAGCTCTATCACGGCGAGTGGCTGGCCAAGAAGGGTGTCGTGATCGTGTCGGTAAGCTATCGGCTGGGCGTGTTCGGGTTCCTGGCCCATCCGCAGTTGAGCGCTGAGAGCGCGCACCACACATCGGGAAACTACGGTCTGCTCGATGTGGTCGCCGGCCTCGAGTGGGTCCGAAAGAACATCGCCGCGTTTGGCGGCGATCCGGGGCGAGTGACGATCTTCGGGGAATCCGCGGGCGCGATTGCCGTCAGCCAGCTCTGCGCCTCCCCGCTTGCGAAGGGTTTGTTCCAGGCCGCAATCTCCGAGAGCGGCGGCTCCTTCGGTCCCGTGCGTGCAGCCGGTGGACCCGGTGAAAACATGCAGCCACTGCAGGTCGCAGAGCAGGATGGCCGCGCCTGGGCCCAATCTTTAGGTGCGTCTGGCTTGAAGGAGCTGCGTGCGATGCCGGCGGAGAGGCTGCTCGGCGCCGCACAGCGACAACGCGGACTCTCGTGGCCAGTGGTGGATGGCTGGGTCATTCCCGACGACCAGTTCAAGCTCTATCAGTCCGGGCGATACAACGACGTGCCGGTTTTGATCGGGTACAACTCGGATGAAGGGGCCACCTTCGGTGTCCCAGCTTCTCAAGATGCCTACGTGCAAAGCGTGCACGAGCGCTACGGCCGGTTCGCTGACAAGCTCCTCATCGCATATCCAGGCGGAGAGTCGCCGGCGGCAAAGAAGACCGCCCGCGACCTCACGCGTGATACGGCGTTCGGCTGGCAGACATGGAGTTGGGCACGACTGCAAACTCGGACCGGAAAGAGCCGGGTGTTTCTCTACTACTTCGATGAGCATCCGAGCTATCCCGCCCTCTCGCCCCGCGCGGGCTTCGGTACCCCACACAGCGAAGAGCTCCCGTACGTGTTTCGGCAGCTCAGAGAGCACAACCGGCCCGCTCCCACGCCGCAAGACGAAGCGCTGTCCGCAATGCTACGCACCTATTGGACCAACTTCGCCAAGACCGGCGATCCCAATGGCCCCCACCTGCCGAAATGGCCGAACTTCAGCGATTCCGCGCCCCAGGTGCTGCACATCGCGGCGGCCCACACTGGGGCGGCCCCTGTCGTCAATGAAGCGGGGCTCAACGTCTTGGATGAGTATTTCGCGTGGCGCCGGGCGAGCTCAGGCCCGGTTCGAGCGAATCGCCCCTGACGGGCGGACTGCTACCCCGGGCTCGGGGCTCTGCGATGCACATCGTCTGAGCCGGATTGTTGCCACAATAATCTGGCAGCCCGAGCTGCCCCTAGTGTTGCTACAACTCAGTTGCGCGTGTTGCGCAAACGATTGCATAATCGGGCAAACCACAGGCGACCGGTTTCCAGGGGGTAGAATGCGCCAAATTACAATATCCGCCGTTGGCACGACGCTGCTCATGGCTGCATCCGGATTCGCCACTGCGCAAGACGCGGCTTCCGAATCAACGGCTGCGACTCCCGCCGAACTTCAGGAGGTGACCGTTACGGCACAGAAGTCAGGAGCGCAGTCATTGCAGTCCGCGCCCCTCGCAATCCAGGCCTTCAGCGGAGAGGATCTCAAGGAAAAGAACATCACCTCGATCGATGATCTGGTGAGCGCCGTCCCCGGAGCCTTCGAAGGGCAACAGCAGTCCGTGGCATCTCGTTCGTATAATTTGCGCGGAGCTGGCGGCAGCAATGCCAATGGGGACTCACCGATCGGTTACTACCTCGATGATGTTCCCTTCATCGTTACCAATTTCGGTATCGCACCGCCGGTGCGATTTATTGACATTGAACAGGTCGAGGTGCTGCGCGGTCCCCAGGGCACACTCTATGGGCAGGGATCCTCGGGTGGCGTCTTCATTTTCCACACCCGCGACCCCGATCTGAAAGATTTCAAGTTCATCGGCGAGGCTGAGCTGGGAGCCACCGACGGGGCTGGATCCGCCAACTATGAGGTCTCTGGCGCTGCCTCCTTCCCGATCGTGCAGGACCACCTGGCGATTCGTGTCAGTGGCGGTCACTCCTACAATCCCGGCTGGGCCGATGAGTATTACGGGCCCTACGATGGCACCCCGGACCAGAAGGGCGTCAATGGCTCGAGAAACGATGACATCCGCGTCGTCGCCCTGTTCGCGCCGACGGACAACATCACTTTTCGGACCCAGTACTGGCGTTTTCGCCCGCGGCAGTCTTTCACCGGCTTCACGACCTCCGTCGACCCGCCGTACTTCGACAACACAGCCGGACAGAGCAGCTTCTCGAACGGGGACTTCGAGCTCTGGAGCTTCACCGCCGGCATGACCTTCGAGCACTTCTCGATTACCAGTGCCACCAGCGATCTGAAGGGGAGCTTCGGGATCAACATTCCCCTCGCTCCGTCGGGGTTTTTCTCCAGCCAATTCTTCCCGAAGATGTTCGCTGAGGAGCTCAGAGCCTACTCGACCGGCAGCGGCCCGTGGCACTGGCTGCTGGGCGCTGCGTATCAGGACGGACAGGGCCCCCAGGCGAACGAGCTGCAACTGCCTGGAGTGGCCATCAATGCTGACAACAACACCCTCACCAAGAACCATGCGGTGTTTGGAGAGTTGAGCTACGGCCTCTTCGACGGGAAGATAGTTCCATTGGTGGGCTGGCGCACCTACCACGATGAGCGCACGTTTGAGGACTCCACGGGCGCTCAGCCCTCGACGAAGAATGTCAATACCTGGCGTTTGAACCTGTCGTGGCTTCCGACTGATGACCTGACGATGTTCGCCACCGTAGCGACCGGCTTCCGGGCCGGAATCGTCCAATCTCAGGTGCAAGTGCAGTCGCTGCAGATGGCCGGAGTCCCGGCCAGCGTGGCGCTGAACCCGGAAACTTCGAAGAACTACGAACTGGGTCTCAAGTGGCGGACGGCGGGGAGGGATCTGTCCGTCGGGCTGAACCTCTATCAGACCAAGTACCGGGACCTTCAGACCTCGACCCCAGGGGCCATCAATGGCGTCGATGGTTTCTCCAATTTCGGTGACGCGACCTCAAAGGGCCTCGACTATGAGATTGAGTGGCGGACGCCGGTGACGGGACTGATGCTGAGCCTGGTCGGTAACACGGGGAAGTCCGTGTTTGATCGTGTTGATCCGGCGGTACAGGCCGCATTGCCGCTGTTCCGGCCCGGTTCCCGGCTTGTCAACTCGATCGACCACACCTCACGCGTTGACATCTCCTACACTCGGAGCCTGTTCGGCCTGGAGGGCTTTGGAGACGTCAGCTATGCGCACACCGGGGATCGATTGCAGTCGGCGGGGATTTCCGCACCGGCCTACGGAGTGGTCAATGCGACGTTGGGCATCCGCAAAGGACATTACGAGCTCGCCCTTGTCGGGGACAACCTGGGAGATGAGCGTGGGCCCATCTTCATCGGTACCACAGGACCGAACTCCGGCCAGGGACTCACCCCACGGACGGTGAGCCTGCGGTTCCGTTCGAACTTTCAGTAGTCATCCAACAAGTGTCGCGGTGCCTGGGAGAACGACGTATGTGGCGACGTAGTTCCACGCAACAGTCCAAACGGCCGCCTACGCAGATGCTTGCTCTGATGGTAGGTGCGGTACTTCTGGGCGGATCGCAACGGCCGAACGCGGCATCTCCGAGTCCCTTGACCGTTGATGAGGACGGCACTGTCCACGTACCGGCGCAATCGGTGCCGCCTTCTCAGTTTCTCACTCCCGAGGGGAAGGCCTACCTCGCCGAGCACTTGAGGAAGGTGCGCCAGCCCCAACTGCTCCAACAGCCGCAGGACAATGGGGTCCCTCCGCTGGTTGCCGGATATCTGGATCGTCAGCGGGCACTGTTCGCTGTCGACAGGCAGGACACGACGGTTGGGGGAGTCCATGCGTTCGTGTACACGCCCAAGGAGGGCGTTTCGGCCCGCAACCGCGAGCGCGTGCTCATCGACTTGCACGGCGGAGGGTTTTCCGGCTGCTGGCCGGGGTGCGCGGAACTCGAGTCCATTCCGATTGCCTCCTTGGGACGCATTCGAGTGGTGAGCCTCGACTATCGCGAAGCCCCGAAGGATCACTTTCCGGCGGCGAGCGAGGATGTGGCGGCCGCGTACAGGGAGCTCCTGAAGACCTATCGCGCGGCAGACATCGGAATATACGGCTGCTCGGCGGGCGGCATGCTGACGGGTGAGGTGGTGGCCTGGTTCCAACGGCATGATCTGCCGACACCTGGCGCAGTCGGCATCTTGTGCGCGGGGATGACCGTTCCCGATCGGGGGTTCGGCGGGGACGCAGACTACACCGCTATGCCCATAGGAGAAGCAAGGATGGTGGCGATGCCGTCGAAGGCCGACTCCAAGACGTCGCGCGCCGCCGGCTCTCTGTTGGACTATTTCCAGGGTGCGGATCTGCACAGCCCGCTCGTGTCGCCGGCCGTCTCACCCCAGGTGCTGTCGAAATTCCCCCCGACCTTGATCATCACCGCAACGCGAGGCTTCGAGCTCAGTTCCGCCGTCTATACTCACACTCAACTGGTGAAGTACGGCGCCCCGGCGGAGCTGCATGTCTGGGAAGGCCTGTTCCACGGCTTCTTCTACAACCCCGACGTCCCCGAATCGCGCGACTGTTATGATGTGATTGTTCGATTCTTCGCTAGAGAGCTCGGGAAACATTAGCGGATAGCACTCTTGCCTCGCCTCGTCCGAAGCCCATGTTGCCGCAGGATCAAGCTCTGAACGGCCTCTTGGGGCCACCGTTCGTCGGGCCGGCAACTCACTCTTTCTTGCGCGCCCTGGCACGCGGCACCGTCGGGGCTTTCCGCTCCGGTTGGCGAACTGGGGCAGGGTGATGGTGCTGCCGAAGGCTCGAGGCTCGTACAATCAGTTCAACCGGAATCACCTCTGACTCAACCGTTTCCCCGGCGCTCGCACGCAGTACGCTATCGACCAGGATGCGCGCTCCTGCAAGGCAATCTTGCCGAACCGTTGTGAGGGGTGGAGTGGTATAGGAAGCCAGCGGGATATCGTCGAAACCGGCAACCGCCACGTCTGCGGGTATCTTGCGGCCGCGCTCGGTCAAGGCACGCATCGCACTCATGGCAATGACATCAGAACAGGCAAAAATGCCGTCGAAGTCCGCCCTGGCATCGAGCAATGAGGACACCGCATCGTAAGCGGCGTCGCTTCCGAATCTGACGGCCACTTCCAAGCTGGCGGCACGCCCCAACCTCTCGGTCTCCAGCGCCCGGACATAGCCCTCGCGTCTTGCACTGACTTCCGGGACAGCCGGGTCTCCGAGGAATGCAATCCGGCGACAGCCTTGGGAGATCAGATGGGAAGTGACCAGATACGCTCCCCCTTGATTATCTGATCCGACCGTCACGTATCGCTGACCTCGCAGCCGCGCGCCCCAGACCGCGATGGCTACTTCTCCCGCAGCGGCTTTGTTCAATTGCTCGTGATGCAAGCTCTGCCCGATCACGATCACGCCATCGGCCCGGCGGCCTCTGATCGTGGTGGATATCCATTCGCCCGGGGGCTGCGTCACCTTTGAGAGCAGCATGCTGTAACCGCGCAGAGCGAGCTCATCGCCGATCGCGCCAATGATCTCGAGAAAGAACGGATCGGACAGCCGTTGCCCAGTGGCATGGGCGAGAGGAATCACGACGGCGATCGTGCGGGTGAGACCTGTTCGCAGGTTACTTGCACTGGCGTCCACACGGTACCCGAGGCTGGCCGTTACTTCGCGCACTCGGCGACGGGTAGCCTCGGAGATGCGTGGGTTTCCCGCGAGAGCGCGTGAAACCGTAGAGGCTGAGACGCCCAGCCGGGCGGCCACCTCCGCCATTTTGCTCGCGCTCGAGTTCTTCTTCCTCATGCGGCAGGCATTCTAGCGCCTCTGCCGCGAACCGGAAGGCACAGAGGAGCCACAACCCGGATGCGATCCGGCCTGACCGTTCTCGATCGGAAGGTGCCGGCCCCCGCCGGAACCGATCCCCGGCGGCGCGGCACGCTCAGCGGATCTGATGGCGCAAACGATTGCACATCAGTATGATGGGTATGAAGTTTTCGCCAAAGTCGCCCACTAGGCGAGGGAACCTATGAGCCTTGTCCACCGATCCGTATTGTGGGCCGCCTTGGTCGCGATGGCCAGTCCGTCGCAGGGCGCCGGCGGGGGGGAGTTCCGCCCCGCACACCTCGGAATGGTAGAGCAGCCGTGTCCACCCACCCTTGAGCTGCCAGCACCCGCTCGGGACTTGCTGATCGAGCTGTTCCTGGTACCTCGCAAGCTGACGCCTGCGGATCTGGACCGACTGACGAGCAACCCGCAGTTCAAGCAATTCAGCGAGGCCAATCGGCTGCGTGCGTCGGATGATTGGGCGGGTCTGTGCAGGTACCGTGCGGCCAATGCGAGCGCCTTGGGTGGGGCAGTCCATCCGCGGATCGTATTCATGGGCGACTCGATCACCGAGAACTGGACTCTGGGTGACCCGGGATTTTTTGAGCATGGCATCGTCGGTCGCGGTATCAGCGGCCAGACGACCGCCCAGATGTTGGTACGCTTCCAGTCCGATGTCGTCGCTCTTCATCCGCAGATGGTTCACATTCTCGGTGGTACCAACGATATTGCCGGCAACACCGGCCCCACCAGCGCACAGGATTTCAAGAACAACATTATGTCGATGGTGCAGATCGCACGCTCCAACAGAATCGAGGTCGTGCTCGGCGCCATTCCGCCGTCCGCGGCATTCAACTGGCGGCCGCAGGTAGATCCGAAGCCCTGGATCAAGCAGCTCAACGGCTGGCTGCGTGACTACGCGCGGCAAAGCGGCATTGGGTTCATCGACTACTACGCGCCTCTGGTGGGTCCGTCCGGTGAGTTCCGCACGGACTTGAGTAACGATGGCGTACATCCAAACCGCAGCGGCTATCGCTTGATGCGCCGTCTGGTCGAGAAAGACCTGCTTGCGCGGTGACTGCACTGTCCAGCGGACAGGTCTTCCACAGCAGAGTTGGAGTTGATGAGAAACACGGTCCACCTGGTCACGTATGTCGACCGGCTCGGCGGGGGCAGAATCACGGAGCTCGCGGCGCTGCTGCGCGGTCCGTTGAAGGGCCTGTTCGGCGGCGTTCATCTGCTGCCGTTCTTCTTTCCCATTGATGGGGCCGACGCAGGGTTTGACCCGATCGATCACACCCAGGTCGATGAGCGGCTGGGGCAGTGGCAGGACATCAGAGCCCTGGCGGACGAAGTCGAGGTCATGGCGGATCTCATCGTCAATCACATCTCCAGCCGTGCTCCGCAGTTTCAGGACTTTCTGCGCAATGGATCTGACTCGAGGTACTCCGGATTATTCCTGACCGCCGAGACGGTATTCCCGGAGGGCACCGCCGCTGCGGACCTCGAGGTGATCTATCGTCCTCGACCGGGTGCGCCTTTTACGACGTACTCGCTCGACAATGGTGAGCAGCGCCTGTTGTGGACGACGTTCACGCCTCAGCAGATCGACATCGACGTGCGCCATCCGGAGGCCACAGCCTATTTGGATCGCATCCTCAGTACCTTCGCCGAGAACCACATCCAGAGCGTGCGACTGGATGCCGTCGGGTACGCGGTCAAGCGAGCAGGTACCAGCTGCTTTCTGCTACCGGAAACGATCGCTTTCATCGGGCAACTGTCACGGCGCGCACGAGGATTGGGCATTGACGTACTGGTGGAGGTGCACTCGCACTACAGCAAGCAGATTGAGATGGCGAAGGATGTCCGCTGGGTCTACGATTTCGCTCTGCCGCCCCTCGTTCTGCATGCGTTCGCGTTTCGAACCGCGAAATATCTGAGACACTGGATCCAGATACGGCCGGCCAATTCGGTGACGGTCCTGGACACTCACGATGGCATTGGAATCCTCGATGTCGGACCAGACCGATCGCAGGGGCATGCCCCGGGGCTCATTCCATCAGAGGAGATCGAGCAGCTCATCGAGCGGATTCACTCGAACAGCTCAGGAGAGAGCCGCCTTGCCACCGGTGCATCCGCCTCCAATCTGGATCTCTACCAGATCAACTGCACGTTCTACGATGCGATGGGCCGTGATGATCTGCGTTATCTGCTGGCTCGCGCCATTCAATTCTTCCTCCCTGGGATACCTCAGGTGTACTACGTCGGGCTGCTCGCGGGGCAAAATGACCTGCAGCTGCTGGCCGAAACGGGCATCGGGCGTGACATCAATCGCCACTTCTACAGCCGCGTTGAGCTCGAGCGCGCGTTGCAAAAGCCCGTCGTCCGGGACCTGGTCAGGCTCATTCGGCTGAGAAACTCGCATCCCGCGTTTGGGGGTCACTTTCGTGCGGAGCCGGGGCCGGACGACTCAGTGAGCTTGCGTTGGGATCAGGGAGTCGAGTTCGCGCATCTGCAGATCTGGTTCGAAGAGCCGCGATACCGCATCGAAGTCTCAGCACACGGTGCGGCTGAGCCGTTCATATTCGAGTGTGCTGTGCGAGCCTTGGATGATGACTAGCCGCCTCTATGGTGCGATCGAGGCGGGGGGCACGAAATTCCGCTGCGCCGTCGTGAATGGCAGGACCGAGATCTTGAGCGAGGTTCGGATCCCCACCGGCACCCCCACGAACACCCTTGACGCTTGCGTGAAGTTCTTCGACTCGGTTCAGGCGAGTCTCGGCGAGCTGCAGGCGTTCGGTATCGCCTCCTTCGGACCATTGGATCTGAATCGGCGCTCCAGAACATGGGGGCGCCTGCTGGTGACGCCCAAACGGGGATGGACCGGGACCGATCTGGTCTCACCCCTCAGTGACCGCTATTCAAAGCCGGTGTATATCGATACGGATGTTAATGCAGCCGCACTCGCCGAGGCGCAATTGGGTGCCGGGCGCGGCTGCATCTCGGTGGCCTATGTAACGGTCGGCACCGGAATCGGCGGAGGAGCCGTCGTCAATGGTTCGCCGCTGCCAGGTGTGCCGCACCCGGAGATGGGTCACTTGCGTGTGCCACGCGATCCGAGAGACTCGTTCGCGGGCGTGTGCCCCTTCCATGGCGACTGTATAGAGGGCTTGGCGAGCGGCCCGGCGATCGCCGCCCGTTGGGGCACTTCACTTGACCAGTTGCCAGCCGGTCATCCCGGCGGCAGCATCCTGGGCTACTATCTGGGGCAGCTTGCCGCTGCCATTGTCCTGATCCTCTCCAGCGACTGCATCGTGTTCGGAGGTGGAGTGATGCGCAATGGAGCGCTGCTTCCTCATATCCGCTACAGCGCAGGCCATTCGCTAGCGGGATATCCGCTGAGCCCGGTTGAAGATCGCATCCGCCTGCCGGCACTCGGGGAAAATTCAGGCCTCATCGGGGCCGCGCTCCTGGCCCTCGGCAGCGGTGAGGCGAAATGAGTGTCCCGCACAGCGCGAGAGAGGCCAGGAATCTCAGGCTGATTCAAGGCCTGACGTATCTGATGTTCCTCATGTTCGCGATGACGACGGATGCCGTCGGCGCGATCATTCCGAAGCTCATTCACGAGTTCAGTCTCAGCATGAAGGCTGCGGCTGCCTTCCACTATGTGCCCATGGCGGCGATCGCCGTGGGCGCGATCCTGCTGGGTGTACTGGCTGATCAGTGGGGACGCAAGCCGACGATCATCTTCGGTTTGGCTCTTTATGGGATCAGCTCCGTGCTGTTCGTGGCGGGCAGCTCCTTTGTCACGTTCGTGTCTCTGTTGGCGATCTCCGGCCTGGGTGTGAGCATCTTCAAAGTCGGCGCCCTCGCACTGATTGGCGACATTTCGCATTCGACCACCGACCATACGGCACAGATGAACAAGGTCGAGGGATTCTTCGGAGTTGGCGCGATCATGGGGCCTGCGATCGTGGCAATGCTGCTGCGAGGAAGCTTTTCGTGGAAGTACCTCTATGTAATGGCATCCATGTTGTGCGCCGTGCTGATTCTGGTCGCCCTCCTGGTCCGCTATCCTGACTCGCACAAACAACGCGCGGATCCGGTGGATCTGGGCCGATCGTTGCAGATGATGAGAGATCCCTACGCGCTGGGTTTCTCCTTGCTGATCGTGCTGTACGTATGCGTGGAGGTGGCCATCTACGTCTGGATGCCCACCTATCTGCAGGGCTACTCGGCGGCTCCTGCATGGCTCGTTGCCTATTCGTTGAGTCTGTTTTTCGCGCTGCGCGCTGCGGGGCGGTTCATTGGCGCATGGCTGTTGCGCCGATTTTACTGGGCAGATGTCCTGGTCGCCTTCAGCTTCGCGATTGCGGCTTGCTTTCTCGGCAGCCTCTGGGGCGGTGTGCCGCTAGGCGTTTACCTGCTGCCTCTGTCAGGATTGTTCATGTCTGTCATGTATCCCACGCTGAACTCCAAAGGCATCAGTTGCTTCGAGAAGCGGGAGCATGGCGCGGTTGCGGGGGTTATCCTCTTCTTTACGGCCTATGCGGCGGCAGCCTTTCCCCTGGCGATGGGCGCAGTCGGCGACGCCTTTGGGAGCGTGAAGTCCGGGTTCGTGCTGGCCACCGCGTTCGCGCTGCTGCTATTTCTGGCGCTCCTGTTCAATCGGATCGCGCAGCCAGCCCGGCAGCGATTGCGTTCACGCGATCACAGTGAATACCAGAGCACTGCGTAGTAGCTCAGAGAGTCGCCGTATCGTACCCTGTAGGCGGCTTCATCCTAGAAACTCCGCGCGATCCTCAACCCGAACTGTCGAGGATTGCCCAGGAACTCATCGTTGGGATTGGTGCCGGCGGAGGATTGTCCGCTGACGTAGAGCTTATTGGCCAGATTGAGGCCGTACAACTGCACGCGCCATTCCTTGCGCTCGTAGGTCAAGCTGGCATTCCACAGTCCGAATGAGCGCAGATAGTCGGTCGTTGGCAACTCGAAGAGGGTGGTCCACTGGGCGCCCACATAGGAGTAGTTCAGGCGCGGGGTGAGGGTCGCGTCGTCCCCGACGCGCCAGTCGTACTGGGCGCCGGCGTTGAAGGTCCACTCCGGAGAGTACGGGTTCTGGCTCCCGTCCAGGTTCAGTGTGTAGGGCAGATAGTTG
>Ga0105240_10005724_pt1 | contig 18439 bp, 20 predicted proteins | sample KBSC54metaG_FD_80426 | JGI IMG/M metagenome (GOLD analysis project Ga0105240, IMG submission 80426) | Corn rhizosphere microbial communities from Kellogg Biological Station, Michigan, USA - KBS C5-4 metaG | ecosystem: Host-associated > Plants > Roots > Rhizosphere > Soil | place: Michigan, USA... | reverse complement strand
TGCGTTCACACAGCAGTTAAACACTCTCCAGAAGCATGGTGCTCTTCATCTCGCCTACTACCCAGATGATTTTGAAAAGAATAGTCCAGCACTTGAAAGCCTTATTCCAGCTTTCTCGGCGACGGTAAATCCAGCGCCCCAGCCTTGAGTGGGTATCTAGCATGGGACCGGAGGATACGGCTTTGAACAGCCTTTGAGATAGATTGGTTGCATCCAATTAAGCCCTGAGCTTGTAAACTCGGTGGCCATTCCCCCAGACGAATTGTGGAAGAGATCCGGCGTCGTGCTTGCCTTCAGAACAGTAAGGGTCTCACGAGCGACGCATTTGCCAGCGAGCCTCGCTGCTCCCGGCTTCCCCTGCTGCGAAATGCTTCGGCCAAATTAGTAGATGGCCTGGCGTAAAACATCAGACCAGGCCGTGCAATCGTAATTCGCTTTCTTAGGACTGCCCGACTGGACTCAGAAAAACCAGATGGGTAGTACCCGAAGCTGTCTCGGAACGGCTGGACAAACGGGATTCCCATTGCCCCCGGACTAGGCGCCATTAATCCATCAATCGAGTTCAGATGATCTGAACCGGAAATCTTCGAATTCCTGGTATTCCCTCCGTAAGGACCTAACGGCTGCTTTCGCTCTTCCATTGATACTGAACTGGCTAATGCCTAGAAAAGTGATGCGATTTGGGAGACGGGGACCTGAGAAAATCACCTCCACATCGGACATGCGAATCGAACAGAGTTTGACTTTCTCCATCAGGACTGCTATGCTTCGGCAGCTTTTCCTATCTTTGCCGAAGCTCCATTTCCTCCGAATGCATCATTTGACTTACCGGCACGTTGTTCTTTCTTAAATCGCTTAGCCTCGTACATGGCTTCATCCGCAGCTGCCATCAAGGTATCAAGGGTTGCTCGGTTGGTCTCATCCAAAGTCGCATGGCCAATGCTGAGACTCAACGGAAATTCCCGGCTTTCCTCCCTGTTTTTCTGCGCACAACTCTCCTTCAGCTGATGCATAGTAGCTGATATCGATCTCCGGCTGAATTGACCGGCAACGGCAAATTCATCGCCGCCGATTCTCCCCAGCACATCGGTTTCGCGAAAGGCCGCTCTCAGGATCTCGGCAGCCTCAGACAAATAAGCTGATCCTGTCTCATGTCCCAAAGAATCATTGATTACCTTCAGATCGTCCAGATCAATGAACATCACTGAAAATGGCACCCCAGAACGCATTGCAAGCCGCATGGCTTGATCTGCCAACAACCGGAAGCCCCTCAAATTGTGAAGGCCCGTCAATTCGTCGCGGAGTGCAAGGAGATGGATTTCTGTCTCCATTGAATTGATCCTCCACACGAGGTATAGCAACAGTGAAATAGAAAGAAATGCGGCGGAAGATGCCATCAGCGCGGTAATGTAAGGCGGCGGCATAGTATTCGTGCCGATGATCCGAGCTCTTGTGCATTCGCGCAAGAAGGGCATTATCAGAAGAACGGGCCCTAGTAATCGGGCCAACTTACCTCCATTGCCGCTTCCGGTAAAGATCGACAAAATTCCGTTTTCAGTCCTTCGCAGCACGGTGACTACGGTCAACAGTAATAGGCAAACCAAAGTCCCGCGCGAGCTTGGAACCCCTGCTTGGTTCCCGAACATTCTCCATGTTCCAAACAGATCGCCAGAAACCAGCGTCAACGTGAAAATGCACAAACCCAATGTGAGCAGATCAGCTAGCCAGACACCGGTCCGGTTTTTTAGCGTCATCGCACCCATAGTGAAGCCGAGCAACAGGAAAGCACTCGAGATTTGAGGCATACTCGTTTGAACAGGGAACATATGCGCGCGTGCAAACTCCGTCACCACCTCGGGCAGGTAGGCAATAGGGTACTGGAGAAGCACAAACACAGCTAGAAAGGCCACCGCCCCAGCTAGCAACGGGCTTAACCAGCGATTCCATCTGGTTTGCCCGGTACCAAGGAACATAAGGCACAAGGTACTTATCAGGATAGCCGCAGCCGAGTCCGGCCTCATCGGCAACCATCCGAGAACGGCTGTCCAACCGGGGCCAGGCTTTAGCGACGCAAGTATTTCAGCTGTCGAGAGCAGGATCAGGAGGGCTTGACAGGCAGTTTCGATTCGCTCGAAGCACACGAAAATCGCTGCGTTCGGATCGCGGGGAAGGATAGCGGGACAAGGCTTCATCATTGTCTACGATTGGAACCTCGATAGCTCGGAAACGGCAAGCCTCGACCCGGGTCCAAAATCTACTCCTCGAGTTGCACAGAATGGTGGGGAATTCCCAAAACAGGCTAGCCTTTTCCGCACAGAAATTCGACCCATGCGCGGAGATGACCAGTCGCAATCAAAGATGATCAGCTGCTTGACGTATTGTCATTGGACCAAATCCATATTGAATAGGTCAGCCCTTTGACGGCAACGCCGCGCTGCTAGCCGCGTGTCGCTGCTTTGTTTGGTCCAGGGTCCGACAATGATTAGTCTCAACCTGGCCCGCGTGAGATGCCGATCCTTTTCATCTCCTGCTCCGTGCATCTGATGAACGCAGTATCGAGTTCTCGATCCGTTCGGTATCTGCGAAATAAGCTCGAAGGATTCATGGTCTTCATCGGACTTCGATGGACATGCTGCACAGCCATATCGGAATCTCCTTGATTACATGCTGCCGCCGGATAGCTGATAGGAGGTTGCACTGAGTTTAAGATGTCTCTTCCTTGATCTCGCGGAAAGGTTCAAGCAGCCCTTCGGGATCCAAACTGGCTCTTTCCCCTAGGTCTTGGAACAAGGCCTAAAAAATGAAATGGTGTGTTTCACTCGCATTATTAGGCGATTCGGGGCGAACTCTGATCGAGAGTTCACTTCGAATCGCCTCCCCTCAGATTATCTACATCAACTTTTAACATACTTTCGGTAACCTTTGAACCCCGTTTATAGATACTCCTGTCGAGATGGGCTGAGGCACAGTAGTGTGGCTGGATGCTGATGCCATCCGGTCCAGAAAACATATGCTCGTGATCCAACGGCTTCAATCCGGATCTGGAAGGCCAACGGCGCGGCACCGTGCTACTTCTGTACAAGGATTTAGATTGGAGATTAAGCTTCTCCTCGGTGCATTGTCAAAAGGCAAAAGTAATGAACCATAGCACTTTCAGGGGACTGCACTGCACCTGAAAGATGGAGCGCCGATGTTCACTCGTAGCCCAAATTGAAGTAGGATGCAATTCGATTGTAGAGCTTACCCGCTGCGAGAGTAGAGCATCAATCGATCCAGCGATATTAGAACTCTTAAAGGTGCACCATAAGCGGGTCCATCGTGTATATCGCGAAGCCTGCCTGAAGCTGCGGCGGAAGAAGCGGAAGCACTGTGCCTGGCAAAGCGCTCCCGTGTGCCAGTACACGGGCGACAACCAGGAGTGGGCACTGGATTTTGGTGCGCCATGACGGCGGGGAGGATGTACTGTTTCGCTTACATCCAAGGCAATTGCTCCGATGTAGACGAGGCCAGCCCCGCCATCACCGGCAGCCGCGGCTGTAATGATAGCGCCAACGTAGAAATGGCCAAGGAGCATGGCGGGGCGGCCGACGCGATTGAACGTGGGCTTCACCGTCGCTATGCCACGTTCGAAAAATTCGAGAGCGAATTGAGTGGCAATCACTTCGTGACCAATCTGCATGCATTCCAGGGATGACCATGTCGAGGCATGAGTCGTCAGCCCAGACGCTATAGCAGAAAACTATGGTTGATTTTGGTTGTTGTGACATGTGAATACGCTCCGAGGATCTGAATTCCGCACGAGCGTTATCCGTTTACGACGACGTATTCTGAAATTCCGGTCAATTTATGGTTATCAAATCGGCGCGGGTTGCTCCGGTAGTGTCGTTCGGAAAAGATATTGATGATCGACGGGTCACATCTACCGGAGCGAGCATGCGAACCGGCACAAGCGTCTTGCTGAAATGCAAGTTGCACCTTGTTCGTAAGCGTCATTTTGAGACCACCTATGCTGGAGGCGCCTTAGCGTTCAAGCTTGATTAGCGGCAGCAGCAGCCGTGAAGGAGCTTGGATGGTTGCAGAGGCTGTTGTTGGTAGTTCGGTACGTAGGCGTTTGTGGACGGTAGACGAGAAGCGCCGGATCGTCGAGCAGACGCTTTCATCAGATATGTCGGTGGCGATGGTAGCCCGACAGCACGGTGTGAACGCTAACCGGGTGTTCTACTGGCGGGAGCTCTACCACGCCGGCGAACTAGGCACCGGTTCGCAGTCAGAAGGCGTGTGACTTTTGCCTGTGTCGGTGAACGGCGAAGAACCATCATCCACACTGCCGCAGCAGACCACCGAGTCACGGACTGGCGTGACGATAAACATCGAGATTCCTGGTCGAGCATTGGTCAGCATTGAAGGTGCCGTAGATGCTGCTATCGTTCGTGCCGTGGTCGAGAGTCTACGGGGATGATTCCGGCCAACTCGCAGATCTGGCTTGTAGCAGGCGTAACGGACCTGCGGCGTGGCTACATAAGCCTCGGCAGTTTGGTGCAGAGCGCACTCGATAAGAGCCCATTGTCAGGAAATGTTTTTATTTTCGTGGGCGCTGAGGTGACTTGATTAAATTGCTTTGGCACGACGGTGAAGGGATGTGCCTGTTCATCAAGCGTCTCGACCGCGGCCGATTCGTTTGGCCGCAGGCCACGAACGGTGTTATATCGCTCACCCGCGCACAGCTTTCGATGTTGTGTGAAGGCATCGATTGGAGGCAGCCTGTGCGCACCTGGCAGTCACTTAGGTCTATATAACTCGTCATCAACTTGCATGCACATTTATTTGTGCACTCGATCGAGGATCATGGCATACTGCCCTCATGATCTGTGTTCACCCGTCAGAGCGAACTAGAGAAGATGGGCGCATCAGCATTGAGCAAGCTAGTGATCGAGCAGATGAACCGGATCGAACATCTTGAACTGCAGCTCGCCAAGGCGCGGCGCATGCAGTTTGGCCCGAGATCGGAACAAGCACCTCACAACGAAGATCAGTTGCTGCTTGGCTTGAGCACGGGCGTGATTGAGACGCAGCCGATTGCGCAGAACGAGCCGGTAGAAGAGATAGAGGATAGAACATCTCGCCGCAAGAGCCGCGCTATGCCTCGAATTCTGCGTCGTGAAGTCAGAACCTATGCTCCCGAACACAGCAAGTGTCCAAGTTGCAAGGGTGAGTTGCGCAAGCTGGGTGAGGATGTGTCAGAGATGCTCGAGTACATACCGGCCAGCTTCTTCTCATCCGTAATGTGCGCCCCAAGATGAGCTGCAGGAAGTGCTCCTGCGTGGTGCAGGCTCCAGCGCCGCAGCGCGTGATCGATCGCGGCCTTCCCGGACCGGGTTTACTGGCGCATGTGATTACGGCGAAGTTCGCGGACCATACACCTTTGTATCGTCAGTCTCAGATCTTCGCACGCGAAGGTGTCGAGTTGGATCGCTCGATCCTGGCCCGCTAGATCGGCGATGCCGCAACGCTGCTCGCACCTGTCGCTGAGGTGCTGCGCCGCTATGTGCTCGATACGGAAAAACCGCACGGAGACGATACACCCGTGCAAGTGCTCGCGCCAGGTACAGGCAAGACCAAGACCGGGCGCTTCTGGGCTTATGTTCGCGACAAACGGCCGTCTGGAGATAATGCCGTTCCTGCCGTTGGGTTTACCTATTCACCGGATCGCAAGGGTGAACATCCGCAGCGGCACCTGGATATCGATGAAATCAATCCACCCTAAAAACTAGTCGTGTCCACTTCCCAGAATCGTGGACACGACTAGTCGCTAAAATGCACTCTTCCAATCTGTAAAGATGGCCAGAACGCTACGCTTACCCTTGTTCGCGCGTGGTTCAAACTACATTCAGCTCGGCTAACGCAATTCCTCGGGTCGACATTTCCACCCGACGAGGAAAGCAAGAAATCGAGGCAGTCGGCACTTTGGGGTAATGGAGATGCGGAGGGCTTCGGGGGGGCAGCATCGAGCATCAGCCGACGCAACTTTCAGTCCTTCAATTCGTGCCGCCAGAATCTCAATATCAGATAGGAGTAGAAGCATGCAATATGAGACTTCCTATCCAGGAAGACAAAGACATCGGCACTTCGCAGCAATAACATAGTGATGCGCATCACAATCGGTACAACTTTTGTGACATTTATCACAGCTATTCAGGTGAATTGCTTGACACGAGAAATATGTGGCTCTAGCGTCAAGCTAATCACATCAGTCAGTGGAAAACATCACGAAAAATTCCAAGCCATCAAAGTACGGGGAGTGGCAAGGAAACCAATTCTCGTGTGAATAGACCGGAAACCTTTTGTTGATTTGATCCATTTACGTATCTCGGTTGCTTGGTGACCCTGTCGGTTGCCCATTGTCGAATACAGATCTGTCTCATACTTCTTCTTTGGGGAGTAGTCTGCCGGTGCCAGGGAATTGTTACTCGTATGTAACTCACTATATCCGTAATTTGCGCGGTGGCTCACAGCCCATTTTGGCCCTGGCGGGGGACGGGCACCTCTATGTAGTCAAGTTCAACAACAACCTCCAAGGTGCGAACCTGCCGTTCAACGAGAGCATGGGAGCCACTTTGTATTCTGCCTCCAGCCTCAACGCGCCTTCTTGGAAGGCGTTGAGGGTCACCAACACGTTCATCGATCGAAATCCTGACTGCTGGATTCATACTGCTGAAGGCCGTCTTCGGCCGGAAGATGGTTTGTGCTTCGGTTCACGATACCTAGGCGGCAAGGGCATAGCTCTGCAGGAAATTCTTCCAGGAACCATCATAAAGCGAGTGAATAATCGCCAGGATTTCTGGCTGGCGTGGTTAGTTGATATCTGTGCTGGGCATGCAGACAACAGGCAGGCGATCTTCCGGGAAACCGCTCGGGACGGGCTAAGCGCATTTTTTGTCGATAACGGCCACCTCTTCGGCGGTCCAACTGGAGAACTGCGGCCGCACGTTATGACATCACGCTATCTTGATTCCCGCATCTATCAGAATGTATCCTCGCAGTGCCTTCTTAGCCTAAAGAAGGCCGCTTCTGCCCTAGACGTCGATCATCTCTGGAAATGCGCAGGTTCTCTGCCGGAACAATGGAAGACACCGTCGGCACTAAGCAACTTTGAGCAGTTTCTTCAAAGAATTTCAACTCCGATCCTTTTACAGGGCATAATCGAAACGATGCTAGATGCCGATGACCGGAATAACGGATCCGAGTCGAGTGAATCTCAAAATGGACGAAGAACGCGAGCTTCGATATTGTTCCCTGGAATACAGGCAACAGAGTTGGACTGGAGCCTCGGCGAGATTTAGACCGGTCGTCTTGGTTGTATTAATGGATAGCGAAAACAGGCTTCGCTTCCTCGCCCATCCAGCACTGCATACAATCATCGATAAAAGAGATATCGAATATGTTCAATCTCTAATGGCGGATTTTCTCGAACGTGCCAAGCGAGAACCAGCGGCACTTTTCAAACAGCTTTCATCGCTCGGGATCGGCTCATTGGTCACCCAAGAGGTCGGATCGAATTTTGACGATAACCCATCGCTCCAGGAAAATTCGTCGAAATTTGTAGAGCTCAAGTAGCGGTATTCAATTCCACAAAATTCCTTTAGGCAACAATCCGTGCAAGGACCAAACTTGGTCCCTGAAAATTCGCTATGAATGATTGTCCCGGTTGGAATGAGGCAGATCTGAGGAAATTACTGCAACTTGTTCAAATGGAATTTTGCGTTATGAGGTCATCTTCTCTTACGAGTCTTGCGAGGACGCGTGACGGCTGTCACACGTTCGCAAAAAACACCCGGGGGTAAGGATAACGCTCACGGCTGTTAACGGAGGGGCTGCAGGTTCGAGTCCCTACCTGAGTAGCGAACTTGTTTTTAGAATCAATATTTTATAGACGTCGAAAGGTAAGATACCATTAGAAATACCATCAGCCGCTTTAAGTGACTAGGCTCTCCGACGGCAGTCATGGTGCGCATGCTCAAAAGAGCAATTTGCCCTGACGCTGTTGACTTGTGAGTTCTTGATCGTTACGAAGAGAGACTCGAAAGAACTTCGGTCACTGATCATCGCCGTGTCCTTGACGATACGTCCAACACCGACGCGCCATGACGACTGCATATCCACAATTGGACGTGCTCCAACTGGCTGATGCGGATCAGCATTCTAAAAAAATATGTCCCATGACCTGGGTTAGATAAGCTACATTAACAATCTCGCTCGTACAGATTACCGAGGAGGCCTTGGTCGTGTGCCCAGCTTTCCGATTCGCCTAGTGTCGTTCTGACATCAATCGAATCTTAAGAAGGTTCTGAACGCCCTCAACATCGAGTTTTGCCGATGCGAAGCTTGCACTAAGCAGTTCGTCGGGCAGTAGCCCGTCCCACTTTTCACAACTTCTGTTTGATACCGTTGAAGCCAGCTGTCTCGGGTCTATGGTTGGCGCATCCGCGATTTCCAGTAGAATTTCACGCACGGATTCGACAGAAGCGTCTTTTACAGGAATGGAAAGACCGCCATCGAAGACGGTCCGCTTCCCCCTGGCCTGGCGCAAGAGAGCCACCGTGTCTTTGATGATGTCTCCGCACCAGGGAACGATTTGAACTTCGTTGCCGTTCTGCGGGATCCATTTACGATCGAGTTCCATGTGCTTGTAGTTTGTGCGAGCACGTTCCAGCAGTTCCTTGCCCTCAGGGTGGAGGAAAGGTACCGGAAGAGTCGAGCGGAGAATGTTTCGTATCTCCTCCCGAACCCGGTCGTGGGTGTCGGTGCCCATGGTGTCATTGAATTTCGGGACAGTACCGCCAGCTGCCGGCTTGACTTGAACCACCTTGTCTTCGGCTTCAACGGAAACGATCTGCCAACGCCTGCCTGCGAAGATCAAATAGGAGTCTGCCGAAAGCGGTCGCGTGATCGGCATCGAGCCAAGCGTCTGGTTGCCGTCTATGATGCTGTACTCTTCCTCAGAGGCAAATGCAGCATAGAAAGAGTAATGTTCAGTGATGCGCTCTCCGAAGGACGCGAGGAGAATTAGACCAGTTGAGTCTTGGAAGATAATCTCCCGCTTGCGAAGTTCCCGCAGAAGTGACGCAAATTGGTCCGAGGTCACAGCGCTGAAGGGACCCGCTCAGGTCGAGGTGCCCGAGGTAGAGCATGCCGCCCGGAACTGTATAGCCGCACACTGTGACGTTCTTCCCGGCAGGCACCCAGAGGTGGGACCCCTGAAATTTCTTATTGGTGAACGTCGTCTCAACTGTGAATTTGATGGACTGAAGGGAGGGTGCCCGATTCCACACTCTCAAGTCGGACCCGCAAAAATCAGGTCTACTCGGACCCGGACTGCAGGCATATGTGCAGAATGTTTGGTCCACTAGCAGCTATCCAGTTTTCAACTATGGCCGAATCCAAGGTCGAGATGGCCGATCCTTTATTTGACTGCTAAGAGGCATTGAGATCCCCTTGAAGGTTATTCGATTCATTTCCTACGGCCCTCATCCTCGCTCGAAGTGGCCTAACAAATGGAGAGAAGCGTTGGGATTCTGGGATTCAGCGAGAAGATAAAGATTAAGAAACGAAAGACCCTGTTCTTCAATCGGGAGGATACACGGTCCTGGCTTGAGGTCAGACCCACGTTCTCCATTGCCGAAGAATATGAATCGGATGGGGGCGGCGTATTCGGTTTTCGCTATGCGATGGTGATTGCATTCATCCTATTCGATCCCGACGTTCGGATCGGGGACACATCGGATGGAACCGCGGAGTCTTCGGTCTGAAGATAGAACGTGGTCGGGTCGCAATCCGGGGCGTTTGATACGCCACGAATACCCTGGGTATAAGAAGGCTTGGCAGAATCGAAGGAACTATCGTGCAGATACCTATCCATACCCTGGGTATAGGTTGGCTTACAACGTAGAGATCTCAAAGATCGTCTGCCCGAGTCAATGGTTTTCAGTCAAATCCTCGAACTTCGTAGCCGACACTCCGCGGCAATGGCCGAAGAGTACTGTCTGGGCTTCTTGATGAGAGTCGACCGGCCATCGTGACCTTGGATTTTCAGGGCTTGCCCACGATGATTTCGCCAGAGGTAACCTTTGCATGAGGGGACCGGGCTTTTTATACCAGGCGTGATGTTAGTCTTCGACAGGTTTAAGTTGCAGCCAGTGCATGATTAGCCGCGTACTCACTGGCGAATTCGCTTGGTGTCCTTTCATTGAGAGCCCTGTGAGGACGACTCTCATTGTATTCCTGTCCCCAGAATTCGATAAGTTGTTATCCGCCGATATTTTGCGTATGGATCGAAGCTGATGCTCGGGGCTGATTCAAAAGTTGTAGGCGCGTCCCGGTGAATTAGCGTTACATTGGCAGATGTCCCCATTGCCTTCCCTTTACTAGCGACGCAGCTAATTTTAGAGCATGGATATGTGCGATGACACGGTTGCCTTCGGGTTCGACCGTATTCGGCTTTTTAGGAGTGTAAATTTTGAAACGATTTGGATTAGTGCGACTGATCCTTTGCCTCGGTGTGCTTTCTTTCAGCGTTCATGAGGCTTCCGCCACTGATGTAGCTCTGATCGGCGATGCGAGCGTGAACTCCGCCCATCCGTCGGTCAACTATGGCGCGCTTTCGAACCTGTATGTGGCGAGCGGCAATACCGCATTCTTACAGTTCGATCTGTCGACGCTGCCGACGGGTACGACCTCGGCGCAAATAAGTCGGGCCACCTTGACGGTGTTTGTTAACCGGGTGAACACGGCGGGCGCGGTCACCGTATCTCCGGTGACAGGCAGTTGGGGTGAGTACAGCGTCACCTCCACGTCGGCACCGGCGACGGGAAGCTCGATCGGCAGCCTTCCGGTTTCGGTGGCGGGAGAGTATGTTTCCGTGGATGTGACAGCACAGGTACAGGCATGGGTGACCGCGCCCCCAAGCAACAACGGCCTGGCGCTGGCATCGAGCGGAGCCAACGCGCTTTTTGATAGCAAAGAAAATGACGAGACCGGCCATGCTGCGCGGCTCGATATCACGCTGGTATCGCAGGGACCGCAGGGCGTTCAGGGACCGATTGGTCCTGCGGGTGCTCCTGGAGTAGCTGGCCCTGTCGGCCCGGCTGGAGCTAACGGCTTGCCTGGACCGCAGGGAATTCAAGGACCGATTGGAGCCACTGGCGCGGCCGGAGTTCAGGGACCTGCCGGAGTCGGTATGGTGTACCAGAACACCTATAACGCGGGAACAACCTATGCTGCCAACGATGCGGTGACGTACAACGGGTCCAGCTATATTTCGTTACAGAACTCGAATCTTGGGCATCAGCCCGATGTCTCTCTGCCATTCTGGGAACTCTTCGCCGCAGCCGGCGTCACGGGGCCAGCCGGTCCCACTGGCGCGACGGGAGCCACCGGATTAATTGGGCCACAGGGACCTCAAGGTATTGCAGGAAATACCGGCCCAGTTGGCCCCATCGGCCTGACCGGTCCCACTGGCGCAACCGGCTTAACCGGGCCTCAAGGGATTCAAGGTGTTGCAGGAAATACCGGCCCAGCAGGAGCTACAGGAGCCCCCGGCCCTGTTGGTCCCACCGGAGTAACAGGACCGGCTGGTGCCACCGGTGCTGCTGGTGCTATCGGTCCGCAAGGGCCGCCGGTTAACTTTCAAGGTCCGTGGAGCATCGCGACGACGTATGTGCTGGGCGATGCGGTTTCGTTCAACGGCTCCACCTATATCTCTATAGTCCCAGGCAACGTGGGCTTCCAGCCGGATATCAGCAATATGAAATGGGGGCTGCTCGCCCAGGCTGGCGCCGTTGGAGCTACTGGAGCAGCGGGTCCAGCTGGTCCAGCTGGTCCAGCGGGTCCCACCGGTCCAACCGGAGCTACAGGCCCACAAGGTCCGGCAGGTGGTGGGTCGCACATTTTCGCGGCCAGCGTGATATTGGGGCAGGCAAACAGTACTACACAGTTTTTCAGCCTAAACAGCAGCTACGACCCATCTAATGTGGGCACGTTTTTAACCTACAATCAGTTTGCAACGACCTTCCCGCAGGCATGCACCTTCGACTCGATGTTCCTCACATCGGGCCAGTCGGGGTTTGGAAGTTTTGGTTCTCCCATAACCATCACCCTGTTCCGCAATGGTGCCGCTACTGCCCTCACCAGTGCTATTACTCCGCCATCCGCAAATACCCTTGCATCAGCTCAGATCACGGGGCAGTCTGTGTCCATCGCGGAAGGGGACACCGTTGCACTAGAGGCGACGAGCACCTCCTTCACTACGAATGGATCCTTCGTTCCTATCGCAACGGTCTCCGTGTCGCTTCATTGTCAGTAGTTCTGTGCGTTCTCGCGACGACCTTGGGAAAGTGAAAGCTGGTATCGCAAAGATGATGGGTTCCAGATCGAAGAGGTTGCTTGGGTTCGCGGTTGTGAGTGAGCATTCGCTCCGCAGGCAGATGGTTTGGAATGGGGAAAAGATTGAAGAGCACAGAGGACAGATTGCACGCTGACAATGTAGCGATGCCGACGACGATGAGTATCCAGACGAGTGCGCAGGTGACGAAGACCAGGCGTGGGTTGGTGAACGTGTTGCTTGGAGCATTTGTTCTGGCTGCGGGCAGTTTCGCGATGCGGGCCCAGACGACTACGCCAAGCAACATCCTAGCTACGACGGCTCCGCTCGATGCACCAGCGGGAGTTGCGTATGATGTGGCGGGCAATCTGTACATAGCTGATGTGAACCATAACGTGATTCGTGAAGTGAATCTCGCGGACGTCGTTACGACCGTCGCCGGCACTGGAGAACAGGGGTTTGCCGGTGACGGCGGAGCGGCCACGAGTGCATTGCTTGATTCGCCTGCAGGCGTAGCCGTGGATGGCGTGGGAAATATTTATATTGCGGATCAGTACAACAACCGCATTCGCAAAGTCAGCAGCGGCACAATTTCGACGATTGCTGGGACTGGCGTCGGGGGCTTCTCCGGGGACAATGGAGCAGCTACGTCGGCGACGTTGAATCATCCGACGGCTCTGGCCGTGGATGGCGCGGGCAATCTGTATATCGCGGACACGGACAACCATCGCATTCGCGAGATCAGCGGCACAACCATCACGACGGTTGCGGGCGACGGGGAGCAGTTCTTTGCCGGTGACGGCGGAGCCGCAACTGCTGCTGGGCTGGATTCTCCGAATGGCGTAGCGGTAGATGGCACGGGCAATATCTATATCGGAGACACACACAATCAGCGGGTGCGTGTTGTGAATACCAGCGGTGTGATTTCGACGCTGGCGGGTAACGGCAGCAAGAGTTATGGCGGCGATGGCGGAACAGCGGCGAATGCTTCGCTGGCACGGCCTCGTGGTCTGAGCGTGGATGCGGCTGGCAGTATCTACGTGGCGGACAGCGACAATAACCGTATTCGCGTGATTGCAACGACGGGGAAGATCGCGACGGGCGCGGGCAACGGTTCGCAGGGGTTTGGCGGCGATGGCGGTGCGGCGACCAGCGCCATACTGGACACGCCTCGTGCTCCGGCGGTAGAAGGTGCGGGAATCTTTGCGCTGTCGGACAGGCATAATAATCTGGTGCGGAAGGTGGGGGCCGACGGCACGATTCAAACTGTTGCCGGCGTGAGTCCCGGAAGCGGTGGCGGACAGGGAACCGGCGGGGAGACCTTGACGCTGAATGGAGCGGCGACGATTGCCTATAACAGTGGCACGCTGACGGCCATCTTCAATAACGCGGCCTTTATTGCGACGGGCCAGGTGAACTTGCTGGACATCACCAACGGCTCGACGCTGGTCGCTTCGGCCGCATGGAACAACAATGTTGCCACGATTGATACTTCGACCTTGTCGGGGGGAACGCACCAGTTGGTCGCGAGCTACGTCGGCGACTCGCAGAACGCTGCGATTACCAGCAGCGTTTTTGTACTGACGGTCGCGCCCCTGCCGGTGGTGGCGACTGCGACGGGTGTTTCGATCAAGTATGGGCAGACTGTTCCTACGATTACAGGAACGCTGACTGGCGTTCAGCCGCAGGACACCAGCAAGGTGGCGGCTGTGTTCGCCACGACGGCGACGGCAACAACGCCGGTCGGACAATACCCGATCACGGTGACGCTCGTGGGACCTGCGGCGATTGACTATAGCGTCACTCTTGGCTCGGGCTCGGGCAATGTTGTGATTGGACAGGCTGGCAGCATGACTGCGCTGACCTCATCTAATATGGCGCCCTTCCTTGGGGCGCCTGTCACTTTGACCGCGCAGGCTTCTTCGACGACTACGGGAACGCCGACCGGCAGCGTGGCCTTCTACGATGGCACTACTTCGTTGGGGACTGTGCCGATCGTTGCAAATGGTTCGGCTTCGTATTCGTCGAGCGGATTTAGCCTGGGCGCTCACAGTATGACAGCGGTCTACAGCGGCGATGCCAATTTCACGCCGAGCACCTCGGCCGCAACGGTGGAGACGGTGACCGTCGTGCCGGACTTCACGCTGACGGCCACTGACGGAGCAACGCAGACCGTCAATCCGGACCAGACTGCAACCTATAACTTTGCAGTGCAGTCGCAGAACGGCGGCGTTGCCTATCCGATTACGCTGACGGCCTCGGGACTGCCTGCGGGAGCGACGGCGGTCTTTACGCCTGCGACCGTTACGTTGAACAATGGGGCAGCTTCCTTCAGCTTGGCGATTAAGACCGCAGGGCTGAGGGCTGCCCAGACTCCGCCCTCTTCACCGATGCGGTCACCATTGCTTCCAATTAGTGCAGCGATGTTCCTGCTGCCACTGTTCCGGAACAGGCGCATGCGAGCGAGGCTGGCTAGGATGCCGCGCACTCTGCTTACAGCATTCTTTGCGCTAATTGCAGGTGCGGCCACGCTGGGGCTAACAGGTTGCGGCAGTGGCGGCTTCTTCTCACAATCGCAGCAGACATACACGGTCGCGGTCACGGCAACGACTACAAGCGCCGTCAATACAACTTTGCAACACACGGCTACAGTTACTTTGATTGTTCAGTAACAACCGCAGACGAGCAGGCCCGCACGCATGAGAGTGATTACGTTTTTGATATCGGCGTTGTTGATGGGAGCAGTCTCGGCTGCCTCAGCGCAGACCATTGCTCCGACCGACGACCTGGGGCCAACGGTATCGAAGAGCCGCCCCGTTGCTCTGTCCTTCAACTACACCGCAATGATCGGCAATGCACCCCCACCAGGAACGTGCGGCTGCTTTCTATTGAATGGCGGCAGCAGCGAAGAGTTATTTCATGTCTGGAAGAATGTTGCAGCCGTGGCCCAGATAACCGGCAGCAGGACGGATAGCGTTCCGCAATCGCAGCAGGGGCTTAGCGTGATTACTTACATGGCTGGTCCTCGCTATTCCTTTTCGATGGCGCGGCGGCTAACGATCTATGGGCAGGTCGTGGTTGGTGGCGTGCATGGCTTCGACTCTTATTTTCCGAGGAACGATGCGCAGTCTACAGGTGCCGCTAATTCACTGGCATTTGCGCCGGGCAGCGGTGTAGAAATAGGTGTCAGGAATTGGCTTTCTGTGAGAGCGGTTGAAGCTGAGTTTCTCGTCACCCATCTGCCGAACGATTTGAACGACTACCAGCACAATCTTCGGATGAGCTCCGGCGTTGTCTTCCGCTTTTCTTCCTGGCGATTGAATCGCTAGGTTATTGGGTGTGTTTAACATCTGGTTATCTTCGCGAGGGCTTTTGCTTCTGTGTCTTTTGGCTGTGTTGACCGACTGCGGGTAAGGCTTTATTCCACGGCACTGGAGAGGTCAGAATCATCGACGTGTTTGTTGCTACGTAGGGCATTATGGAGCCGATGACTGCCTCCATGTGACTTGGCGCGTTCCGAGCAACATTCCCAGACCAGTGCCATACCGGCATTATTACTAGGTTCCGAATGCCGGTGGCGCGTAATGCCTATCAGCCCTCCCGGAATTCCGCAGAGATCAAAGCCGCCGTCCGCCGGCAGCATTCGGTCATGTACGTCGTTTTCGAGTCGCAGTCTTCGATGTTGAGGCGAGGCCATTCATTTAAGCATTTCGCAACCATTCTCATCGTCGGAGAAACTTTTACAGGGAGGGAGCCGCCCTTATGGCTAAGTGCTCCGAGCGGACAAAGATGGAATGGCGGAATTGCTCCCCTTGAGCTTTCAAACTCGATGAAAACTCGCGCCCATTCTGGACTCATGCAGTCCGGATAGCACACATTCAATTATGTTTGCTGGTTGACAGCAGGACGTAAGAAGCTTATCGTCCAAATCAATCACAGTTTAAAAATGGAACAATACCCATACCAGTTAGAGTTCGGACGGTTCCACTGAAGTGTGTCTGAAACGCAGAAGTATAGCCATTTTGCTCATGATGAATCTGAAATTTCTTTTCACCTGGAGCCGTTGCAGCCCGTCCACGACTAAATAGTACATGCCATTCGATTCGAGCGTGTCCGCCACGCGGCTCTGCCCGCTCGGTCGGAGTGCTGCGATTTATCTGAGCCATGTGGAGCGCCATCAAGTTTATGGTTTTCCTGCGTTGGCCTGATGGCGAAGTGAAGTGCCCGTACTGTGGCGCGACCAAACTGACTTGGCTTGCGAAGGCGAACGTGTATCGCTGCTATGGGGATCACAAGAAACAGAAGTTCTCGCTTAAGGTTGGAACCATATTCGAGGATTCACCTATCGGCCTAGACAAGTGGCTTCCCGCAGTCTGGCTTCTAGTCAATTCCAAGAATGGCATTTCAAGCTATGAACTGCATCGCGCTTTAGGTGTAACCCAAAAGACCCCGTAAGCAGAAACAATGGGCGGCTATCTGGCCCGCGACGGCGCAAATGCGCAATTAGGGCTTCCTGAGCGGCCTGATTTAACCCTTGCTCGACCATGTCCACGACCAGCATCGCCAGCCCTTCAGATTCCAATTCCACCACGAGAGCAAGCCGGCATCACACATCTGGTTGAGGCGAGGATACCGAAACCAAATTATTTGGGCCGGTTTATGCAACCAATCGAGTTCCGACCATCTGGTCAAGTTGGAAGCGAAACAGCGCCGAATATACCTTCTGAATCCGGTCCGCGCCGATGCGGTTTGTCATCTCCTTGACTCGAGCGAATCCCTCATCTCCACGTTCGGTCACGATGTCTGTAGCACCGACTTGTTGCGAAGGTCGAACTTACCCAGGACTGCCTTGTTGTTCGGCTCCAGCATGGGTCTTGTCGACCACAGGATTCATATGAAAAAGGAATTGGGGCGGAAAAAAGGTTTTCTACCGCCCCGGGGTTTTCCTCACTATTTGATTCCGTATTGGAACGGAATGGTACTTCCATCGTTCAAGGTAATGAGAAAACCATAGGTTTTAGAATTCGCAAAGCTCTTATTGCTAATGTTGAAGATCCACTGTTGGGCAGTGGGGTCCCATCTGAAAGTGGTGTCTGGTGTTGTGGAATCGACCACTTCATTCTGATCACTCGCTGTGCCATTAATTACTTGAGCCACCACGAATGAGCTGACAACTCCTGGCGTTCCGATGGAAGCACCTTTCGCGTCGCAGACTCGGAACTTTGCCGGGGTAGTGCTCTTCCCATTGAAGACACTCGAGCCGGCTGCATTGATCGGTTGCAGGATCTGGTGACCCAAATCGCCAGCGCACACGCCACCAACCAGCGCGTACGTGACGGTGAGCTTTCCTGTGTTTTGGTATGTGATGTTGTAATTTGTTGAGGTTTGCCCGGAGCAAAAAATTGTGAATGCGCCAATAATTTGACCGCTTGTGTTCGCCGAGCAAGCTAGTGTGCCACCCAGGGCAGCGGAGCTTTCACTATTAACAAAGCCGCTGTATGTGACGGTGAACGCCGGCAAAGTCCCATTAAGGAGCATGGACTTATTCGCAGAAGTGATCGTCAGAGGCGCTTTGTTGATGGTCAGTTGGGCGTTGACCAGGCTGATGATGTAATTTCCAGCCTTGGCGCTAGGATCGTTGTAGCCGACAGTGATGGTGTACGGGCTACCCGCGACTGGGCTGCTCGATGTTGCAGTAGTGGTTGCCGTGGGCGTAATGCCATCAACCGCAGCCTGTGCCGCGCCCATGCCGGTGATACCGGCGGTCAGCGTAGGCATGGTCCCGCCATAGGTGAAGCTGGTGTTGTTGCCAGCAATAGTGATGTCTGCTTTGTTGATCGTGAAGCTGGCCGTGTTGTAAGTGATTTCATAGTTGCCGAGCACTCCTGCAGGGCTGAGCGTGGCGCTGATGGTGTAAGGACCACCGGCAACCGTCTCACCCGAGGTGCGGCTGTAGGTCGCCGTCACACCATCTGCTGTCAGGAAACCAGCCAGGGTTCCGGTCAGCGTCGGATCGGCTTGGCCATAGGTCTTGCTGGCTGCGGCCGGCGTCACCGAGGCTGT
>Ga0105240_10005722_pt1 | contig 18441 bp, 16 predicted proteins | sample KBSC54metaG_FD_80426 | JGI IMG/M metagenome (GOLD analysis project Ga0105240, IMG submission 80426) | Corn rhizosphere microbial communities from Kellogg Biological Station, Michigan, USA - KBS C5-4 metaG | ecosystem: Host-associated > Plants > Roots > Rhizosphere > Soil | place: Michigan, USA... | reverse complement strand
AGGCTTCGATGTCTTTGCCCCCCAAGGCTTGCGGTTTAGTGGTCTGCTCAAAATGTCCGCAGAGGACAACGTCGGCGATCCTCGCCCTGCCGCAGATGACTTTGCTTACCAGCCGGAAAGCTTTGAGCAGGGCCTGGCCCGAGTCTGCGGAGCCAAACCGGGATTGTAACAAAGATGTGATACTTGGTAAGTTGCCAGAGACGGACCTCGGGCTATGCTTTTCGGTTCACCCGAAGTGGTTTTCCCTTCCAGAATGTTTCGTTTACTCCTTCTTTGCCTGGCCCTGCTTTGCGGTGGAATGAACTCCCATGGCGGCGTTGCCTCCTACACCGAACGGGGGAAAATCGATTTTGACCAGGCGTTGCAACTGCTCAATCCTTACGGCACTTGGGCCAGAGTCGACGGGCAGTGGGTCTACACGCCGCTGGACCACGAGGCTCCCTACACCAACGGTCGCTGGCTTTACACCGAGTATGGCTGGTACTGGAAGGGGAATCATCCTCATAGCTGGCTGACGGAGCATTACGGCTACTGGAGGCGCGGCGCAGACAAAGTATGGGTTTGGTATCCGGGGCCTGACTGGCTGTCGGAGATTGTCGAGTTTCGCGCCACGGCGACCCACATCGGATGGCGCAGTGGAGCCGTCGACCGGAACGGTGAGTACATCGAATCGCCGGACGACCGCTACGCCAAGGGTGACGAATGGACATTCGTCACCAAGGAACAGTTCGCCGGACCTATTACGCCCGGGATGGTAGCCAAACCGGATGCGGCTACACGGCTTCTGATCGACTCGACCGACTGCGTGCACGCGTACCTGACTTATCGGCCCATTGATCGTCCGGGTCCTCATCCAGCCGATTTCATCGCGCTCAACAAGGACGGCGGGATGTTTTCTCCGCAACAAAACCAGGAAATACCTGCGAGTCCGTTCCGTCCGGGACTAGCACCCAGCGTAGTGACGACGAATGCCCCGGCTGCCAGGACGGCGGCCACCAATGCACCGGCCCTGGCCGGGACAGGAGCGGATGCTGATACGCAGGTCGACAAACGGCAGGTGAAGTATTGGGTCACGATGAGCCTGCCCACCTACTGGACGCCTCGTCCCGCGGATGCGAAGCCCGAGGAAATTTACATGTACCGGCCTGACTTCTTTCAGGATAGTGACGGCATCTCGCGCCGTATAACCGTCTGGTTTAACCCGAGTGCCAAGGCTTCCCTGAAGGATATCTTTGCCGGACGCGCCGAGGATACCAAGACATCCCCGGTGTCTCCCGCCCTACCGGCCACTCCCGCAGCTCCAGCCAAGGCGCAGGATCCTTTTCGGAGTCCACTCGATGCTCCTTATCACGGTACGCACGCACAAAACGTATCGAACGAGTCCAAACCCGGCGCAACAAACGCCCCCAGCGGTTTGGTTTCCCCTCCGAAGGGTAAGTAACAATCCGTTGGGCGAGCGCGCCGCTGCGAGGTGCATTTCATGCTTTTTCTTGGTTGCCGTATAGCAACATCCAGATGAAATAATTGACCCCTTAAACACATGCAACAATTCAAAATCTAATCAATTAACGAGATTCTACATTGACGAGAGGCAGGGGTTTCGCAAGATGCGTACTCCGACGCAGTTTTGTTGCAAAAATGTCAATGAAATGAGATGAAACCTGAGAAGCCGTTGGTCATCCCACCCTCGTTTATCGTTATTGGGGCCCAGAAATGCGGCACGTCAGCTCTTTTCAAGTACCTGACCTTCCATCCGCAACTGCGGCCGCCCTTGATAAAGGAAATCGATTTCTTCTGCTGCAATTCCAAGTATTGCCGGGGAACAGAATATTATCATTCCCACTTTCCGCCCGCCTCACGTGCGAACGAGGGAAAACGATCCTTCGATGTGACACCCGGATACTTTGGGGGCGCGGCCCTGGCGGCTTCGCGAATCCATCGGTATGACCCCAACATCAAACTGATCCTTCTCTTGCGGGAACCCAACGCGCGGGCCTTTTCCGCCTGGCAGATGTACCGCAAATATTATCGGGCCAATCAGGATTGGTTTTTTGATTGGGTCAAAATGTGTGACGAAACCGTGCCCAGGGAATTCTTCGTCGCAAGGCCTGAGAGCTTCGGCAACTCTTTTGAGAATGATCTGAAAGACGAAATCAAGGCACTGGAGGAAGGCAGAACCATCGAAATGCCCATTCTACTCTTGGGCCAATATCACGATCTGCTCTCGTATTTTTTGAAATACTTTTCGAGGGAACAGCTTCTCGTCATCGCGACAGAGCACATGCGGAAGGACACGATCGGCATGCTCAAAAAAATCGAAGCTTTCACCGGTCTTGAATCCTGTCTGTGGAGCAAAAATGAAACGCAACCTCACTTTACCGGAAATTACCGTGAAACCATGTCCGGTGAAGCCGGGGCAATCCTCACCGAATTTTATCGGGACCAGGTCAACCAACTTCGAACGATTCCGGGATTGGATCTTCCCTGGGCATCATCCACTTCTTTGCAGGAAGAGACGGCAGCTGGAGGCAAGCCAGGCGAGGCTCGCCCGGAGCTTCGAAAGGGAAGCCGTGGAATTCCTTCCAAGGAAACCCTGATCCTTTCACTTTTTGGTATTCACAAACTGCTGGAGACCTTTTCGCTCGACGACAGTTTGGCAGGCTGGTGCATGTAACGAGCCATGGGAGATCGTGGCATAACATCCGCAGATTCGGTTTCTCTATCGGGTAATCCAGTAAAAAGCGACGTTGAGGATCGTCATTGCGACTGATAACTTGAGACAGGCTTTGAGAACTATTTCGAGCCTCAACCAAGCACCTCCATTTTGGACACCGCGCCCATTCTCTACGAGTCCCACTCCCATACACCCCTGTGTAAACACGCGAACGGAGAACCAGGGGACTATGCAAAAATGGTGGCACAACGCGGGCTCAAGGGCCTGATTGTGACGTGCCATTGCCCGATGCCGGACGGCTATTCTTCGCATATCCGCATGTCTCCGGGAGAATTCGACACCTACGTCGCGCTGGTGGCCAAGGCGAGGGAGGCATGGCAGGGCAAAGTCGATGTGCTCCTGGGTCTGGAGAGCGATTATATTCCGGGAGCTGAGACTTGGTTAAAGGAATTGCACGAGCGTGCCGAACTGCATTACGTCTTAGGTTCCGTGCATCCGCAGGTGGGCGAGTACCGGGCCATCTATTTCACAGGCGATCCGGTGGAGTATCAACGGACCTATTTTACGCATCTGGCGCAGGCGGCGGAGTCGGGCCTCTACGATTGCCTGGCGCATCCGGACCTCATCAAAAACGAGAGTCCAGCGGATTGGAACCTGGAAGCCATGTTGCCCCATATCGGAAAATGCCTCGACCGGATCGCGGCCACCGGTATGGCGATGGAGCTGAACACCTCAGGCGAGTTGAAAGCCATACCCGAAATGAATCCGGCCCCGGCCATCCTCCGGGAAATCCACCGACGGAAAATTCCCGTGGTCCTGGGAGCGGATGCCCATGTTCCCACCCGCGTGGCCGACCGGTATGAAAAGGCACTTAGCCTGCTGCAGGAGATAGGCTTTACCTCGGTCAGTTGTTTTCGTGAGCGCAAGCGGTGCGAAATTCCCATCGCGCAGGCGATGGCCAGTCTGCGGCCAGTCGCTGCGTAAAGAGGGCGCCTGAACTTATCGACAAAATCGGGGCGTCTGTCTTTAAATGGACAGGACTTTCTCATTTTTCAGATGTCTTACTTTCGTTTTCATCTTCTTTTCAACCTTCCGCCGCTGATTTTGCTGACGGTTCTGAATGCGCAGTCCACTTGGACCCGGGGAGAAATGCTCGCTTTTGGTTGGGTCCTTGTCGCGGTGATGGTTTTTACGACGCCTTGGGACAACTTTGCCGCCAAGTGGGGTATCTGGGGTTTTCCGCGGGAGAAATACAGCCTACGCATCGGTTATCTGCCGGTGGAAGAATATGCCTTTTTCATCCTGCAAAGCGTGAACGTCATGCTAACTGTGCGGGCGCTGTTCCACTACTTTCCCGATTGGCTGACGGGGCAGGAAACGGGCGTCGATACCTGGACGTTGGCGTGCCTGGGAGTCTCGATCATTCCCTGGGTGGTCATCACGTGGCAATTGCGGTTGTTGCGGAAGAAGCAGGGACCGCGCGTGAACTATGCGATCCACCTCGTCTGGTTCCTGCCGGTGGTCTATGCGCAATGGATCCTGGCACCGCCGCTCTTTTTTGGGCACTCGGGACTACTCTCGCTGGTGATGGCGATTTTCGGCATCTACTATTCTCTCGCCGATTTCATTGCGGTGCGCGGAGGGACGTGGTTCCTCGATGAGAAACAAATCACTGGCTTCAAGATCGCGGGCGTATTGCCTTGGGAAGAGGTCGCCTTCTTTTACCTGACGACGCTGCTCGTGGCGCAGAGTTACCTGCTGCTGTTGCCGGGTGACTTGCGCTAAAGAATTCCTCCCTCGACAAGAGAGGGATGCCGAGCAAATTGTTTCCTTATGAAACGAGTAACGATCGTCGGACTGGGAATCATCGGCAACGCCTGGGCAAAGAACCTGCACGCGGACGGTCTGACGGTTCGCGGCTGGAACCGGACGCCGAAGGAGCTTCCCTTTTACGAAGCGGACTTGGGCCGGGCGGTTGCCGACGCGGAAATGATCATCATTGTGGTGGCTGATCCGCCTGCGGTGCAAAGTTTGCTCAACGAGATCGTACCGCGCCTGAAGCCCGGGCAGATGGTGGTGCAATCGAGTACGATCTCAGCACAGTGGTCGCAGCAATTTGCTCAACAAGTAGAGGCCACAGGGGCGATTTTCCTGGAGGCACCCTTCACTGGAAGCAAGCCGGCGGCGGAGGCGCGGAAAACCGTCTTTTATCTCGGCGGGACGTCCGAAGCGGTGGAGAAGGCCCGGCCCACGCTCGCTCGGTTGAGCGCGCATATCCTGCATATTGGCGCGCTGGGTACGGCCTCCTCGCTGAAACTGGCGATGAACCTCAACATCGCTGTCATGGCGGAGGCGCTGAGCGAAAGCCTCACCTTGGCCCGTGCCGAAGGGATCTCCGATGATACTTTTTTTGAGGCGCTTCACATCAATGTCGGACGCTCGGGCTTTTCTGACCTCAAAGAGCCCAAATTCCGCGAAAAGGACTACGCGCCCCAATTTTCATTGAAGCACATGGACAAGGATTTGCGCTTGGCTCTGGAGACCGCCGGGAAGCTGGATTTGCCTATCACCAAGGCCCTTAAGTCATTTTATAACAAAGGCATAGAGAGCAGGTTTGGTGACGATGACTTTGTCGGAATGATCCGCGGGTTGGCCAAAGCATAAAAAATGTAAAATAATCGCTAATATTTTGAACATTGGCTCCTCTATAGGGTCTTACCCTATGTAAGTTTCATTCATTCTCCTCCTAGATCAGGCGGTTACCCTTTCAGGGTAACCGCCTGATCGCTTTTAGGGGCGGCTTATTCCCCGCGGTAAACGCAGCGGGCACGAGGGGTCTCATGGAGAGTAATTTCGTAGAGACCGGGCAACTTGTCGGCGAGTTTTTCCCAGAACCAGCGGGACATGAGCTCGATGGTGGGATTTTCCAAGCCGACGATGTCATTGAGGTAGGCGTGGTCGAGTTGCTCGATGATGGGGCGCATCGCGTCGGAAATGACGGCGTGGTCGTAGAAGATTCCGGTCGCTTCGTCGACGGGACCGCGCACTGAGATGGTAATCTTGAAGCTGTGGCCGTGGACGTTGCGGCACTTGTGCCCGGCGGGAAATTGCGGCAGCGCCTGGGCCGCCTCGAACTCGAAATCTTTGGAGAGAATGATGGTCATAGGTTCCATGAGGATAAAACTCCGCCCATGAGGGATTGTCGAGGATTTGCTGGAGGCGGGCCCATTGCAGACTGGAATTCCGGGCCGAACTTTGCCTTAATGCCGCATCATGCCCTGCCTCGACAAACCACTCCATGAACTCCGCGAGTACCGCGGAATCAATCCCCGCCCTCACGATTTCGATGCCTTCTGGGACAAGTCCCTCAAGGAACTCGACGGTACCAAACCCAACATCGAGATGAAGCCGGTCGATGTCCTGGGCAACTGCAACGCGGAACTCTTTGATCTCTATTTCACCGGGGCTGGCGGTGCACGGGTTTATGCAAAATATCTCCGGCCCAAGGGCGCGAAGAAGCCGGCTCCGGCCGTGATCATGTTTCATGGTTACAGCGGCAGCAGCGGCGACTGGGCGGACAAGCTCAACTACGTCAACGAGGGTTTTGTGGTGGCCGCGCTTGATTGTCGCGGGCAGGGCGGGTTGAGCGAGGATAATTCACAAGTTGTCGGCAACACAAAGGAAGGACACGTCATTCGTGGTCTCGATGGTCCGCCGGAAAAGATGCTCTATCGCCAGATCTTCCTCGATACAGCGCAACTGGCGCGCATTGTCATGGCGCAGCCGGAAGTTGATCCCAAGCGGATCGGTTCGATGGGCGGCTCACAGGGCGGGGCGCTGGCGGTGGTCTGTGCGGCACTTGAACCGCGCATTGCCCGGACGGCATCGGTCTTTCCGTTTCTATCGGACTATCAACGTGTCTGGGAGATGGATCTCGCGAAGGACGCCTATCAGGACATCAAGCAATACTTTCGCCGGTTCGATCCGTTACACGAGCGCTTCGAGGAAACCTTCACGAAGCTGGGTTACATCGACATCCAGCATCTCGCGCAAAGAATCCAGTCGGAGGTGCTGATGGGCATCACCCTCATGGATAACATCTGTCCGCCCTCGACCCAGTTTGCGGTCTACAATAAGATCACGGCCAAGAAGGACTCCGTCATCTACCGGGACTTCGGACATGAAGGACTGCCGCTTTTCAACGACCGCATCTTCCGCTTTATGATGGGACTGAAGGACTAGGTCAGGACGATCCGTGGCGCAGGTGATCTTGTCTCTGATGAGGCAGACGCTTGGTTAGGGCCTGAGTCGCGCGACGCGTGATGTAGACCGTGAGAATAATCGTCGCGATCAGGCCCGTACCTTGGAGGAACCACATCATCCGGTGATGATGCTGGGCTTCCTCCGTCATCGCTCCCATCGAGGCAAGATTACCGACCATCGTGCCCAGATAGGCGTACACGCAACTGGCGGGCAGACCTCCCAAAAGCGTCGCTGGCAGAAATTCCCGGGCGGGAATCCGGGTCAAGCCGAAGGCATAATTGACCAGGCTAAAAGGCATGATGGGGGAGAGGTGTGTCAGGCAAACGATTCGCCAGCCGTCCTGTTCGACGGCGATGCCCAAGTCATTCATGGTCGGATAGCGCGCGAAGAAGCGCGTGGCCCAGTCGCGCAGGAGATAGCGGGTGATCAGCAGGCTTAACAGCGCGCTCAAGCCATTGCCAACCAAGGCGAGCAGGAGGCCGCCCCAGAAGCCATAGATTGCGCCTGCGCCAAACGAGAGGACAGAGCCGGGAATGAAAAAGAGACAAGCCACTGCATAAACGACAACAAAAACAAGCCAGCCGCTTTCCCCCGCGGCTTGAATCGCGAGCATCCAGGCAGAAACATGCTGGTGCCAATTCGGACTCATATCTTGAAACAAAAGCGGGAAACGGCCTTTCTGTCATGATTTAGTTGCAGAAGTTTTCTGCGGGAACTAAAGATACGCGGACGGATGGGAACAGGGGAAATCTACCTGATCAGTAGTTCCATTAAATGGAAGGGGCAAAAGAGTTTTGACGGGCGATTAAAGTAACTCCGTAGAGATTATAGAATTAATGAAGGTTGCTCATGGCGTTGGGCTAAGGCATGCCGAGACTTGCCAGAAGAGCTCCGGACAGTCTAAATTCGGAGTTACTTTATGAGTCGGATGATTCCTGTTTTTTCATCGACGTCGGACGGCGGCATGAGGAAGACTTTCCTCGGGGCATTCCATGCGCTATCGCAGGGACGGGACAGCCTAACTTTAAGGGGGCTATCGCCATGGGACGGATTTGCTGCTATGATGGAGGGCAACCGTGTAACCTGGGGGGAGGGCCCGCAATATTGCATTCGTGCAAACTTGACCCACTGTTTTTGTCTTCGCTGAAATGTACATTAACCTCAAACTGTTTTTTAGAGCGCAATACCTGACGCTGTTCAAGATGCCGTTCCGGTTGCGGCGTTGGGCGTTTGTGTTCTTTTTCACGGCGCTTTACTGGGTGATGTGGTTTCTTGTGGCCTTCGGCCGGATGCTCGACTACGTCCTCTATCCCGGGATTCGAAAGCAAGAGGTTATTGAGCCGGTTTTCATCATTGCGCCGCCACGGAGTGGAACGACGCTGACGCAGAAGTTGATGGCCCTCGACGAGGAGCGGCTCGTTCATGCCAAGCTTTACCAGACCATCTTTCCCGCCGTTTGTTACCAGCGTCTCTTTGATTGTTTTGCCTCGCTGGACCAGCGAATCGGGCATCCCATGGGCAAAGTGTTGAGTTGGGCCGAAAAGAAATTCTTCGGAGGTTGGGATGACATGCACAAGCTGCGCCTGGATCAGCCGGAAGAAGACGACGGCTTTTTCGTCTACAGCTTCGTGACCGAGGCCATCTATCTCCTCTTCCCGCATGTGGATGAACTTTGGGAAGCCGGTTTTCCCGATGCGCTGGCACCGGAAGATCGTCGCAAATTGATGGCCTATTACCGCAGCTGCCTCCAACGCCAGCTCTACGCCAATGGTCCGGACAAGACCGTGCTTTCGAAGGCGACCCAGTCCTCCGGCGCGGTCGAGTCACTGCTGGAAGAATTCCCGGATGCCAAGTTCATCACGATCATCCGGCATCCATACCAGTCGGTGGCCTCGCACGTCAGTGTGTTCTATCCGGTCTGGTGCGCTCATTCGCCGGATATCGCCAAAGACGGTCCGGTCTCGAAATCTTACGCACGTCTGGCGGTGAAATGGTTCCAGCATCTTTACGAGTTCCGCTCGAAGGTGAATCCGAGCCAGTATTATTGCATCGACTACCGTGACCTGACGCGCGACCCGAAGGAAACGCTGGAGCGGCTCTATCAACATTTCGGCTGGACGATGAGCAACGCCTATCGCGCCAAGCTGGAAGAGGCCACGAAGCGGGAAGCCCGGTACGAAAGCAAGCACCAGTACACACTGGAGGAATTCGGGCTTTCCAAGGAATGGATCGAGGAAGAGCTGGGGCCACTTCTGGATCATTACTCGCTGGCGCGCTGATGCTGTCCAGGGCCGAAGCGCCAGTAGCCGACGTGCAGCAGCCCGATAAAAATCAGCAACAAGCCATTGGCCACGATCGCGGCGAGGACGGGAGTATCCCCAAAGCTTTCAATTGCGACCAATAAGGCGAGCGCGATATTGCGGTTGCCTGTTCCCAGTCCAATGACGCGCCGTACATTGGGGTCCGGCCCTCCCAGGGACTGGCCGAGCAGGATAGAAATTTCGCACAGGATCGCCATGACGAGGAGAGGCACCCAGCCGGTGGTCAGGATGAGACGCCACTCGGTCATCGTCACATAGGCGAGGGAGAGGGCGCCGGTAAATTCGGCTACCATCTCGACTGGACGCAGGCCGCGGCGGCTGAGGTGGGGCGAGAAATGTTTGAGCGCCATACCGATACCGAGGGGCAGCACGATGGTAGCGAGCAAGGTCAGGAGAATCTCAAGGGTGTTGAAGCGGATCGCGGCAGATTGGGGCATTCCCCACAACGCCAGCCCAACGACCAGAGGAGTGAAGAATACGCAGAGGAGCGGAAACAACGTCGATAGCCCGGCGGCGAGCGCGAGATCCGCACGTCCCATCCTTGCGAAGACCGGGACAACGGGGGCGAAGGGCGCTGCGGACAACAGGATCATACCCAGTGCGAGATCAGTACCAAAGCCGAACAGTCGGGTTGCGGTCACGACAAGCGCTGGCACGACCATAAAATTGAGGACGATGATGAGTGCCAGTCGGCATTTTCGTACGGAAGCAACGACCTGCGTAACCGTCAGCCGGAGTCCGACTCCCAGCAGCAGACCGGCGAGGGAGCAGATGGTCAGTCCGCGAATGATTGTTTCAGCTTTCATCGGGATAATCGGGCCCCAATTATCAGCCGGGACCTCGCTGGCCTTCACGATAGATTTGACGCCATGGCTGTAAACAGAAATGCGAACGCCTTCTCTACCGGGATTTGGTCGAAGCGCAATTTGCAACGATGAAGTCACTTCAATACGGCACTTCGCAAAGGCTCAAGGATTGCCTCAATCTCTAAGTCACTTTACATTAGGAAATAACGACTTCACTTCCAAATGGCATGAAGGGTGCAACCAGAGCGCATCACCAAACAGACGCCTGACGAAAAGCAGGCAGTTAGGGTCAATAAAAGAGGACATTATGGCTGCACAGATTCTCATCACCGGAGCGACGGGATTTATCGGACGTCAGTTAACGCGGGACCTTCTCGACCGGGGAGAAAATATTCGGATTCTGGCCCGCAGCGGCGCCAAGGCCCGGCAGCTTTTCGGCAAAGATGTGGAAACCACGGTGGGTGACTTGGCCGATCCCGCGGCGATCGAGAAAGCCTGCCGGGGAATCGACGTTGTCTATCATGTCGGCGGAATCTACCGCTTTGGTCTGCGGCATCGCCGGGAACTTTGGCGGATCAATGTCGAGGGGACCGAGCATCTTCTCCGCTGCGCAGCGGCCGCCCGAGTGGGCAAGGTCGTCCATCTCAGTTCCGGCGGCCTGATGCACAAAACTCGCGGTGAGGCGAGCTACTCGGGTGAGCTGGACGAAAACGATTATCCACTCAAGGCGCCGGTTTTTTCCTCCTACAAATATTCGAAATGGCATGCGGAGCAACGAGCGCTGGCTTGGGCGCAACGGGGATTGCCAGTGGTCATCGTCAGCACCACCTGCCCCATCGGCAGCGGCGACGAGGCCCCCACCCCCACCGGGCAGATTGTGCGCGATTTTCTCCAGCAGCGCTTTCCTTTCTACTGCCACACGGCACTTAATTTCATCGATGTCCGGGACTTGAGCCAGGGACTTCAGGCGGCGGCGCGCAGCGGCCAGAAGGGACGGCGTTATCTGCTTTCCCACGAAAACATGTGGCTCAAGGAATTCCTCGATCTCCTCTCGCAACAAACCGGCCTGCCTGCGCCACAGTGGTGTCTGCCCAACTGGGCGATTCGTTTCGCCGGGATGGGCGGCGACCTGCTGGAATTCCTGAACCCTCATTGCACTGGTGCGCGCGTTTGCCTGGAAACCGCCTCCCAGGCGAAGCAGGCGAGGTTCTTCAACAACGCGCGGACGCGGGAGGAACTGGATTGGCGGCCACAACGCCCCGTGCAGGAGAGTATCCGCCAAGCTGTGGCGTGGTTCCGCGAGGAAGCCGAAGTCGAAATACCCGAGGCGACCCCGACGCCTCTCGGCTCACCCGTCCGCTAGGACTACTTCCGCGGACAGGAAGGCAAAGGATTGGGCTTCGAATGCCACATGAGTGCCCCTGCCGGAGCAGGAGGAACTTGGGGCGTGGAAAAGTCCTTATAGGTAAAAGGGACAGGATCGTAGTAAGTCGGCGTTCCCGGAGCGATGGACGTCGTACCATGAGGTGCCGGATAGTCCTTGAAATGGAAGTAGGCCGGGGGCTCATCATCACAGGCGAAAAGGCCCAATGAAGAGACCATCAACACCGTTGCGATCAGGAATAGGCAGGACTTGGTCATGAGCACCTCCGAAAACGAAGTTAAAAGACGTCAAATCCATACTCGTCCATAAAGCGGACACGTCAATAATTTCCTTGTTCATCGAACGGCTCCTGGTCCGGGAGTTAATTTGCTTGCCCCTCCGTCAGACCGGGGCAAAATGCCCGGTACGCAATCGCCGTCCAATAAGCATTGGAAGTCACTCAGGTATTCAGGAGCTGTGGCCGAGTGGCTGAAGGCGATGGTTTGCTAAACCGTTGTACGACCTTAAAATCGTACCGAGGGTTCGAATCCCTCCGGCTCCGCTCCTCTTAAAAGTAGCGGTAGCGTACCAAAATCGTACCAAACTGCCTCTGAGAAGGCGGTCTTTCACGGCTTCACGCAGGCCCAAATCCGGCGCTCACGCTACGGGGCCGATCTGCTAAAACCCAAGGTTGGTCACGTCGATCAATTCGATATTCCGCACGCATCGACTTGGGCAGGCATCTCCTTGCCTGAGAGAACGACGAATTTGGACAGTAACGGGCCGCCAGCCGCGCGAAGCGCGGCGGCGCCCGTTACTAGTCTATATCGTAATATCTCAATAAAGAGAAAAGCTGCCCTGATGGATGAGCTGCGGGTGAATGTGGAGAACGTGATTCGCTTGGTGGGAATTGACCAGTGCGGCTTGGCAACGTTCACCACCCGTCGTAACTGCACCTTGGAAGAGTTCCAGAGGCTTTGGAATAGTTACGTCACCAATGTCCTGCGTCCTCGCTTCGGGAATGCCATAACGGTCATTGAGGCACAAATGAGGGGCGCTCCACATGCCCATTGCTTCATGTATGTCGGGAAGGACGTTAGGACGGGCGCACGGTGGATCAGGAGGGGAAAGCGGTGGATGCTGGCGAAATACTCTGGCAACCCTGCGCTGCGCGAAATTCAAGCCTTCCTGTATCAGACATGGAATCGTTACTGCCGGTCGCAGCACGGGACATCAAACGAGGTCATGGGTACGGCTCACTTTTTGCCAACCCGCCAGAATGCCGAATCGATTGCGGTCTACCTGGCTAAGTACGTCGTCAAGGGGATCGAGCTCCGTCCTCCGGAATGGCAGAACAAAAGTCTCGTCCGCTACATTGATCCTCGGAAGCGATTTCGGATGGTCTACCGGCGGCGGGCACGGTGCACGGTTCATGCTGTCCAGTCGCGGGCCAAGCTCCGGGAGTTTTGTTTTTGGCGGCTTGGGCGGCAAACAACGGAAAAATGGATTGCAGACGGCAAGAGCCCACTTGATCTGCTGCGTGAGGTGATTGGATCGGATTGGTACTGGAAAAATCGGGACAAAATTCACTCCATGCCCATACCTGAAATCACGCCCACGCTCGGTTTCGTCTTACCAGAGAGACATACAACAAGCCCTTTGCTGGAGATAGGGTGCTATCGAACTTCAAAGGGCGGCTGGTGCAAAACTACTTGGACGGGGGAGGCTCCCGCTGCTCCATGGTATATGGTAAAACCTGGAGAACAAAAGGCACTCGATTGCGACCCATTTTGATAATCCTGGATTAGATATAATAAATCCTGGATATTATATTTGACATCCAGGAGAATTATAGTATTATCCAGGATATGACAAACACTGCTCCAGGACAAAACATCACCACTCAAAACTTAACTTCTCTTCTGGCTTCGGCTGGTGGGGCCACGACAAGGCCGTATGCCACGTTGATCGACCATAATATGGGTAACAATGCACTCCTGCTTAGTATGCCTATGCACTTGTTCTACCAGATGTCGGAGGTCGCTAATGAGGCGACTATCCGTGATAAGGAGATTTACCAAGGGGAGGAGGTAGCGCAGCGGAAGCTCGATCCCAAGCACGCGCAGAAACTGGCTATTTACATCCTCAAGGGCCTCTTTGCTGCGCTTCGAAATAATTACAGGAGCCTCAAGAAGGGGTATCCAGAGCTTCTGGACTTGATGATCAAGCAGCTCGGCGAGCAACCGTACCTTTCGCTGCAACCCGTCACGGCAAATATACGACAGTGCTTGCCCGGAGGAGATGGGCTTCAGGTGGATCCCGCTCCCGGAATGCGTGTGTACCTGGGCGATTTACATGTTTTGTGGGTGGTCGATGGACAGCATCGTCGGCACGCAATGCACTTAGTCTTTGAATTTCTGAAAAATCTGCAACTTCACCGTGCTTATCCTAAGAAGAACAACCTTTATCCTACCGAGGAGGAAACTCTAACAACGGAAGAGCTAGGCATCTGGAACGATATTTTTGAGATGGCTCGATCGAAATGTACCGTAGCGGTCGAGGTGCACTTGGGCCTCAATCCAGAGCAGGAGCGGCAGCTCTTCCATGATCTAAACAACCTGACGAAGAAGGTAGAGTCGGCTCTGGCCTTTATTTTCGACAGTTCAAATCCGGTAAATCTCTTCATTAAGAAAACGTTGAAGGAAGATGGTGTTCTGAAAGCTATTATTAGCGAAACTGACAAGGTGGATTGGAACAACGATCAGGGAGAGATTAGTTGGAAGGATTTGGTCTCTGTGAATGCACGGCTGTTTCTGAACAAAAATAATATTTCCGGTGCGTTGCCCGCGGACATAACCGCAAAGGAGGAAGTGGCAATTCGTTTTTGGGAGGCAGTCAATGAGGCTCCCGATTTCGGCACTTCTGGGTCGAGGAAGAAAACCGTATTAGCTCAGCCAGTTGTTCTCAAGGCCTTGGCTAAGCTCGCGTATGACTTCAACTGGGGCAAGAACCCGGATACAGAGTCATTTGATAAACTGATGGGTGCTCTTCAAGACGTCGATTTTACTCACTCGAACAGGATGTGGAGCTATTACAACCTTCCAGAAGCCACTCGGGATGAACAGTTCCCTGGATTGGCCGACTACCTCCCTAAAGCCGACGGTGCGAATCGCGATATCGGTAGCATGGATCAAGGCGAGTACATGCGATTTGGGGCGAAGCATAACGACATCATTCCGATTTTGGGGGACATGATCCGGTGGAAACTTGGGCTGCCCAATCGTCATGCTGCTGCGCTTTCCGTTGTAGAAGAGAAGTAACTCGACGAGGGAGGGAGTTATCGCCCGTGTTCTACCCACGGGCGATACGTTGAAAAGTTTCCCACATGCCGGAGCATGAGGGTGGAACCCTCATAAATGTAAAGCTCGGGGCACTGTGCCTGGCTTTGAATTTGGGAGATAAGGACAAATGGTGTTGTGCGGCCAAAGCTCGCCACCTTAAAAGTAATGCAGTATTCAGCCGCAGCTCATGTCCCGTGCGGGCGGATTGACAGAGTCGCAAAAGAGGAATACTGTTTCCTCATATTCGGGCCGACCAAATATTGGTGCAAAAGATCACAGGCTAAACCGTAATGGGGCCTGATTAAGAAGTCACCGAGTCGCATAGAGCCCACAAACAAAACGTCAGTCGTGGTTTCGTTTGTATCTGTGTCTCCTTAGGAGATACCGGGCGGAGCCTCAAGTTTTAAGTTGGAGGTGGTATGCGACGGAAATATTCAGATGAAGAGGTGTTGGCTCGTGCCAAACAGGGCATGGCCTTGAACATGTGGGAACTGCACATTGCAACGGGCAGGGGTTATTCCACGATACGCGAATGGCATGAAAACGGGATGCCGCTTTTGGATGGGCGCATCACGCTGAAAGAGGCGCTGGCTTGGCGTAAGGAGTACGAAAAGACTAAGCCCGTGGAATCCTCAGCTTCGGTGTCAGGTTGCGAACATCATCCACTCCTAGCCGCTGGTAAATCCGATTAACCATCTCGGACGAATGATTGACCAGCCGCCTTATCATCGGCTCGGGCGTGGATGCCAGGATGTGCCGAGTGACGAAGTTGACCCGTGTGCAATGAAAGCAGAGGTCTGGCCTCTTCATGGTCCGCGAGAAAAACTCCCACCAAATATGCCCGAGCGGGTTGGGAACCCCTTTCAACGTGTGTGTTTGTCCGGCTTTTTTGAGGGGCAGGAGAACGGGAATCAGCGGGGCGGGAAGCTCGACCACATAGGTCTTTTGCTCGCCGCCCTTGGGCTCAATAAATCGGATCGTCTTACGCTTAAAATCGATGTCCTTAAACGCAATCTGTGTTTCCGACTGTCGGCAACCCGTATAAAGCGCGATTTCAAAGCTGACCCGCATCCATGGCGGACGGCGCTTCAACGCTGCACGGATGGCGGTAATATCCTGATCGGTAAGGGAGGGCTTTTCTTTCGCCTTATCGCGTCTCAGTCCCAGCTTTTCGCACGTATTCGTCTTGGCATAGCCGCGCTTCACGGCCTCGTTCATGACGATGCTGAGAACCTTCATGTCGGTAATTGCAGTATTACGCTTCACCGTTTTGCCGCTCCGTTTCTTTTGCGTTGTGCGCCACGCCAGATAGCCCTGCGCTTTCGCATAGGTCAAAAGGCAAGGCATCGCGATATGCTCCTCACGCAAGTAAGCGAGCAAGTAATTCCACGCGCCCAGATATCGCTCCAGCGTCCCCGGCGACGCGCAATGCTCCTTCAGGAAAGGCTCCACCCACGCTTCCCAGCGTTCGCTCTGGTTGTGCGTCTTCTTCACCAACTCCCGGGCCGTGAGCTCGCTACGAAGGGACTTGGCTTTCATCGTCGCAGCGAGATCGTCCCTGCGATAGCCCGTGCTTTGGAACCGCTGTTGGCCCGTCTCTTGTTCGATGAACTTGACCCACCAGTAGGGAGAGTCACCGCGTTTAACAATGGAAGCCATGCGGCCAGCGTACCAAACGTACCAAATTTAAAGAAAGCTAAAAGCGCTTACCTCTAACAGATAACACTTTATGACAATGAAAAACATACAATGTAGTACCGAGGGTTCGAATCCCACCGGCTCCGCTTTGCCTCTACCGCTTATCAACGGCTATTCGGCGCTGTCCCGCTGACGACCACGTCCTTCGAGACGGGGCGTTGCCATTGTTTGGCTTCGCCGAAGAGGTTGCCGACGTACCAACTGACGGCTTTCGCGCCGAGGGCGATCAGGGCGGCGGGATGTTTTACCAGTTGTGAAACAACTTGGCCGGTGAAATCCTGGCCGGGTTTCTTGACTGTGCCGGAGAGTTTGACTTGGGCCCAGACGAGGCCGTCTTCCTTGCGCTTGAAGATGGTGTTTTCGGCATCGGGGAGCCACGTGAGGTAGTTGGGTTTCGCACCGATCCACAAAGTGCCCGAAAGGGCCGAGGAGTCGCTGATGGCGATATTGCCCTTTACGGCGAGGTCGTTTCCACCGCGGATATCGATGTCTTTGGCCGTCATCGCGCCTTGGTCCCACGTCCAGGAAAGGTCGGTCCGGGTCAGGGGGAGGACGAGCAATGGGCGCTGACTGAGGAACCGTGCCAGGAGTGATTGAGGTGATGTATAACTCAACTGGCCATCGAGCAAGTGAAGGCTTCCGCCATAAGTGCCGTCACCGAATTGCCATTTTTTCACCGCCAAGGAAAGGTGACCGTTCAGCGCGCCGGAAAGGTAGGGCACATATTTTTCCGGCAGGAAATTGCCGAGGACCAGGCCCTGCCAATCCATTTGCGCTTTCAGGTCGTTGCCGGGGGCGAGACTCCCCGAGAGTTGCGCGCTGATGAGTCCCGGCGCCACCAAATTGGCCCCGGCGAGATTGAACACCTCGTTCTGATAGACGAAAGTGAACCGCGCCTTGTCGATTTGAATTTCATCGGGAGAGCGAAATCCCTTCGAGCCCAAGAATTTCCTCAACAGTACCGGATTGGAAATATGTGTTCCGTCCATGTTGAGCGTGACAGTGGCGACGGAGTCCTTTTTGGTATCGAGTTGTCCATGCCACTTGAGCGTCGCCTGAGCTACGCCTGAATAGCGGGGCTTGAATTCCGGCGGCATCCAGACTTTCAACGGCAACTGGTCGAAGACCAGGTCGAGATCGGTCTCTTTTGTCTTAACGTCGTAGACGACCCAGCCCGACAGATTGAATTTGCCCGTTACTTGCGCCTTGAGTTCGAGGGCCAGCTTCCCGCCCGCCAATTTGTAGTGGCAGGAGGCCTCATCGAAGGTGAAGTCCTGCAGGTCCGGATTGTTGTGCAGATCCTTAAGTTCCTTGAAGACGGAAAGATTATTGATGCCGGCGTGGGTCAGGCTCAGGTCGCCTTCACTTGTGATATCGTCGCCCGCGGTGTTGCGATGCCAGGTAATGTTACCGGAGACATTTCCGCGGATGAGCGGACGTAGGTTTTCCGGGAGGATTTTTTCGATCGAGATCTCAGTCATCGCGAGTGTCGCGTCGATTGACTTGTCTGCATGTTGGCCGATGCGTCCGCTCAGGGTAATCCGCGAGAAGTTATCAGGGGCGATCCCTGCCAGTTGCGCGGTATCGATGGTAATGGCGTCCCGCGTTACGAACAGGTCGAGCAATTGGATTTGCAGCGGTTGCAGGTAGGGGAACTCGAGCAGGCCCGAGGTGACATGATATTTCAGGTTTTTCCCGATGAGGTCGGCCTGGACGTGCGCGTCATGGATTCCGGCGTCGACTCCCTGGAAACTGAAGAGCAGCTCCGTCTTGGGGCAAATAATCGGGCCGCATTCAAAGTGATTTGGGAGGAAAATCGCGTACCAGGGCGGGGGCTTCTTTTCGGGGTGCAGCTTGATCGCATCGTCGGGCTTCAGGAGGCGGATGGTCGCGTGATCGAGCTGGATTTCGCTGAACCGCCAAGCGCGATGTGTCACGGCGGAGAGATCGAATTTGGCCCGGACGTCGTAGGCGT
>Ga0105240_10005720_pt1 | contig 18444 bp, 18 predicted proteins | sample KBSC54metaG_FD_80426 | JGI IMG/M metagenome (GOLD analysis project Ga0105240, IMG submission 80426) | Corn rhizosphere microbial communities from Kellogg Biological Station, Michigan, USA - KBS C5-4 metaG | ecosystem: Host-associated > Plants > Roots > Rhizosphere > Soil | place: Michigan, USA... | reverse complement strand
CAATTCAGGGACTAGGCCTTTACCGTTGCCGCCTCTGGCTCACGATGCAGCGACGCGCACCACAACACGCCGCTGACCAGACAGACGATCGCCAGCAGTTCCAGCCGGGTCGGCAGACGTTGCTCCCACAAAAAACCATAAAGCAACGCAAACAAGGTTTCGAAGATGATCATCTGCCCGCTCAGCGTCAAGGGCAGCAAGCGGCTGGCACGATTCCAGAAGGCATTGCCGACCACCGACGCGAAGATCGCCACGGTCGCCGCCACACCCCAGAAGCGCAACCAGTCAGCGCCGTCATGCCCTCCGGTGCCATGTGCAAACGCGGGAATGACCAACGCCAACGCCAGCGCACCGGTGACGATACCGGTCAGCAATGACCAGTCATGCGAGGAAATATCGGGGCGGCGCGCCAGCCATCGACTGTTGCGCACCGAATAGATCGACCACGACACCAGTGCGCCGAAGCCACACAGCAAACCCGCAGCACGCGTGGCAAAGTCGCCTTTGGCAGATTCTGCCGACAACGCCTCCATGCCGACCAGACCGACGCCGAACAGGCATAGCCCCATCGGTGGTAACAAAGCGCTCAGCTTGAGTGCGCCTTCGTCACGGGCACCGGTTACGCTCACCACCACAGGCAACAGGCCAATGATCAGCGAGGTCGAGGCGCCTCCCGCCCATTGCACGGCGCTGGCAAGGAAGAGGTAGTAGAGGATATTGCCCAGAAAACTCAGATAGACCAGCGCGATCCATTCATCGCGGCCAAGGCGTGGCATCAGGATGCGCCAGCGAGGTAGCAATAGAAGAACCGCGACCAGACCGTAAGCCAGATAGCGCGCCGCCGACAATTGCAGTGCGCTGAAATTACCCAGCACCTGCGGCGCCAAAAACACCAGCCCCCAGAACGCGCCCGCGGCGACGCCGTTGCCTACGCCAATGAGAATCTTGCCTTGTCCTTTGTTTTTCATCCTGCACCTCGTTTCACCATACCGATGCAGGATAGTGAAACGGCGCAGCGATGTATTGACCGCCACTCGCCAAAAGTAGGCCGAGGCTACTGACGACGTTGTTGCGATGCTAGTACGAGATTACCTGCGGTGCTGGTTGCGGTAGGCGGCAGGCGTCAGGCCGGTCGTACGGCGCATGGCGCGCGTCAGCGAACTTTGATCCGAATAGCCGGCACGCAAAGCCAGTTCTGCCAGTGGCACATCGGATTCCACCAGCGCTTCCTGTACCAGGCGCAGACGCAGATCGGATAACCACTCTTGCGGCGTCTGATGCAACTCGGCCTTGAACAAGGCATGCAGGCGGCTGACGCTGAGATTGGCGACACGCGCCATCGCCGCCGCCGTCCAGAGTCGCCCCGGCGCAGCTTCGATCCGGCGCAACAAGGCTTGCAAACGCGATGCGCGTTGCGGCATGGCAGCCAATGCATCAAGCAACAGCGGCGTGCAATGCCGCGCCACCGTATCGGGCAGTTGACCAACGGGGCGGTCGGCGCCAATGCTGAGATCGATGAAATCCAGAAGACGCCGCACTGCTGCCGGGATCGGCAAAAAAGTTTGCAGCCGCAAACGCTCGGCATCGTCTTCGCCGATATCGGCGAGATCACAATCGAGAATCAGGAAACGATTCTTGCCACTGGCGGATTGCACATGGCTGGTATCGGGTGCCACAAAAGCAGCACGCGCAATGTCGAGCTTGCCGGCGCGGCCATCGACCTCGATCTCCATTTCTCCCTGCATGGGCAAGACGATCTGGACGTGCTCGTGACGATGCAGGACGCCGTCGCCGCCATAGGTGCGAAAAGTCAGGGGATAAGAAATTGCCATGCGAGTATTTTAAGGCCTGTGCAGACCTTGACGATTATTCTGCCCGGCAATTTGCTTAAGGAAATTCCTGATACCGTTGTCAATTCGATCATCTTAAACTTCTTCCATCCCCACACGACATCCTCGACGGAGCCAACGATGAATGCCACCAGCAACGCGACTACCAACGACATCTCTCTCAGCTATTGCATCGCCAACTATGCCGTGACACTCGACATCCTGGCGTTGCTGGTGAGGAAGAATTACCTGACGCGCGAAGATGCGCTGGAATCGGTACGCCGCGCTCGCAAGCTGGCCAGTCTGTCCAACGGCACGCCCGGGGAATACGACTACATTGCCGCTGCCAAAGAATGCATGGAAGTGATCGATCAGGTCTTCAAGGCTGACACCTCGCATCTGTCGCCGTCGGCGGCAACCGCAGCAAACGCCGTCAGCAGCATGGAAGCTCAGGCCTCCTGAGCCTCCATGCGTGACCGATGCTTGACCCGCGAACCGAAATTGTTGGCGTAGATCCAGGTGAATTCTGCGCCCAGCAAAAAAATCTGGGCCGAGTAATAAATCCACGCCAGCAACAACGCAAATGATCCGGCAGCACCGAAGCCGGAACTCATCCCGGTACGCCCCAGATACAAACCAATCAGCGATTTGCCGATCAGAAACAGGATGGTCGTCGACATCGCGCCGATACGCACGTCATGCCAGGACAAATCGGCGCGCGGCATGAATTTGTAAATGGCTGAAAATAGCGCAGTAAAGACACCGAAGGAAATCAGCAGATTCAGCACCTGCATGAAAACCTCCCAGCCTTCGATCCAACCACCCCACCATTTCCCCAAAGCGGCCAGCCCGGCGCTCACGACCAGCGACACCATCAGCATGAAGCCGAGACCGAGTATCAGTCCGAACGACAGTAAGCGCGTGCGTACCAAGGCCCAGATGCCGTTTACCCTGGCAACGGCAGGCGTACGCCAGATCCGGTCAAGGGCGTTTTGCAATTCGGCAAAGACGGCCGTGGAACCGATCGCCAGCGTGATGATACTGAGCGTGGTGGCGATTGCGCCATCGGAAGACACACTCACCGAGCGTAACAAACCCTGTACGGCAATCGCCCCCTCTTCGCCCACGATGCTGCGAATCTGCCAGACGATCTCGCCTTGTGCAGCGTCCTTGCCGAAGATCATTCCGGCGATGGCAATGGCGATGATCAGGATCGGCGCAATCGAGAACGCCGTGTAATAGGCGATGGCGGCCCCCATGCTGGGCGCGAAATCATCCAGCCAGGCATTGACTGCGCCGCGGCTCAATTGCCATGCGATTTGCCAGCGATTGCCGGGCGTAATTTTGACGACATCGGGATCCAGTCTTTTGTCCTCGCGAACAGGATCCGAGACTTCGGCGCCGGCCTGCATCGCGGCAGCCAGCGCGGCAACGTCTCCAGCCCGCTGATCGTCCTGTTGACGTTTTGTACGCCAGGACGCCGCAAGCGACACGGCGCCGCTCAGAACAGGAAGCAGGTCATGCAGTAAGGTGGATGCATCGTCATTCTTTTCTTGCAATCGTGGCCGCGAACGCATTGCCGGCTGCACAGCAGCAGGCAATGCGGTGCGGTTCCACTTGCCGGGTGTTTTACGCTTGCGTAGCAGCAGCACGCCAAGTGCCAAGACAGCGGCAAGAGCGACTGCGCCGGCAGCTATTTTCTTTGTGCTGTCTGATAATTTTTCCTGCGATGATGTTGCCGATGCCGAGGATACAGGCACCACTGTGGATGCCGGTGGTGACTGCACGATCGGCGCATGTCGAAGATTATCCTGATGATTCATCATCCCTCCTGCCTGCATTATTTTTTCTCTTGCTGCGCCTTCTTCACTTCACCTTCCGTGACCGGTTTTGCCGGTGCAGCGGTTGGCTCCGATTTGGGCGCAGCGCGTGTCTGCGTCGCCTTGGCCAATGCGCCGGCACAATCCGCATCCTTGACGTTGCCGATATTGACCAGCGGCAGGACGGCGGCAAGCGGCGACGCAACTGCCAGCGCTGCAGCAGCGCCGGCCTTGAGCGCTAACGGCCCCTTGTAGGGGCCAACGTCCGGATGCTTGAACGACCCCTTGGCGTAGAGCGGTGTGCGTAAAGAAAATATGCGCACGCCCTTGGTCTTGGGACGAATATCAAGATTGAGCAACTCCCTGGAAAGATCGATGTCGCCCGTCACGTCGACCAATGCATCATCGGTATCGACAATGAACTGTCGGATGCCGGCGCGCCCGTTTTTTACCTCAAAATCGCTCGCCATACAGTTGAGATGCACTTGCTTGTCGCCGAATACCTTGACGAACACCGCGTTGGCGACATTCAGCCCGGCCGCTTCGAGAATGAATTTACTGATCGATCCCTCACTAACCACCGCGCCCAGTTCGCCGTTGGATGTCGCCAACATCGACGACACCGAATTGCCGTGGCCGGTCAGCGCAGCGTCGGCATTCACCTCGCCAAAGCTGGCACGCATGGACTGCAACGTAGGAAACAGTTCGCGCACCTTCAAATGCCGCGCAGCCAGTTTGATTTGCGCATTGATGGATTTTTCCCGGCCATCAAGCGAAATATTGGACGTCACATTGCCGCCGGCCATACCGAAGTTGAGCGGCGTCAGGCTCAGTACTTTGTCCTTCATATGGAGTTCGGCGACGATGTCTTGCAAGGGAATATTCTCGCTACGCACCAGCTTCTTGCCTTTGAAGGTGACATCGGCATCTATGGCGCTCCATTTGTCGGTATTGAATTGCTCGACCGGCAACGCCTTGTCGTCCGGCTGCACGGCGGCCTTGCCACGCGCCTGCTTTTCGGCATTGCTATCCGCTCCGACAGTCGGGCCGAGGTCTTGCAGACGCAGTTGCTGGGAGGTCACGACCCCACGCAGCAAAGGCCGGGGCTGCCGCGGCAGGTATTGCAGCGTGCCGGCGAGGTCGCTGCTGCCGACGGTGCCGGTGAAGTTCTGATAAGTCCAGTTCCAGACGTCGCCATCCTTCTTGCCGATCAGACGGCCGCGGGTGGCGTAAGGAGGTGTTTCCGGCAACGGTACGCCGGTCAGCGGGTAGAGATTCGCCATGCTGGAGCCACCCAGCGTCAATTGTAAATCAATGCCCGAGAGCGAACGCGGATCGGTCAGCGTGCCGTCGACGCCAATCTTGTTTTCGCCCAGCTGGGCATTGGCCTGAATCGGGTAGACGGTGTGATCCTGCTCCAGCGTCATGACGGCGCCGGCCTTGCCGGATCCGCTAACCTTGGCTTTGCGGTAGGTACCACCGAGTTCAAACTGCAGGCCGAATTTTTCCACAGCCCCGGAGGGCGGAGCTGCCGGTGTCTCTGCGTGCATTGCAGTTGCGGCCTGGCGGGCCTGCGATGCAACGACCTTGTCGGCAATGGAGGCCACCTTGGCCTGCAGATCGAGAGCGATGATGCCGTCGACGTAGCGAATAGTCCCGCTGGAAAACGCCAGGCGCTGCACTTCGATGCTCCATGCCGATGGCTCCGAAGTGTTTTGTTTGAAGGTCCAGGTATTGCTGCCGTCAGCGCGGCGCTCCAGGGCGATGGCGGGTGCATCCAGCACGACGTCGGTCAGCACTACCGTCTTGCGCAGCAGGTCGAGCGGATGCAATGCAATATCCACCCGGCGCGCGACGAACATCTGCGGCCCAGCGGTACTCCATGAGGGGTTGGATAGATGCACGTCGCCGGCGCTGATTTCCGGTCTTGGCACATAGCGGCGCCAGCCGTGCTCAGTGCGCAGGCCCTGGCGAAAATGCACTTTGAGATCGCCTTGAATGGCAAAGTCGCGGCCGGTGAGCGACGACACTTCACGATTGATATAAGGCCGCGCGAGGTTCCAGTCGAACACAGCGACGAAGATGATGATGACCGCGACAAGTAAAAATATCGCCGTTAAGCCGGTCAGAACATACCGCGCTATGGAGTGTCTCATTCGCGAGCCTATGAAGAGTGTTTTTTGATTTTTTGCAACGCATCCGGGCAGCTTTGCGGCTATTCCGGCAAAAGCTTCAGCCGACGCAAAGCGGCGCAAACCCCGCGCCTCGACCATAGCGTACGGACAACGCGCGGCCGGCGACATAAGAAGATGCCCTCTTTACGTGTAAGACTTGGGGAAGAACTTGAGGAAAAACAATGGACGCAGACGGAAAAACGGCCGGCCTGCTAAGGGGCCGGCCATCAGCACAAACAATGGACTACAGGCTATTGCGGAAGTACTCGACAACAAGGCAGACGGGACGAATCAGGACGCTTGCCTCACTGCCGCATTACCGCTGCAGCAATTTTCAGTAATTAGCCGCGTGCCGGAATAGCCAGGCCCTTGACCACGGCAGGACGTGTCACAAATGCAGCCAATGCACGTGCAACATGCGGGAAATCCTTGAAGCCGATCAGCTCGCCCGCTTCATAAAAACCGACCAGATTGCGCACCCATGGGAAGATCGCGATGTCGGCGATGCTGTAATCGCCCATCACCCATTCACGTTCTGCCAGGCGCTGATCAAGCACACCGACCAGGCGACGCGACTCGGCGACATAGCGGTCGCGTGGACGCTTGTCTTCGAACTCTTTACCGGCGAAGCGATGGAAGAAGCCGAGCTGACCGAACATCGGCCCGATGCCACCCATCTGGAACATCAGCCATTGGATCGTCTGGTAACGCTCAGCCGGATCCTGCGACAGAAACTTGCCACTCTTTTCAGCCAGATACATCAGGATGGCGCCCGACTCGAACAAGCTCAGCGGTTTGCCGCCGGGGCCATTCGGATCGATGATCGCGGGGATCTTGTTGTTGGGGTTGAGTGAAAGAAATTCCGGCGAGAACTGGTCGTTGGTTTCAAAGCTGACCAGATGCGGCTCGTAAGCGAGACCGGTTTCTTCCAGCATGATGGAGACTTTGACGCCGTTCGGTGTCGGCAGCGAGTAGAGCTGTATACGTTCAGGATGCTGCGCCGGCCATTTGGCGTTGATAGGGAATGAAGACAATGCTGACATAAAAATTACTCCAGTATGGGATCGACTTCCTGGACAAATTTTTCAAAATCTTCCAGGGGCAATGGCCGGCAGAAGAAATAGCCTTGATAGGCATGGCACCCTGCATCGGCCAGGAAACTGCGTTGCGCATCCGTCTCGACGCCCTCGGCGATGACTCCCAGTCCCAGACTTTGCGCGAGCGCGACAATAGTCTTGGCAATGGAGGCATCGTTGGGGTCGACAAGAACATCGCGCACAAACGACTGGTCGATTTTAAGCTGGTTCAGCGGCAAGCGCTTGAGGTAGGACAAAGAGGAGTAGCCGATACCGAAATCGTCCAGCGAGAACTCGACACCCTTGGCCTTCAGTGCGTACATCTTCTGGATGATATCTTCAACGTTGTCGACCAGCAGGCTCTCGGTCAACTCCAGCTTCAGGCGCTTGGGATTGGCGCCGGTTCTGGCGATGATGGCAGAAACCGTCTCGACGAAATCGGATTCGCGGAACTGTTGCGCACTGACGTTGACGGCGATGGTGAGGTGCGAGGTATCCACACGCTCTGCCCAGCGTGCCAGTTGCGTACAAGCTGTTTCCATGACCCAGTTGCCCAGCGACAGGATCAGGCCGGTCTCCTCTGCCAGCGGGATAAACTCACCCGGCGGCACCGTACCACGTTGCGGATGCTGCCAGCGCACCAGCACCTCGGCGCCGGTCACGCGACCGCCTTCGACCACTTGCGCCTGATAATGCAATACCAGCTGTCCACCGTCGATCGCCTTGCGCAAGCCGGCTTCCAGCGCTGCTCGTTCCAGCACCACGGTTTGCATGGCGGGATCGAAGAAACTCATGGAGTTGCGGCCGGTTTCCTTGGATTTGTACATGGCCAGATCGGCTTGCTTGAGCAACTCGTCGATGGATGCCTGGCGGCCGCGGAATACGGTTGCGCCAACGCTGGCGGTGGTGCGGTATTCAACGTCTTCCAACTGATACGGCTCGTCAAGCACGCTGAGGATTTTTTCGCCGATAGCTTTGGTCTGGGTGGCGGCTTCCTGCGGACTCTTGTGCAGACTCTCCAGCACCACCACGAACTCGTCGCCGCCCACGCGCGCTACCGTATCGTTGGTGCGCACGCTCAACGCGAGACGCTGCGCGACTTGCTTGAGCAACAGATCGCCCTTGTCGTGGCCGAGCGTATCGTTGAGCGTCTTGAAATGATCCAGATCGATGAACAGCAAAGCGCTGCATGTCTTGTTGCGCGCACTGACCGCAATCGCTTGCTTGAGACGATCCAGCAGCAGTGTGCGATTAGGCAGACGCGTCAGTGCGTCGAAGAAGGCCAGCTCCTTGATGCGCTCTTCGGCGATCTTGCGCTCGGTGATGTCGTGATGCGTACCGACGTAATGCGTGGTGCTGCCGTCATCGCTCTTGACGGCAGAAATGGTCAGCCATTCCGGAAAGACCTTGCCGTTCTTGCGGCGCGTCCAGACCTCGCCCTGCCAGCCGCCGAAGCGTTGCACGGTTTCCCAGATCTCGTCATAGAACTGCGGACTGTGACGATCCGAGCGCAACACGTCGGGCGTCAGGCCGATGATCTCGGCGGCGGAATAGCCCGTCATTTTTGCGAAGGCGTTATTGACGCGCAGGATACGGCTTTCTGCATCGGTAACCATGATGCCTTCGAGCGAGTCGAATGCCACGGCGGCGATGCGCAACTCGGCTTCAACCTGTTTGCGTTCGGTGATGTCGCGTCCGCTGGTACGGTAGCCGGCCAGTGCGCCGTTGGCGTCGTTGATCGGAACCCATGATGCCGACAACCAGAACAGCGAACCGTCTTTGCGCACGCAACGGAATTCGAGATCGTCGCCGCGTTCGCCAAGCAGGCCCTTATCCAGCTCCGGCCCCACACGTGGCAGATCTTCAGCGTAGATCATCTGCGCTCTGAGATCGTCCATCGCCATGCATTCTTCCACCGTGTAGCCGGTGTACTCTTTGACCGATGGATTGATCCAGCGCGGCTTGCCGTCCATGCCCCACCAGATTTCCCAGTTGACGGTACAGTCGGCGATGGCGCGGAATTGCTCTTCACTGGCGCGCAGCTCGCGCGTCATCTTGCCGGCCAGACGAATCGCGCGGCGGCGGCTCGACATCAGCGCCCACGCCAGCAAAGCCAGCAGCAAGGTCAGGCCGATACCGGTGACCGCAGTCTGCGCCTCGGCGTTACGGCCGTAGCGTACGTTGAAGTCATCCATGGTGTTCATGGTCAGTGTCCAGTTGTGACCGGCCACGACCAGATACTCGGTGGCGGATATCGCATCGTTGTGCAGCGGCGCGGCGGCGGCATCACTGCCCACGGAGCGATACAACACCGCCTCCGGCGACGGCTCCACGCCGTCATAAATGGAAAACGCCACACCCATCGGCTGCTCGCCATACAGACTGGCAATCACGTCGCTCATGCGGAACGAGGCATGCACCCAGCCGACCAGATTGGTACGGCGTTCTTCAATGGTCGACTGCGGCATGCCGTGCGCATAGATTGGCAGATACATGAGGAAACTCGGCTGCGCTTCATTGCCGTTGTCGATATCCAGCAGCACCTTTCCGGAGATGGCGGCCATGCCGGAGTCACGCGCCTTCTCCATTGCCCGGCGGCGCTTTGTTTCGGACCAGGGATCGTAGCCGAACGGCGCGCGATTGTTACCGATATAAGGTTCGCGCATGATAATCGGCGCATAGTTGGCGCGGTCGCCTGCAGGGCGAATTGCGTAATCGGAAAAACCGAGTTGATGCATGCGCGCGATGTGATTGATCTTCACGTCACCGGGCAGCCACTCTTCGGCGCCGATGGCCTGGATACCGGAAAAATTGGCGTCCAGATTCAGCGAGCTGACGTAGTCGTGAAAGGCAGTACGATCAAACTTGCCTGAAGAGACCACCAGGCCTTGCACGCCATGCAGCATTTGCTCATAGCTGGCGATGCGTTGCTCCACGCGGCTGACCGCCTCGCGCAAGGAAAAATCAAACTGCGCCCGCAGCTCCTTGTTGGAGGCCTGGCGTTCGTGATCCCACGCCAGCCAGGTGACGCTGAAGCCGGAGATCAGAATCACCAGCGGCAATAGTATCTGCCTGACCCAGTTCACGGCTCCGCCTGAAAGTCGACCATCGTCGCCGCCAGCGACGGTGAGAAATACTTTTCAAAGATGCGGCGAACGGTACCGTCTGCACGCATTTCCTCAACCAGTGCACGCCATTTTTCGCGTTCGGACTGCGACAGCGCCTTATTAGACATGATGAGACCGTGCGGCACCGATGGATCGTTGAATTCGATAATCGATGTCACGTCGCGGATGTGTTTTTCTTCCACCACGGGATAATCGAAGGGTTCCATGATCATGCCCTGGATGCGATTTGCCATCAGTGCCTGATACAGTGGATCGAGACCGCCTGCCTGCGTGACGCGATTGGCGGCGGCCAGTTTGTCGACCAGACGATTGGCGGAGTCGCTATAACGAAAACTGCGGATCACGCCAAGGCGGAAGTTTTCACTGCGCTCAAATTCGCTCAGTTGTCGCATGGCGGCATCCTTGCGCACCAGCAGGTAATACTTGTTGCTGAAGTACCAGGCGAAAGAGGCGAAACGGCGGCGTTCCGGATTGGCGATACCGGACAGACTGAAATCGAGCGCACCCGACTCGATCAATTGCCAGATACGCGCACGTGACATCAGGCTGACGCCGACCTTGCAACCGCTGCGACGAATCAGTTCATCGGCAAAGTCTTTGTCGATGCCGGTGTCGGTATTGGCGGAGTACAGCAAGCCGTGGTCATGCAAAGCAAGAGTATAAGGGCGGGAACAATCGGGACCGCCTGCGTGAGCGACACCCGGAATGCACGTCGCGAGCAGCATGCTGCAGACACTCGCAATATGAACAAAACGGCGGCGGATCACCGTCCCCCCGGCGATAGAAATGACAGAAATACGACCCCCTTCGTGTGCATCCGTGTGCATCCTGTAGATGCGCTTAGATACGTTTTATGACGTACTGACTACCGGCATTCATTCTTCATTAATTGGCTTGTCTGAACATTATTTTTTATTGCTTCAAACCAACACCATGCCGTGATGAAAACAATACGTCACGGCACATTACAACAATGATCGGATTGAAAATCACCGGTGCCATAGTCGGCTGATGTTACCCGACGCCCCACTAAACTGCAACTGAGGAAATAGGCAGGTAAACAGGCTGTTTACGCTGGATGCGAAGTCCGCAAACATCCTGAAAAAGTTCAGCAAAATGTCAGCCTCACAACGAAATGCAATGCGACAATCCGCCTCGTTGCCTGATTGCAGCACGTTGCCCATTTGACGAGAACAGGAGAGTACATGTCAGCCTTTCGCCTATTGGTACTGAGTACAATTTTCTGTGCTTCCGTCTTGCGTTCTGCCGGCGCGGCAGAAGTCGACGTCGTCAACAGCCCCGTGCCTGTTGTGCTGCAAGATCGCTTTCATGTGCAAACCACAAACGGCGCGGGCGACATACCGATACGTGTATCGCGCGACTGGACATTTGCGCAAAAGGATGTCACGCGCGCCGTCATCATCGTCCACGGCTGGCCGCGGCGCGACATTGACGCCGACAAGGATCTGCAGCAACGTGCCGGCGCCCTTGCCGACAATACGCTTTTCATCACGCCGCAATTTCTCACCGCAACCGACGTCACCGCCCATCATCTCTCAGCGACGACGCTGCAGTGGCAAGAGAGTGGATGGCTGCAAGGCTACGATGCCAAATCGCCGTCACCGGTCAGCAGCTTTACCGTGATGGACGCGATCTTTGCACGTCTGGCCGACCGCACGCTGTTTCCGAATCTGAAAGACGTGGTGCTTGCCGGTCACTCCGCCGGTGGCCAGTTCGTGCAGCGTTATGCGGTGGTCGGGCACGGAGAAAAAAATCTCATCGCTGCGGGTATTCATGTGCGCTATGTTGCAGCCAATCCTGCGGCGTATTTATATTTCGGCGACAAACGGCCACAACCGGACGGTTCTTTTGCTGACGCCCGCGCCAGTTGTCCCGGCGTCAGCACATGGAACAATGGCCTCGCCGCCAAACTGCCAACCTACCTGGCGCGACCGGTGTCGCCAGACGAACTGGAAAACGACTATCTTCAGCGCGACGTTGTCTATCTGCTGGGCACCGCCGACAACGATCCCAATGCCGACGCGCTCGGGCAGACATGCGCCTTCAAGAGCCAGGGAGCAACGCGGCTGGAACGTGGACATGCCTACTTCCGTTACATCACTGCCGCTGCCGACACAGCCAAGTTGCCACAACGCCATCGTCTGATGGAAGTGCCGGATGTTGCCCATCGCACTTTCGCCATGTATCACTCGGCCTGCGGACTGGCGGCGTTATTCGATAAACCCGGTTGCGCCGCTGCGCCTTGAGTTGCGGCATTCGAGGCGTAAGCAACACCCTTTCCGGGAAGAACGCATCTCACACCGCGTGATGAAATGAGTTCTAAAATAGCGCATCTCTGAACCGGCCTGCACAATCATCATGAACATACTAAAGAAGATCGCCTCATCCGGCCCTCAGGCTGCCTTGCTTGCGGCGCTACTGTTTGGCGCTGCCACACCGCTGGCAGGCATGCTGCTAAAAGACAATTCGCCATGGATGATCGCCGCCCTGCTTTATCTGGGTTCAGGCCTTGGATTGACGATCTATCGCCGGATCAGCGGCGCCAGTCAAATCTTGCCCGCACGCAGTGAGCTGCTCTGGTTCGCTGGAGCAATTGCTTGCGGCGGGGTCCTCGCGCCCGTGTTGTTGATGATCGGACTCACGGGCATGCCGGCGTCTTCTGCATCGTTGCTACTCAATGCAGAAGGTGTTTTCACTGCATTGCTGGCGTGGTTCGCCTTCAAGGAAAACGTTGATAAACGGATCATGACCGGCATGCTCGCCATTGTCGTGGGCGCCGTCATCCTGAGCTGGCCCGCACAAACCGGACCAATGACGCTGTGGCCGATGCTTGCGGTACTTGGCGCTTGCCTGGCATGGGGACTTGACAACAATCTCACGCGCAAAGTGTCGCTGAACGATGCCACCTGGATCGCGTCCGTCAAAGGCCTTGTGGCCGGCGGGACGAATCTGGCACTGGCATTACTGGCCGGAGCCAACTTTCCGGAGATGCCCGTGATCGGCGCCACCTTACTGGTCGGTTTTCTGGCTTACGGCGTCAGCCTTGCGCTATTTGTCGCTGCGCTACGGCATCTCGGCACGGCACGCGCAGGCGCGTATTTTTCCGTCGCACCCTTCTTCGGCGCCGGCCTTGCCTTGCTGACCGGAGAAAAGCTGACGCTGCAACTCGCCGTCGCCGGCCTCTTCATGGCATGGGGCATCTGGCTGCACCTCTCGGAACGGCACGCGCACACGCATCGCCATGAAAAGATGGAACACGACCACGAACATACGCACGATGGAAACGATGAGCACCATCTTCATGACCACGACGTCCCGGTCTTACCCGGCACCACGCATCGCCACCGGCATCAGCACATTGGCCTGACGCACTCGCACGCACATTATCCGGATGCGCATCACCGGCATCAGCATTGAAGATTGCGAAGTTCCTGAAATCATGACTCAACACGACGACACCATCATCAGCTTCGCGCCGACGACATCGTCCGACCTGGATGAACTGGTCGGCATCCGCATCGCTGCGATGCGCGAAAGCCTGGAACGCATCGGACGCTTCGATCCGATCAGGGCGCGTGAGCGTTTTCAATCGGGATTCTCGCCGGAGCACACGCGTTACATCCTGTCTCATGCCCAGCGTGTCGGCTTTGTCGTGGTAAAGCAGGACGAGAATCATCTGCTACTGGATCATCTGTACATTCATCCTGACCATCAGGGCCAAGGTATCGGCAGCGCTGTATTGACTCAACTATTTTGCGAGGCAGATGCAGTCGTATTACCGGTGCGCGTCGGCGCGTTGAAACAAAGCGAAGCGAACCACTTTTATCAACGGCATGGTTTTACGAAAATTGACGAGGGAGAATGGGATATCTACTACGAGCGGCAAGCGCAGTGACTTGCGCTGAAACTTGCACGCCGCAGCGTACAATTCCCTGATCTGATGATTTGTTCTTATCCCGCATTCCAGCACAACTGAAGAGAGACCGCCATGCACTACGTTCTTTTTTACCGCTTCGTCAAAGACAGCAAGACCGTCAAACTGCCGTTCCGCAATGATCACCTCAAATTCGCGTGGGAAGCGGCCGAACGCGGCGAACTGATTCTCGGCGGCGCGCTCAGCGATCCGGAAGATGAAGCCATGCTGCTGTTCAAGGGTAACTCGCCGGAAGTGGCCGAAAACTTTGCCAATAAAGATCCGTATGTGACCAATGGCGTCGTGACGCAATGGCAGGTGCGTTTGTGGACCACCGTGGTGGGAGAAGACGCGGCTTCGAGTGTTCGTCCGGCCTGAGCGACGACAACACGCAAGTCATTCGCAATTTATCGTTTATCGAGCAGGGTCTGAAAAAGAGTGACGAGACCGGCCTGATCTTGCCCCAGAGGCTCAAAGAAGCGGCGGTCGACTTCTTCCACGACGGCAATCGCTTTTTGCGCAAGCTTGCGGCCGGTTGCAGATGCGGAGATGACTTTTGCTCTCGTGTCAGTGGGATGATCAGCGCGTTCGAACAGACCGCTCGCAAGGAGGGCTCGCACTACTTGCGAAGTTGTCATCGGGTCGCTGCCCGTGAGCTGGGACAATTTCATTTGGGTAAGGGGTTCTTCCGCCCCAAACCAGGTCGCGACCGCAAGCATGACAAACTGCGTGTGCGTCAAGCCAAGCGGTTGCAGCGCAGCACGCTGTTCGCGTTGCCAGTTGTTGGAGATGCGCCATAGCAAAAAACCGGGACTGTCAGACGGCCCGCTGTGGCTGGTGGGTAGCGGCTTCGATTTCATCGGTACATCCTTTGTGTGGCAAGATCAACGCCCATTGCGTTGGCGATCGTGCTTGAATCCTTGTCGGTCAGAGGGATAAGGCCGCGGCGCAGAACCATTCCCCAGCTCGGCGCAGCGCACAGATCCAGCTCGCTGCGCAATGCCTCCAGCGGCGTCTCTTTCACCTCGAGATACTTCACCCGGCGACGGAACGGCACGAATCCGCCTCCCATATCAAACGGAAATACTTCTTCATCCTCCACGACTCCCATTGCAGTGAATGCCTTCAACGGCGCACCATGCATTTCGACCGCCGGAGAATAATAGAAGAAAATATCGCCCGACTTCATTCTGCGTAAAGGCTGAGCCTTGCCGTGACACACTTGCGCAAAGCCTCCCGCCACACCGCGTTGAACATGAGCGCGAGAGACGACACCTAGCCAGGATTGGCTCATGTCACACCCGGCCTTCCGCTTTCGCCACGAGTCCCTGCAGGACCTGTGGGAAGTCGGAAGAAACTCCCGTGCAAATATCCTGTGCATTTTCTCCGGTCACGCCGATCTCGTAGGTGATCCGGTTGCGGCCGTCAGGCAGCGGATTGATCTGATGCGTCACTCGCACCACGACGTCTCCAAGCGTGGTCTCGTCGGTAAACAGACGCGGCTCAGTGACTTCAACAAGTTGCGATCGGATGACGTCTTGATCAGGAAGCACCATCGTGAACCAGGAGCCTGTCGCGAAGGGACCTTCCAGGCTGCAGTCATGCACGCCGGCGTTCCAGTTCTTCCAATCGGATACGGCCTTGAACAGCGCCCAGATGGTTGCCGCCGGCGCAATGGTGTCATGGCTATAGGATGCAGTGGCTTGTGTAGCATTGGACATATCGACCTCCTTAATAAGTGCACATATTATATGTACACTTATTATATTCGTCAACAGTCCTTCTTTCAGCGAGAAGCCGACGTTCGAAACATGCGCCCTCTCCTCTCTAGCCTCTTTCTATTCTAAGATTTTCCAGGGCGAACTTGATCAGCTCGCTGCGTCCCTCGATATCCAGCTTGCGCTTGATATTCAGACAGTGGGTTTCGACAGTGCGCACACTCAGATCCAGCGTCTCTGCGATGCTCTTGTTCGACGCGCCCTTCGCTATCTGCTCAAGGACCTGGCGTTCGCGTGCCGTGAGCGACTCTTCTTTGATACGCGGCTGGGCGAGGATGGGCATCAGCGCAGCGCTGTAATAGACGCCCCCGTTCAGCACCGCTTCGATTGCACGCACGATGTCGCTTCCGGGGGCGTCCTTCAACACATAGCCTCTCGCGCCCGCACGAATCGACTGCAAGACGTACTCGGCTTTGTTGTGCATGCTGAGGATCAGCACGGCGATATCGGGGAAGTTCAACTGGAACTGCCCCGTCAGCTCGATCCCACTGCTGCCTTGAAGGTTGATGTCCATCAACACCAGGTTGATCGGCTGGCGCGCTGCGTGCTTTAAGGCTTCTTCAGCAGTACCGGCTTCAGCAACGACCTGTACACCCGGCATACTCTCCAGCCGGGCGCGCACGCCATCCCTGATCATCGGATGATCATCCACGATCATGACATTCGTTGTTGCTGGCGTTGTTACTGTTGTTACTGTTTCATCAAGCATAAAATGCCTCCTTTGTGAGCAAAGGAACTTGCGCCACGACCACCGTTCCTTCGGAACTTGAGGATACGGAGAAGCTGCCGCCTACTGCTTCCAGACGCTCTGCCATGTTGCGCAAGCCGATACCCTGTTTGGGATGCTTGGCGATCTGGCCCGTATCGAAGCCGATACCGTTGTCGCGAATGGTCAGGAGGAACAAGCCTGATTCCTCGGCCAGTTCCAATGACACGGAGCTTGCCCTCGCATGCCGCCAGATATTGTTCAAGGCCTCTTGGGCAACCCGGAACATGACGGTATTGACGACATCCGGCGATGCATTTGTCGTCCCCCTGAAGGAGAAGTCAATGCGAAGCTCTCCGTTCGCATTCCACTCATCACACAAAAACTGCAGCGCACTGGTCAAGCCCATATCATCCAGGAGAGCAGGCCTCAAGCCGTGAGAAATATGCCTGATCTCGCCGAGCAAGCGATTCATTTGCTCCACGGTGTGTTCAAAAGCATCGCTGGCGGACGCGATTTGCTGAGGGGACTCGAGCTTGATGATCGCCGCTTCAGTCTGCAACTTGATGGAAACCAGATGCTGGCTGATGCCGTCATGCAGATCGCGTGCAACACGCGCCCGCTCTTCCTCTTGTGATAAAACGACTCTCTGCGCCAACTCCCTGAGTTTGGCGTCGGCAACACGCTGTTCACTGAGGTTGAACATCAGGCCAAAGCCGGCCACCGCCGCGACGCTAAGGAGTGCGATGACCGCGATCAGTCGCATCGTGTCGAGATTGTGCCCGGATATCTGCCGGTCGATGTTGGCAAGCGCCGCGTCCACATCGTCGAGATAAATTCCCGTACCGATGATCCATCCCCACTTGGGCAAGGCAATCACATACGCAAGTTTCGGTGCGACCGTACTGCTGGACGGCTTGCGCCACAGATAGCGCTCAAAGCCACCGCCACTGCGGGCACGCACGATGAGGCGCTGGATGGTTTTGGTGCCATCTACGTTTTCCCAGTCCCACAAATTTCTGCCAAGCAGCTCAGGCTGACGTGGATGAACCAGCGTATTCCCGGAAAAATCGTAGGCAAAGAAATAGCCGTCATCGCCATAGTCGAGCCGGGCCAGGATATTGATGGCCTCCCGTTTGGCGCCTTCTACATCGTTGCGTTCATAGAGATGCGCGATCGAATGAACGGCGAGATCGACGTAATGGTGCAGCTCCGCATCTTTGCTGCTCCGATACGCTTCCTGAATCGACTGGCGCTGCTGCTCGCCGAGCCTGATGGTCTGGTGCCAGACAACAATCGCAATGACCCCGAAAGAGATCAGCAATGGTGTGACTGCAAAGAAAATAATCTTGTGTCTTAGTTTCATCCTGGCAATGTCTCCTCGGGCTCAAAAAGCCTCGCACACTCTTCTGTTATGAGTTCTCCCGCAATTCTATGTCGGATTACACGCGGCCACCTACGTGTTCCTACGTAGTTCCACTAAGTAGTCTCCCGCTTGTTCCAAGCCGCAGATATGCGAATACTACGGCACATAAAAATAGTAAAAATTGATATAAAAATTTCTTTATATCGGAGACATCCTCACCACGACGACTCCGGACGCAATGTATATGTACGTACTCGCATGCGCGCCTGCAGTCGCCCTTCTGTTTTTGTGGATGCCTCCAAAGCGGTCATTTTTCATAACAAAAGAGGAGATCTGATGTCCACCGACATGCCATCAAGAACAGTGGGGCGAAGCTATCTGCGCGCATTGCTGTTACTACCTTTCATCGCCTTGCTATGGGTTCCGTTTTACAACGACGAACTGCCCGCACTGTTCGGCTTTCCGTTTTTCTACTGGTATCAGTTCATGTGGGTTCCGCTCACCGCATTAATCATCTGGATCGTCTATAAAGACGGTCTCAGGAAGGGAGTCGAATAATGAATTCCTCTTCCATCAACTGGACTGCCCTCGGCGTCTTCATCTTCTTCTTTGCGCTGGTCACCGTCATGGGCT
>Ga0105240_10005717_pt1 | contig 18451 bp, 16 predicted proteins | sample KBSC54metaG_FD_80426 | JGI IMG/M metagenome (GOLD analysis project Ga0105240, IMG submission 80426) | Corn rhizosphere microbial communities from Kellogg Biological Station, Michigan, USA - KBS C5-4 metaG | ecosystem: Host-associated > Plants > Roots > Rhizosphere > Soil | place: Michigan, USA... | reverse complement strand
GCTCCGCGATGTAAGCGCGATCTTCAAGCCCCTCGCGCAAAATCACGTTCATCATCCCCAGCGCCAGCGCCACATCCGTTCCTGGCCGGATCGCAATATGCCAGTCCGCCAGCGCTGCCGTACGCGTCTTGTACGGATCAATCACAATCAGCCGCGCTCCATTGCGTCGCGCCTGCTCAACCATGGGCCACAGATGGACGTTGTTGCCGTGAATATTCGCGCCCCAGGCGATGATCAGTTTGGCAAGTTTGAAATCTTCAGTAGGAGTTCCCAGCTTCTTCCCGTACACCAGGTTCCACGCCTGCCCGCCAGCTTCCGCGCAGATCGTCCGGTCCAGTTGGCTTCCCCCAAGCCGATGAAAGAACCGCCGATCCATCGACCCGTATCCCAGCACGCCCATCGTACCGGCATAGCTGTACGGCAGAATCGATTCCGGCCCGAACTCATCGCTGATCTGTTGCAGCTTCGCCGCAATCGCATCCAGCGCCTCATCCCAGCTCACGCGCTCAAACGACTCGTGCTCGTGTCCCTTCGGAAGCGGCCCCTTCGCAACTCCCGCCTTCCGCCTCAGGGGATACAAAATCCGCTCGGGCGAATACACCCTGTCCAGGTACTTTGCCACCTTGCCGCAAAGAAATCCCTGAGTGACCGGCTGGCTGGCATCCCCCTGCACCTTGATCGCTCTGCCATTCGCATCCACCGTGACCAGCACCGCACACGAGTCGGGACAATCGTGCGAACACACTGTATGTACAACGCGAAACGGAGAAGTCTCAGCGGCTGCTGCCATAGTGCCATTGTAAGCTGATTGCGTATCTGCGCTCCCAGGAGGCCCGACCATGAAACGCGCCCTAGCAGCGATCTTCCTCACCGTATTCGGGTTTGTACTTACCCTCTCTGCCGGCGCGCAGAATCCCTCTGCTCAGTCCGCCGATGAAGCTGACATCCGCGCCGCCATTAAGACACAAACCGATGCCTGGAACCGCGCCGACATCCCCGCCTTCATGCAAACCTACGAAAACTCGCCCGACACCACCTTCATCGGACAAAAACTACGCAAAGGCTACAAGCCAATTCTCGAGCGCTACAAGCAGAGCTACACCTCTCGCGAGCAGATGGGCACACTCAGCTTCTCCGACATCGATATCCGCCTCCTGCCCTCAGGCTGCGGAAAGTCCGATATCGCTCTCGTCACCGGCAAGTTCCATCTCAACCGCACACAACATGGCGAAGCCGCTAAAGACGACGGCATCTTTTCCCTGGTCTGGCGCAAAGGTTCGCATGGATGGAAAATCATTCTCGACCACACAAGCTAAGTGAGCTGCAGGCCCGAAACATTGCGCTAGAACGCTGTCTTAATTGAGTCAGGCTCACTGCGCATCCCGTTTGTCCGCGCGCACGTCTGCTTCCAGCCTGCCCATAGCAGCACCTCCGCGACAATGAAAAGAAGCAATCCCAGGAATGCTGGAAGAAGGTGCAGGAAGTCCGTGTAGCCCACCACAAAGTGCACACCCAGTGCCCCTCCGAACCCTGCACATCCCATCAGACCAACTACTTCCACGAAGCTCCGGTTCAGTTCTGCACATCGGGCCATAAAAATCAGCAGGCAGCCCGTCGAGCACAGGCCGCCCCCAAATCCCGAGCGGTCATGCGAAATCAAAGGGATCAGGGTCGGCGAGATTTGCCGAAGAGAACCAATTTCAAGGCCAATGAACCGAAGGTCCGAAGGAACAAAGACCCTCGTCATTCCGAAGATCGCGATGGTTGTTCCGGCAAGGATCAGTCCTACCGCACAGCCACCCAGCAGCATTCGACCCCATCTCGCAAACGCACATTCCTGGTCCCCTCGCGCCCATGATGACGAAAGGCGAATTCTGTCGGGTCGCCCTCGCAGTAGCCCCATCAGAAACACCGGCAGCAGAAACAGCGTAGCTACCCCGTGCCATGTATCGAGGTATCCCTGGCCTAGATATGTGAGAAATGCAGCGAACCCGATGCCCCCGGAAAACAACAGTGCCCACCAGGCCCACGCCTCTCGTTTCTCCATCGGAAAAGCCGCTATCCACAAATAGCCAAGCCCAACGGCTAAGAGAGTCCCTCCGTATGCCACGCGATCGTGAAACATAAATCCCAGCAGATGCGGATTGCTCGCATGCACAAGTGCTGCCGCATCCATCCCGATCGCGTGACTGTCCTGCGGGAGCAGATGCCCGGAGACGGACTGAAGAATTGCGAATCCCCCGCTGAGGCATAGTGCAATCCCCGTCAGAGCAATCAGGAACCTGCCATCTTCCAATGCGACCGCAAAGAGGCTGCGATCGTCCCGTGGGGTGTCGAGAAGCATGGCGGCATCATAATCCAGCTCACGCCTCGAACGAGCAGCTAAACCAGATCCGAGCAGCTAAACCAGATCTTCATTCTTCTTGTAAATCGGCCCCGCCTGCCACTCGCGCGTATCGAACATCCGCCGTGACGTGCACTTATGGCACGTCTGGTGCGAGTCAAAGCGGCCTAGTCGCTCATCCCTGTTCGCGCGCGGCCATGTCCACGCATGCATCGGGCACCGGATAGCAAGCCAGAAGCGATCCCAGCCCGCTACGACCTCCGTCCCGCCGACGAGATAAGGACGCGCTCTTCTGCGCAGAAACTTCTGGCTGATCTTCGCATAGATGGGGAGAAGTTGAGTTGTTGCCACCGAAGAACCCTCATCGCACCTGCGCTTTAAGCCGGCGCAGCTGTCTCACGTTCGGTCCCGACTCGCACGTCAAACATCAACGTTGTAGGGTCGTTCACTCGTGCAACAGCGCTGAGCGGTTCGGAAACTGAACTCATTTTATCCGCAACGGCAAGTCTGAACCAGAGCAATTCATTCTGCCTCCTGGTCGTCCCCAGCTCATCGTATACATCTCGATTTTCTCTGAATGCGCGAGGGTGACAATGACCTGCATCACTTCGAATAAAGACAAACCCGCCGGATCACCATGCAGTGAAAAGGCGTCAGAACAACCTCTCACAACCACTCGGACTCTTTTGATCCCGAGCCAAAAGTCTTGCACGAGCATCAACGTTCTACTTACATCAATGAAATCAAAAATTTACGAGCATCAAGGAACAACCTGCTCTCCCCGACACCGCATCTTCCTGTGTGTGCGAAGAAATGCGATAGATTCATCTCTCGCCGGAAGTCACTCTAATGCTGAGGTGTCCAGTGAGTTCCGCTATATCGCGTCTCGTCATCAAATCGGATCATATATCTAGTCGTTCTCCCCAACTCGGTCAGGTGGTTGCTGTATCTGGAGCGCAAGATTTGTACGTGGTCATGGAAGTGGATCACACAAACCGAATCGCTCAATTGATGGAAAAATCAGGCAGGCACCGGCTGATCCAGGTACCTTTCACTCGCATTCGAACCTTTAATCGCAAACTCGCTGAAGCCATTCATCGCTTCCTCGAAATCAGGCAAGACCCTGCCCGACAAAGATGACTCGATTTCCAAATCGAAGCAGAAAACACGATAGGCGTTCCGCCATTCGCTGACAGTCGAATCCGGCCGCCTATAGACTCTTCACCATGAGCTGCATATTCTGCCAGATCATCGATGGGAGTATTCCCTCCAAAGCCATCTACCAGGATGAACACTGCTACGCCTTCGCGGACGTCAAGCCGCAAGCGCCGGTTCACATCCTGGTCGTCCCGCGGCAACACATCGTCTCCATCGCTCAAGCCGGAAAAGAGCACACCTCTTTGCTCGGCCACTTACAGTGGGCCGCTGCGGAAATCGCGCGCACCAAAGGACTCACGCAGGGCTATCGCACCGTGATCAATACCGGAGAAGATGGCGGTCAGACCGTAGGCCACATCCACATCCACCTTCTCGGCGGCCGACCGATGGCCTGGCCTCCCGGATAAAAGCGGAGTCTCACACCGAAACCTCCTTCAAAGCAAAACGGGTGCCATCGGCACCCGTTTTGCTTCGCTCTTTACAGCACGTTCTAGAACGTCGGCTGTGGAACGTTGTCTTCTTCCTCTTCCAACCCATACCTGCGAAGAAGGTTCGGCAAGCTCTGTGAGAACGCTGAGCGCGGCATCACCGTGTCACATCCCGCCTCGACCGCCTTCATCTTCAAGTCGCCCTGCAGATGATTCAGGAACCCAATAATCGAAGTCGCCTTCTTGAACTTCGTCTTGAGCTTCGGAATCAATGTCATGGGCTTCGCATTCAGGTTATTCAGATCGAACACCACCAGCGTCGGCGGCTCCGCTGCATCCGTGATCCGGGAGATCGTTTCCTTCTCACCCTTCACGAATTCCACCTTGACGCCCAGCTTCTTCGCCGTCTCTTGAATCTTTGCCTGGAAGAATAAGTCGTCGATGAAACAGAAAATGCGAGTCGGTGCATCTGCCCGCACTGCGACGTTCGGCGAACCAACGTTCACGTCGTAATAGTTCGAGCTATGGTGCCCGTTTCCTGCTGTGGGAATTGTGGAGGGAGGCCCGTCGGCAACATTGCCGTTTGCTACGCGGTAGCTGTGGTCCATCGGCCCCACAAACATCCGCGGACCCCTCTGCCTGTCCTTGCGACGACCCTGGTATTGCGGAGCAATGCTGTTTCCGGGCTGCGGCTGAGGCTGAGGCGGCCCACTTTTCTGGAAGAACTTCTTCTTCTTCCGGTGCCGCCCTGAGCCTTGCTTCTGCGGCTGCTGACCGCCCGGTTGCTGCGGAGCCTGCATCTGCGGCTGGGATTGCGGCGCCGGCTGGCCCTGCTGCACAGGCTGGCTCTGCTGTGCCTGCCCTTGCTGCGGCTGCTGACCGCCTGGCTGGTTCGACTTGTTTTTGCGGCGACGCCGGCGGCGTCGATGGCCTTGCGACTGCCCCTGCCCATTGGCCTGGACCGGCCCCATCTCTGGTTGGGGCGCTGTCGGTTCTGTTGTCATGCGTGCACTTCCTGGCACTCTGCTCTGTGTTGCTTGCTACTCTGGGTCAGCAACTTCGATTTCCGGGGTGCTGAACTGCCCTCACTCCGCCACACCAACTCCCCAACAGGGAGCCAATTCGGCCGCAAGCTCTGATTTTGTGCAATGCCGTACTACGTTGCCGGGAAACCCAAACCTCGGCGCAACTCGACCGCAAATCGAAATTCCCAGGACGATTGAAAACGGCGGGTATTACCTTTCCTGCCCAGCGCACGACGCCATTCCGTTTCTTGCTCCCTCGGCAAATCTCTTGCCGTCAGGATCCCCGCAACGAACGACGCCTATTCATCTGATGCGACTTCCGGGCCAAACATCCAAATCGAAATACTCAGGTCGCAACCCGGCTAGAACTTGCCTCGACATCCCACTGCAATCAATGTCGGTACCATCTCGCCCGCGTTTCCCTGGGTGTTGCCTCTCTTATAGACGCCTCGAAATCCCGTCAAAATTTACGCCTCTTGGGTCCGAAGATATCTTTTGTCAGCGGCGAGCCTTCTCTGCCCCATATGGGTGGTTCGCGTCAGCCGCCTGATAGGCAAGTTTGATAGTACAGTCTCTCGTGGAAGCGCGCAAGTAGCACAACTACGTCGTATCCGGTACAGGCGTAACGCCCGCTAACGAAATCTCCCAACTTCGCTCTCGCTCAAACGCACGAAACGCCACTTCTTCAAGTGGCGTTTCGCGTCCCTGCGCTGGTCACTGGCCTCCCAGCAAATTGCGGCCGGTGGTTCTCCACCGCGCCTTCTTCAGGCTTCCCTGCCGGCTTCCCGCTTCTTTTGGCGGTTGCTCTTGCCGGGTGCCTGCTGTTTTGCGGTCTGGCCGGATTATTCTCCAGCAGCCGGTACATCACTGGCACCCTCTAATTAGCAATCGCTGGGCCGTTTTGCCCTGCCTTTACTTTCAACAGCTTGCACTCCGAACCAACTTCGCTCCGTTTTGATTCTGGTACAGAAACCGTGCTCAACTTCAAAAAACAATAGATAGCTACACCGATTGCACATCTGCGATGCCCCGGAGCCAGAACGCAAAGCGGCCTTCGCTCAAGGCTCTAACTCAACAAAGATCCGCCCTCGAATCCAAGACGATATGGCTAGTGGACTGTGGAATGGCGCTACTGTTGGCAGCGCGCGCAATAGTGAGTGCTTCGCCCCGCAACCACAATCCTCTTGATCTCGCTTCCGCAGTTCCGGCAAGGCTCGCCAGTTCTCTGATACACATTGTGCTCAAGTTGGAAAAAGCCCTTCACGCCATCCGCGTCGACATAATCCGATACCGATGACCCGCCAAGCCGTATCGCATGCTCCAGCACATCCTTCAAACCCTTTCGCAGCCGCTCGAGCTCCTGCCGCGTTAGCTTTCCTGCTCGTCTCCGCGGACGTATCCCTGCCCTGAACAGGCTTTCATCCGCGTAGATGTTCCCCACACCCGCGAGCAGCGTCTGATTCAGAAGCGCCGCCTTGATCGCCAGCTTCCTTCCGCGAAACAGCTCGGCAAACTCCTCGCCGCTAATCGTCAGCGGCTCCGCCCCTGGCCCGCCAAACTCATTGCCTTTCGCCAGATCTCGAAACTCCAGCCGTCCAAAACGCCTTGGATCCACAAACCGAAGCTCGCGACCACTCTCCAGACCCAACCGCGCATGTGTATGCTTCGCCACCGGAGCATCCGGCGTCGTCACCAGCAGTCGTCCCGTCATCCCCAGGTGAACAATCCATTGCGCCGCTGTCTCGCCGGCTCCGCTTCGTTCGCGCTTGTCGCTTTGCCGTCCCAGTTCCAAAACAATATGCTTGCCAGTTCGGTGGACCGACTCAATCGTGCGCTCAACTAGCCCCTTCGCCTGCCGCGTCGCTGAGTTCTTGAATGGCTCACGATGCAACCCGAACCATGCCTCCACGATTCGATCACCGCGCACCCGCGCATCCACCCCGCGCGCAATGGTTTCTACCTCTGGTAGCTCAGGCATAAATTCATTCTAGGGTCGCGTCGGGAGTCACGAAAGAACTCGACTCCAGCCTCGGCTGCCGGGTTCCGGCTAGTCCGCTTTCGATGCGCGCCGTTCCCCCGGCTCCCTAATCCGGCTCGCCTCGAAGCTCACAATTTTCCATACACCGTGCGGATCACGGACATAGACCCGCGTGTAACGGTAGCTCCCCGACATGTCCCCCTCAGGGCCTGACCCCTTAACCTCTGCCCGGGATGTCACCAGCGCCGTGGTGCCATACAGCCTGATCTTGCGATCCGAAATCTCCAGCGAAGCGAACTTCGTCGTCCCCGACCTAAGAGCTGCCAGAGCCTGATCCTTCGACTGCAGGATGCCAGTAGGCGTGATCGCCATGTAATCGTCTGCAAGCAACCCGTCCATCGCTGCGATGTTTCCATGCACAATCGCATTTCGCCAGGCGTCCTCGAGCCGCTCTATTCGCTGGCGGCCCTCATGCTTCTCCGCCCGAGGCATCGCCCTCAACGACCCACATGCAGCGAGCACGGCAAGCGTCAGCCCCACGAAGACAGACCACCTCTTGACTACAGACGACGTTCCCTCGAGTGTTCGCATAGGCGATAGGGATAGTAGCCGGGACACATCGAAAGGGTCAATGCAAGAGATCACACAATCCTCCGACCGACAATCCAGAGGTCGCTCGTGCCCTGGGACCCATGGATCACCTGTCAAAGATTTGACTGTCTCTCCGCGAACAGGGTTTGTCGCTGCCGATGAACTTCACTTCAATCCAGCGCTGCAAGGTCTTCGCGGCTTCTCTCCAGCATCTTCTGAAAGAGGCCCCCAACCGCATACTTCTTGAAGTGCGCCGACTGCCTGTGAGACTCCTCGGCCTTCCCATCTGCGTATTGCTCGTAAATAAGCACCGTGCACTGGTCGCCCTGCACCCAGTGCGGGATATAGTTCACGCAACCCGGCTCCTGGCGTGAAGCCGAAGTCAATTCGCGCAAAATCTCGACAATCTCCGCCCGATCTTCCTGGGCAAACCTCATCCGCACCGTAAAGCTGATCATCGGGAGCAATTCCTCAATATCCCAAAATCGTTCTATGCATGGATCTCGTTCAGCACCGCAGCAAACTCCGGTAGCACCATCGTCTGGTCGCGATCGGGCCCCGTCGATACCATGCCGATCTTCGCGCCGCTCTCCCGCTCTTGGAACCGCAAATACTCCTGCGCGGCTTTCGGCAGCTTATCAAAATCTTTGATTCCTTCTGTGGAAGTACGCCACCCCTTGAGCTTCGTGTACACAGGCTTCACTCGCTCCAGCCCCTGAACATCAGCCGGGATCTCGTCGCTCACCTTCCCGTCCACCTGGTACCCCACGCAGATCGGGATCTCCTCAAGCTCATCCAGCACATCCATCTTGGTCACAACCAGCCACTCTGCCCCATTCACCTGGTTCGAGTAGCGAAGCAGCGGAATATCCAGCCATCCGCAACGCCGCGGCCTGCCTGTCACCGCTCCATATTCGTTACCGCGCGCGCGAAGCTGGTCGCCTACAGCCTCGTGAATCTCGGTCGGAAACGGCCCCTCGCCAACCCTCGTCACATACGCCTTCGTCACCGAAATCACCGTCCCGATCGCCGTCGGACCCACCCCGGTTCCCGTCGCTGCCCCGCCCGCCGTCGCCGAGGACGAGGTCACAAAAGGATATGTGCCATGGTCGATATCCAGCATCGTCCCCTGTGCGCCCTCAAACATCACCGAGCCGCCGCCCGCAATGATCTCGTGCAGCAATCGTCCCGTATCGGCTACAAACGGCCGTATCTCTTCCGCAGCCGCCGCATACTCCTCAAACATCTTCTCCGGTTCCAGGGGATCCGTGCCGAACAACGCATGCGCAATCGCATTCTTCTCGCTGCATGCAGCATTGATGTGGGTCTTCAGCAACTCCGGACGCAACAGGTCAACAATCCGCAGACCGCTCCGCGCCATCTTGTCCTCATACGCAGGCCCGATCCCGCGGCTGGTCGTTCCGATTCGCTGCCGCCCCGGCGCGCTCTCCGCTGCCAGCTCAATCATCCGGTGATACGGCAGGATCACCTGCGCTCGATTCGAAACAACGAGTTGCCCATCCACATCGATGCCAAGCCCGCGAAGCTTCCCCACTTCTTTCAGAAATGCAATCGGATCCAGCACTACGCCGTTTCCAATCACTCCTTTGCAACCCGGTCGTAGCACCCCGCACGGAATAAGCTGAAGAACGAACTTCTGGCTGCCATGGATTACGGTGTGCCCCGCATTATGTCCCCCGGCATAGCGCGCGACAGCTTTGAACCGCTCGCTCAGCACATCAACAATCTTTCCCTTGCCCTCATCGCCCCACTGGGCACCCAAAACTACCGCCGTCTTCGCTCGCATCGAACCGCCTGCTTCCTTCAAAAAATCACACAAACACCCACCGCAGCTTTTAGCTCCAGCTACGCGCAGGCGAAAAAGCGGCGCAAATCCATCGCGCCACGAACGATTCTAAACCCTGAATTCCAAAGAAGCCGTGAGGGCTATCTCGCGCCCGCAAAATCTCCCCAAAATCGAATCCCGCGGGACCGGACCTTGTGAAATCCTAGATGTATCCCGCGTTTGCAGTCCTGGTTGTAATCCCGGTTTGCAACGCCAGTTGGCTCCTTCCCCATGAAACCCGATTCCGCACTCGATACGACCAACGACAGCAGCCAATCTCTCGCCAGGGGGTCTGAAGCATTTCGGCAGCGCTCTTGGCGAAACGCATTCGTGTTCCTCTCCGACGCAGATAGCCAATCGCCCTTGGAACCAGGTCCCCTGTTGCTGTTAGCGCAGGCCGCGTTGCTCATTGGCAAGGAGCAGGAAGGCGCAGATGCGCTCGCGCGAGCGCACCAGGGATTTCTCGCCAACGGTCACACTGCGCCCGCCGTCAGGTGCGCTTTCTGGCTCGGTTTCACTGCGATGCTGAACGGAGAGACTGCAAAAGCCACCGGATGGCTATCGCGAGCGGCCCGTCTCATGGAGGGCCAGCCTGAGTGCGTCGAGACGGGCTATCTACTTCTCCCGCACGGCTATCGTCTCGTTCACTCCGGCGATCCCACCTCAGCCGAGTCTTACTTCAAGCAGGCCACTGCGGTTGCTAGTCGATTTGACGACAAAGATCTGATGGCTCTCGCGCTCCAGGGACAGGGACGCTCCCTGATCCGCAAGGGAAAGATCGATGAGGGGCTGGCTCTGCTGGATGAAGCCATGATTGCCGTCACCGCCGGGGAACTCTCCCCGCTAAATGCGGGCGGAGTGTTTTGCAGCGTTCTGGATGCATGCGGTGAAGTCTTCGATCTCCAGCGCGCGCAGGAGTGGTCAATCGCGCTGAAAGCGTGGTGTGACTCCCAGCCCGACATCATGCCCTATCGAGGCCACTGCCTCGTTCGCAGATCCGAGCTTCTCCACCTCCACGGTGCTTGGACAGAAGCCTACCAAGAAGCGAAGCGAGCCTGCGAGTGCCTGGCTCTGCCAAGCCCGCGCGCAGCCCTGGGCGGTGCTTTCTACCAACTCGGTGAAATCGAGCGCATGCGTGGCAATTTGCATGAAGCCGAAGCGGCCTATGAAGAGGCGGCGAGGTGGTCCCCAAGCCCTGGTCCAGGCTTGGCGCGCCTCCGGCTCGCTCAAAATAAGGCGAATGCAGCCAATGCTCTCGTCCGCAGAATGGCTGAGCATATACGGGCACCCGCACCTCGCGCTCTGCTCCTCGACGCCTGGGTTGAGATTGCTCTCGCCGCAAATGATCTCGAGTGCGCGCGAATAGCCTGTCAGGAGTTGACCTCGCTCTCCGAACGCATGAACATCCCATTCGTCCGCGCCCTCCGCGCGCGTACTGCGGGCGCACTCCTGCTCGTCGACAATAACCCGCAGCAAGCCCTCGCAGAACTGGAGCAATCGAGGGCTCTTTGGCACGAACTTCAGGTGCCCTATGAGGCCGCCCGAGTCCACTGCCTCATCGCTCGTGCCTACCGCAGGCTCGGCGATGAGGACTCGGCTGTGAATGCGTTCATCGAAGCACAGAAGACCTTTGAGGATCTGGGAGCATCGACCGATCTCGCCTGCCTCGTAAAAGAGAAGCAGCAAAAATCTCGTTCTGATGCCGCCGGTTCACTCACAGAACGCGAGATCGAAGTGCTCCGGCTCGTCGCTGCCGGCAAAACCAATCGCGGCATCGCCGCCAGTCTTGACATCAGCGAAAAGACGGTTGCACGCCACCTCAGCAACATCTTCACCAAGCTGAACCTCGATTCGAGGACTGCTGCAACCGTCTATGCTCTCGAGCAGAAGCTTCTCTAGCCAATTCTCTGACAGCTACGCCGCCGCAGACTTGTGCTCTTCTCGCTCCCGCTCCACTTCACCGGATGCGCAAAGTCGCGAACGAGTCGCCACCTGCCGAACAATCCGCTTTGCATCCCTTCCAACCCCCATCAGCGTCGCAGAGCTCATTGCGTATAGAAAATGCAGCCCCACAAAGTAAAGGCCTGGCACGCTCGGCACAATCCCCTCCACCTGTATTGGGTCGCCAATTGAATCGAAGATCGGCAACTCGATCCATGAAAACCCATTGCCGTAGCCCGTACACCAGATGATGTTCTGCACATCGAGCGTCTGGCCGCCTGCCTCCACAGGCCGACCGTCTCGAACTCCGATGATCTTCCCAACCCGCTCCACCCCTGCGGCGGCAAAATCTTTGGGCTTCACGCGAATCAGGCTCGTCGTCTGATGAAGCATCTTCGGCCTCACCTTCCTGCCGACTGGTGTCTTCAACGAAAGCACATGGTGACCGATAAAGCGAACCACCCGCATCAAGATGTGACGCGCAAAGACGCTCTCGATCCTCCACGGGATGTGGCCTGCCTCCTTGCCGGAAAGGATCGTGCGGCGCTTCCGTGCCACATCAAGAGCGATATCCGCGCCCGAGTTCCCCGCCCCCACCACCAGAACAGAACCGGGATTCAACTGCGAAGAATTCCTGTACGACCCCGAGTGCAGTTGCACGATTCCCGCATCGAGTTCACCGGCAAAATGCGGCACGCGAGGCTCCTGGTAGTTCGCCATCGCAACGATCACATTTCTGCACTCATACCGATTCAAGCCACAGGTCAGCGCAAAACCATCGCCCTGCTTTTCCAGCCGGTCCACCCTCGTCCGATTCTTGACCGGCAAATCGAAATGCCGCGCGTATCCCGCAAGATAATCCGCAATTTGATCTTTGGTCGGGAACCCGTCGGTCCGCGCCTTCAGCTTCAAACCGGGAAGCACATAGCGCGACGGCGAAAAAAGCTTCAACGAATCCCAGCGGTTCCTCCACGCATCGCCTACGCGCTCGTTCGCGTCCAGAATCAAAAAAGGCAAGCCCTGCTTCTGCAGGTAATAGCCCGTGCAAAGGCCGGCTTGACCGCCTCCGATAACAATTGTGTCAATGTAGGTAGAACTGCTTGCCTGCTGCATTCGAACGCCTCCGGGGAAGAGGTCTTCTCCACTCTTCATGTCCCGAGAATAGGAGTTCGTGTAACCCCGCGCATCGGGAGGATTACCCATCCACGGCGAAAATCTATATGGGTATATCTATGTACGTCAGCAACCTTGATGGCGGGATCGGCTCCAGTTGCGAAGCCGATCCCGACACTCAACCTGGCTCTCTCTGCCTTACTGGCGAGATTCCGCCTTCTCGATCGGAGCCTGCACCTGTTTGAATCCAGCCGGCACCTCGAAGTGCGACGGATCCACCGGGCCCGATGAGAAATTCGAGGTCGTCGTCTGCATCTCCATCAGGATTGCGCTTGTCGCCTGGGCCCCCGCCTGAGCTGCATCCTGATCCGGCGGCGGCGCGGTCTGCTTCTTCTTCCCGAACCCGCCAAATCCTCCCAGCCTGCTCGAAATCATCGAGCTCATCCCCGCCTTCGCAATCTCCCCTTTTGTGGGACCGGCAGGCTCCGCAGGTAGCGGTGCTTCTGAAGCTGCAGGAAGCGGCTGTCCATTCACGGTCGTCCCCATCCGCATCACCTGCATCACCGGAACCCCATCCAGCTTCTGCATCTCCTTGACCATGTCGCCCATGGCCTGATTTGCCCCAGGCTGTTGCGCCAGCATCCTGCTGAAATCACGGCCATATCCTGCCGTTACATCCCCCATCTTCGCCGCAAATTTCTGGTAAAACTCCCGTACCTGCTCGTACCCAGGCACCGACGGCACCATCCACATGTCATTCGTCATCGCCAGGTTTCCAGCCTGCTGCGTCTGCGTGTTGGTCGCCGTCATGGTCATCGTCAGGATTGCTTCGCTGCTATTCAATCCGCTCACGTCCTTGGTGGCTCCCGTCTTCCGCACCTTTACATCGAAGCTCATCTGCACGTTCTGCGCATCCGGATTCTGCGCCTGCTGCGGCTGCTGCTTCGCCATCTCTTTCTTCATCTGCTCGCGCGCATTCTCCATCGCCTGCTTCATCTGCGCAAAAGTCATCACCGAGTAGGTCTTCTTCTCCACATCCACCTGCGTGATGGTCTCGTTATCCAGGTCAATTATTTGTATCTGTTGGGGTGAAACATCTGCCATCCGGTTCCCTTTCAGATAGATCGTCGACACAATCGGATCACCCATGTGCCGAGCCTGTGAGCTGAACACCCCCACAGTCTTCATCATCTTCAACAACGATCCCCCCGTCATTTGGGTCGTCTGCTGATACGTGTAATCACTGGCATACAGAACAGTAGGCAGAACAAAGACGAACGACAACAAAACACGCTTCCGAAGCGAGTACATAAGCATCCTCCAATTTGGATCTACGGCAGAAAGGAACAGCCGAGGGCGCACGGAGTGTAGCCCGAACAAATTGTGAGTGTCAACGCCTTTGCGTTTCAAAGAATCGCAGGTGCACTTTTTCCCCTCCTGGACAAAAAACGCCCAATTTCTGATGGGCTTTCGCGATCGGCGACGCTCCTTCGTCCCTCTCCGGGAACTCACGCCCGCTCCGACGCGTAGCTCTTACATCATGTTCAGCGACCTGAAATTCGCCACCCGGCAGCTAGTCAAATCGCCCGGTTTCTTCTTCACCGCGCTTGTCACCCTGGCCCTGGGAATCGGTGCCAATGCCGTAGTCTTCAGCGTCCTGAATGCAGTGGTCCTCCGTCCGGTCAACGTCCCCCACGCGGATAATCTCTACACCGTCCAGCGCTTCCGCTTTCCATCGCAGTCCTACCTCGATTACGTCGATCTGCGCGATCGCAATCGCACCTTCTCCAGCCTCATCGCCTGCCAGATCACCGGCCCCGTTGGCATCGATACCGGCAAAAACCCATCCACCGCCTGGCCTTACCTCGTCACCGGCAACTACTTCGACGCGCTTGAGATTCAGCCTTTTCTTGGCCGGTTCTTCCACGCCTCCGACGAAAAGGGAAAGAACAGCATGCCCTTCGTCGTGCTGAGCTACGCGTATTGGCACAGCCACTTTCACGACGACAAAGGAGTCGTAGGGCGCTCCGTCGAGATCAACAAACACCCGTTCACCATCATCGGCGTAGCCCCGCCCTCCTTCCGCGGCACCGAACTCTTCTTCGCTCCCGCATTCTGGGTTCCTCTCCTCGACCAGCAGTTGATTCAGGGCAACGACTCGCTTCAATACCGGGGCGACCATTCTCCGTGGGTGATTGGCCGTCTCAGGCCCGGTGTCACCCCATCTCAAGCCACAGAAGACCTCAACTCAATTGGCGCCTGGCTCGCCAAGACCTATCCCCGTGACGACGACGGCATCAAGTTCTCTCTCGCCAAGCCCGGCCTCGTCGGCGATTTCCTCGGCGGCCCTGCCCGCGCGTTCATGGCCGGACTGATGCTGCTCGCCGGACTCATCCTGCTCGCCGCCTGCGCCAATCTCGGCAGCCTCTTCGCCGCTCGCGCCGCCGATCGCGCCAAAGAAGTCGCTCTCCGCCTCGCGCTCGGCTCCAGGCGCGGCCTCATCCTTCGCCAGCTCTTGACGGAAGCCGTGCTCGTCTCTCTCGCGGGCGGCATTCTGGGCCTTGCCGGTGGCGTTGTCATCCTGCGCGTCCTCAGCGCGTGGCAGCCGATTCCGAATATCCCGATCAACGTTCCCGTTAATCCCGACATCCGCACCTATTCGGTTGCCCTTCTTCTCTCGCTCGCAAGCGGCCTCCTTTTTGGCATGGTTCCGGTGCGTCAAGTCCTGCGGGCTGATCCATGGCAGATCATCCGCACTGGCATGAGTTCAACCACGGCCATGAAGCGCTTCACCATGCGCGACATCCTCCTCGTCGTGCAAGTCGCCATCTGTGCCGTACTCGTCACCTCGTCTCTCGTGGCAGTGCGCGGATTGATCCGCTCAATTCACAGCAGCTACGGCTTCCAGCCTCAGAATGCCCTGCTGCTCAGCAGCGATCTCCTCATGGCCGGATACGCGGACGATCACGTTCCGCAGATGCAGCAGCGCATGCTCGAGGCGGTCGCAAATATGCCCGGCGTCTCCGCCGTTGGCATGGTTGACAACATCCCTCTTAGCCTCGGGGGCGGAGACTCCTACGTCTACACCGATGCGACCACCGATTTCCGCCCCACCAACTACGCCGCGGATGCGATGAACTACCGCATCTCCCCGGGCTACCTCGAAGCCGCTGGTACACGGCTCATTGCCGGCCGCAATCTTACCCTGAGTGACAACAAGACCGCGCCCAAAGTCGCCCTGGTCAATCACGCATTCGCGATCAAAGTCTTCGGCTCCGTCAATAAAGCTATCGGCGGCCACTTCAAGTATTGGGGCGACCAGCGTGCCCAGGTTGTGGGTGTCGTGGAAGACGGCAAGTACCGCACCATCACCGAAGACCAGATGCCGGCGATGTTCTTCTCTTTCCTGCAGCACACCACCAGCAATACCAACCTTGTCGTGCGCTCTCAACGCGATCCTGCCGACATCGCCGCCGGTCTGGAGAGAACCGTCCGCGGCCTCGACTCCGCTCTCCCCCTCGAACTCCATACCTGGAACGAGGAGATGGGAACGGCCCTGTTCGCCTCTCGCGTCGCCAGCGTGGCGCTCGGCGTGCTCGGAATGCTCGGTGCAATGCTCGCCATCACCGGCATCTTCGGCATGGCATCCTACGTCGTCAGCAAACGCCTCCGCGAACTCGGGATCCGCGTGGCCCTTGGCGCAAGTCAGCGGCAGATCCTCAGCGCCTCTCTAGGCCGCGCATTCCGACTGCTCCTGATTGGCTCTCTTGCGGGCGTCGCTCTGGGAGTACTCGGCGCGCGTGTTCTGGCCTTCATCGTCTACCAGGCAACACCCAAAGACCCGCTCGTTCTCTTCGGAGTCACCGCGACAATGCTCATCCTGGGCCTGCTGGCATCGTGGATCCCTGCCCGTCGCGCCCTCGCCGTAGATCCCCTCGTGCTCCTCCGCGACGAATAGCGACGAAAGCTTTGTATCAGGGCGTGGCTTCACTCTGGCTATCAACCTGCAACAATTAGTTACGGATCGTTGCTACAGATTGGACGCCGAAGCTGGCTCTGTAACAACGGCACGGCTTCAGCCGGGCCATAAGCGCCAGAAGAAGATGTTGGGCTTCAGCCCCTGCGTCACAACGTCAATTCGCATCCACAAATCGGAGCGAGCAGCAGCGTTCAGGCGACCTACAGCCTACGCTGACTTCCGCTTCGCCGACTTCGCCGGCGCCTTCACAATTCCAATCCCCTTAGCCGGCGGCTCCTTCGCGCTCTTCACCGGCTTCTTCGCAGCAGCCGGGCGCGCCTCGCTTCCAATACTCTTCCGCAGCGCATCCATCAGGTTCACAACATTGCTCGGACGCTGCTTCGGACCCTCATCGATCGGCACCGGCATGTTGTTCACCTTCGCCTCAACCAGCGCTTTGACCGCCGTCTCGTAGCCGTCCTCGAACTTATCAATGTCCAGCTTCGACGACATCCGCTCGATCAACGTCTCCGCCAATTGCAACGAATCCGCCACGATCGGAGGCTGCTTGATGTCTTTGAAATAGTCTTCCTGCTTGCGCAACTCGTAGGAATACCGCAGCGTATACCCCATAAATCCGGGGCTGTCCGCACCCGCTGGCACCAGTGCGAAGACGTGCTCGCGCCCCGAAAACGACACCTTCCCGATCGCCGCCTTGCCCGTATCCACCAGCGCCTGCCGCACCACATTAAATGCCTCGGCAGACATGTCATTCTCTGGAGTCACAAAGTAGGGCTTCTCCACAAACATAGGGCTCAGGTCCGCCACATCCACAAACTGCGAAACCGCGATCGTGTGCTTCGAAGGCACCCGCAGATTCTCCAGTTCGCTCGGCTCGATAATCACGTACTGGCCCTTGCGATACTCGTAGCCCTTTACAATCTCGTCGCTCTCGACCGCCGTAGTCGCCTCGCGGCTCTCCGCCGCACTCTCCAAAACCTTCTGGTGGCGAATCCGCTCACCTGTTCGCCGGCTGATCTGGTGAAAGCTGATCTGACTTTTGCTCTCGGTCGCAACGTAGAGACTTACGCCGAATGACACCAGCGATATCTGAACATTACCCGACCAATAAGGACGTGCCATGGGGACCTCCGAAACCTGCTGACGGAAAACGCGCTTATGCGCAAAGACCCGCAGTCTCAGGAGTCTAGCGCAATTCGTCAACGTCGGAGAAGTGCATATCTGATAAACACCCTGGCTTCGTCTTCTCTTCGCCCGCCGCTGAAATCCGTACGTTTATTCGGATGCGTCCGTCTGGATTTCAGGAACGCCGAACGCTACATCCTCCGCATCAGGTGGATCGCCGACCACCCAACCGCCACCCCAATCGAGCGCACCATCGTCGGCCAAACCGGCATAAATAACGAAAACCCAACCGCCGTAAACGTCCACAGAAAGAGAGCCCACGTAATCGTGTTCCGCGGATCTCCGTAGCTCTGCTTCAGCTTCGCTACGATCCTGCTCTGCTGCTCATCCATCTTCCTTCTCCTCTTCTGCGACTGATCCTGACCTGGGAGATTCCTTGAAAACTCACAGACTGATCGAACAAAGGTGCAGTCTGGGGATAGGTACAAAGTAACCCTCATCGCCCATTACTTGAATACTGCTTACGGGGAACGCCACACTCGAAAGAGTCATTCCAAAATTTGCCTGAACGCCTTGTTAACCAATTCATCCTTCCGTTCGTTGTCTGAGCAGAGAAGCCGCACAAGTCTTCGTTCGAGGAATCAAATGCCCAGTCACCTTCCGTTCCACCGAGTTCTACTCGCCGCCATCGTCACCGCCTCCCTATTTGCCGGCTCGGGACTCGCCCAGAAGCACCCCGCCGCTCCAGCAACCGAGACCGCGCCAGCAGTTGCCCCCGTGCCAAACGACGCCGACGTCCGATCGACGCAAACGGAACTCATTCGCCGCCTCCGCCTCAGCCCCACGCTCACCACCGTCATCTCCCACGACCCATCGCTCCTGTCCAACCAGGAGTACGTCGCCCGCAACAACCCCCAGCTCGC
>Ga0105240_10005709_pt1 | contig 18464 bp, 22 predicted proteins | sample KBSC54metaG_FD_80426 | JGI IMG/M metagenome (GOLD analysis project Ga0105240, IMG submission 80426) | Corn rhizosphere microbial communities from Kellogg Biological Station, Michigan, USA - KBS C5-4 metaG | ecosystem: Host-associated > Plants > Roots > Rhizosphere > Soil | place: Michigan, USA... | reverse complement strand
TTCTATTTACCATTCACCAGCCAAAACTGTAAACCACCACCTCACAAGGGCTGGGGAATTTTCGACCGGAATAATGGGGAATTTTCAACCGGTATTGACACCGCCACAGCGCTCAAAAGCGCTACGCTGGTTGTCGGCCCAAGAGAAAATAGCGTTTTCAATCGGGGATTGCGACTCCGTTGTCAGCGCCCAAACCCGGAAAGGATAGCGCCCTATGGACGACAGAATGCCAAGGGATTCCGCCGCGCTTCTGGCAGGGCTCCGCGAGTTGCTTCCCAGCTTGGAATCCATCTACAAAGATGTCCACGCTCACCCTGAACTATCGATGCAGGAAACGCGGACCGCTGGGATCGCGGCGGACCATCTTCGTGGGGCTGGCTATGAAGTGACCACCGGAGTTGGAAACACTGGTGTTGTGGGTCTGCTGCGTAACGGCGAAGGACCAGTCGTGATGCTGCGCGCCGACATGGATGCTCTCCCGGTTCAGGAAGCCACAGGTCTGCCATATGCGAGCAAGGCAACCGCTACGGATACTACCGGGAAGCTTGTGCCGGTGATGCACGCGTGCGGACACGACATGCACGTCACGTGGCTTCTGGGCGCCGCCACGCTGTTTGCCAAGTCTCGTGGTGCATGGAATGGGACGCTGATGCCTGTCTTTCAACCGGCGGAAGAAACGGCGGCGGGCGCTCAGGCAATGATCGACGACGGGCTATTCCAGCGCTTCCCCAAGCCCGATGTTGTACTCGGCCAGCATGTGATGAGCTTGCCGGCCGGTGTTATCGCCGGCCGTGCCGGAGTGACCACCTCCTCTGCCGATAGTCTCCAGATTCGACTATTCGGACGAGGCGCTCACGGCTCGATGCCAGAAGCCAGCATCGATCCTGTCGTGATGGCTGCGTCGACCGTGTTACGGCTTCAGACTATCGTGTCGCGGGAAGTGGGTGCGAACGAAGCCGCCGTTGTAACAATTGGTGTACTCCAAGCCGGCACCAAGGAAAACGTGATCCCTGATGAGGCCATCATCAAACTCAACGTGCGCACCTTTGACGAAGGGGTTCGTAAACGCGTACTCGACGCGATCGAGCGGATTGTCAACGCGGAGGCCGCGGCGTCGGGTGCCCCCAAGAAGCCGGAGATTACCACCCTGGATCGCTACTCTCTTGTCACGAATGATCCACAGGCCACGCAACGCGTCTCCGATGCATTTCACCGGCACTTCGCCGACGACCGTGTGCAGGAGACGAAACCTACAACGGCGAGCGAGGATTTCGGATCGTTCGGCACCGAGTGGGGTGTACCGTCGGTCTTTTGGTTTGTGGGCGGGATAGATTCCGACACATACGAAAATGCCAAGAAGGACGGTCGCATCGCCGAGATCCCGACCAATCACAACCCGCGCTTCGCACCGGTGATCCATCCGACTCTGGAGACAGGCGTAGAGGCGATGGTGGTTGCCGCTGAGGCCTGGTTATCGAGATGACGTTGCATGGCGGTTCAACGAAGAGATTCTCATCTATGCGCTACTCGTAGCGTTCGATGTTGGCTGGACTTTCATCTTCGTGCTCAGCGGTGCGGCCGCGGGTGTCAAGAACCGTGTTGATGGCTTTGGCGCCCTGGTTCTGTCATTCGCGGTCGGCAACTCAGGTGGGATTGCCCGCGACCTGATGATTGGCGGTTCCGCATGGGTTCGGCAGGAAGCCGAGCCGTACGCGGACAATGATGTCCCGTCTTTCATTGCCGCACAAATTTGAACTGTTGAGGCGCAATTCAGGAGCACCCACTCGTGCCTTCACGCCTTCGACATATCCTGGAGTATCACGGGTGGTGGCTTTCTCGAGTCGATGCAATTTGCAGTGCTGAAAATGTTAATCAAGGTTATCGAAAAAGAAAATGCCGGCTTCGCGAGTGCATCCATCGTCTCAAAGCGTGGGGGCTTTCTGACGCATAGGTTGCTTTCTCTTGCACTGCTCCTCGGGCTTTGCCTGACCGGCTCGCAGCCTGCAGCCGCGTACGGCGTTCTCACGCACCATCAGTTGATTGATGAGGCATGGGCATCGGGCATCGTCCCACTTCTGCTCAGCCGCTATCCTTCGCTTAGCCCCGAACAACTGCGGGAAGCTCATGCCTTTGCCTATGGTGGTTGTCTGATCCAGGATTCGGCTATTATCCGTTCGGCTTTATTGCCGGCCTGACGCACTACGTTCGCTCTGGAGACTTCGTCCAGAGCCTCTTTCGGAACGCTCAAAACGCGAATGAGTTGGCCTTTGCCATTGGCGCCCTCTCCCATTTTATCGGCGACGCCATTGGTCATTCGGAGGCCACCAATCCATCCGTGGCGCTCGTATTTCCCAAGCTCAGGGCCAGGTATGGTCCTTCTGCTTCGGTGCAGGCGCGCCGCTGAATTGTATTGGATCTCGTGAGTAGATTAAGCAATACGCGGGCCATCGGCGAGACTACGTTCGCAGGGCTTTTGGGATCTCGGCGATGATCTTCGGGCCGAAAACGTGCACGTGTGTGCCATTTGGGGCAGTTTCAAAAACGGACCCGATTGATGGGCTAAGAAGCACTTTTGGACCGCATCCCGGTGAGAATGGACTGCTTCTTTCGTTCGAGACCCGCTAGGACGGAGTTGTAGGCCGATGCGAACGCCGCCACTCCATCCGCCTGTAGTTCTTCGGCAATTGCGTCCAGGTCGATACCCAGTTGAACTAGCTTCGAAAGCGCGGTCCTGGCTTCGTCCACTCCGGCCGCTACGGTCGCGCCGCTCACCCGTCCGTGGCTACGAAACGCATCCAGCGTTGCCGGCGGAATCGTATTGACAGTATCCGGTCCGATCAGTTCTTCGATATACAGCACATCTCGGTAGCGTGGGTTCTTTACACCTGTGCTGGCCCAAAGGGGGCGTTGCACACGGCAGCCGCGTTCCTTCAGCGTCGCAAAAGGAGCACCGTAGAAGATCTCCGTGAAACGGCTATAGACCATCTTGGCATTTGCGATTGCGATTGTCCCTCTCAAGGCCAGGGCTTCTGGGGTACCAATCAGTTCGAGCGCCCGATCTATCTTCGTGTCTACCCTGCTTACAAAGAACGATGCCACCGATGCGACCCGCGACGGCTCGCGGCATTGCCGCAGACCCCCTATATACGCATTTGCGACCGCCTCGTAGTGGGCGAGAGAAAACATAAGGGTAATATTGATGTTGATTCCCTCTGCAATCAGGGCCTCAACCGCGCGGACCCCGTCAGGCGTGGCAACGACCTTTACCATCAGATTGGGCCGATTCACCGCGTTCCATAACCGGCGGACTTCTTCGACAGTTTTCGCGGTATCTCTGGTCGATTGCGGTGGAGGCTCAAGGCTAACGAACCCGTCGCCGCCGCTGCTGAGATCATACGCCGGCCGCAGAAGATCGGCCGCCATCCGGACGTCTTCGATTGCCAAGCGGTCATAAAGCGTGCCTGCATCGATGCCAGGCGTTTCATCGAGGAGCGCGCGCAAAGCGTCATCATAGTCGCTGCTGCCATCGATCGCCTTTTCAAAAATGGTGGGATTGCTTGTGACGCCGCGGACGCCGTCCTCCTCAATCAGGCGCTTAAAGTCACCACTCGCAAGAAAGCTGCGTCGAATATAATCAAGCCAAATCGATTGACCTTGTTTCGTCAGGCCGAAAAGCGGGCTCATAGTACTCCTTCCGAGGACCGGCGGCGCCTTTATTGCGTCAGCCGCTCGAATGCATGTATCGTTCACTTTATTCGGGGCACTCGGATTGCCAATCGAACCGCACGCAGAGAGGCCGAACACGGGCACTCCTGTTCCTTTTGAGGCATCCCGCAATCATCCGACTCAGACGCGGAGCTCGACGTTTGGGAAAGCCGGAAACAGCCTGTGTGGCTATCGAAATGCATCTTGCAGTATCAAAATGCGCTTTTTGGAGGGAACTGCCTGCAAGCAAACGTACGCTGGCTCGGGTGACGTTATCGGGGCGCAACTGGCGTCACCTGCCCAGCGTCCAGGAAGGATTCGGTGTTGCCTTCCTGGACTGGCAAGCTGATTATGCGGCGCGCGCGCAACCGCCGTCCCGGAACCTGTCCCCCACGGGCTGTTAGTGAAATCCGAAAACGCCGATGCGCTTGCGAACGCAATCGAAAAGCCGTGTGGTGACTCGCAATTCTGTGCTGCTAAACATGGCAGGCGCGAGGTGGAACAAATGGAGATAGCCCAATGGATACTTCGAAATATTTGATTCTGGGTGGCGGCATGGTCGCTGGTTATGCGGCGAAACAGCTTGTCGAGACCGGCCTTAAACCTCGCGAGCTAACAATTGTGTCGGGTGACAGCTCGAATCCCTACGAGCGGCCGCCGCTGTCAAAAGGTTTTCTTGCTGGGAAGGACACGGAAACCAGCATCTTCATTAACCCTGACGATTTCTATCGGGCGCACGATATCGAAATCCGGCTCAATTGCGTAGTCGGTAACGTGGATTCCGCCCGGAAAAGTGTGCGCCTGCAGTCCGGCGAGGAAATCGGCTTTGAAAAGCTCGTCGTGGCGACCGGCGCTCGCGTAAGGACACTGGACATTCCCGGTAGCGACCTCAGGGACGTTTACTATTTGCGTACGCTCGAGGACTCCAAACGCATTCGCCAGAAGGCGGAAGATGCAAAGCGGGCGGTTGTAATCGGTGGTGGATTCATCGCAATGGAAGTGACTTCGGTGCTTGCGCAGAAGGGTATCGAGACTACGATGGTTCTGCCCGACGATCGCATCTGGAAGCGCTTCTTCACTGCGCCTATGTCCCGGTTTTTCGAGGAGTACTATACGGCGCGAGGCGTGCGGTTCGCCAAGAACAACAAGGTCGTAAAGTTGAACGGCCCCGGAGCTGTCAAAGCGGCTGTCTTGCAAGATGGCCAAATCGCGCCTTGTGACATGGTTGTGGCGGGTATCGGCGTGAAGCCTGTCACAGAGCTGCTGGCCGAAAGCGGAATTGACGTGGCGGATGGCGTGGTTGTGAACGAGTATCTTGAAACCAGCCAGTCTGATATCTATGCTGCCGGAGACGTGGCGAGTTATTATGATGTGCTATTCGACAAGCATCGCCGGGCGGAGCATTGGGATAATGCTGTCTCCCAAGCCCAGCACTGCGCCCGCATTCTCTCCGGCGAACGCACTCCCTTCATTCACGTTCCCTATTTCTTCTCCGATGTTTTCGATCTCTCTTACGAATTCTGGGGAGATTCTTCCGGTGCTGATGAAGTCGTCGAGCGTGGCGACCTATCAAGCCGCAGCTTCAGCGTCTGGTGGTTGCGGCAGGGCAAGCTGGCAGCGGCCTTCACCATGAACCGTCCGGACGAGGAGCGAGAGGCGGCTCCGCAATTGATCGAGTCAAGAGAACCCGTTTCCGCTGGCACGCTACCGGGGAAGCAGTGATGGTTCCGTAAGTGTATACCGCAAGTAGAGATGGTCGGCACTCTGCTTCACGCTGACGATTTTCAGCCACGGTGCTGTCTCCGGTAGGAACGCCGCGCCAGAGATCACACCGGGACGTTGCCGCTTTCTATCGCGCCCGGCGAACTGCGGAGCCACTGTGAGAAAGAGCTCGTCCACGCAGCCGTGCGCCACAAAGTCGCCGAAAAGAACGGGACCTCCTTCGTGGAGCAATAGCTTCACCGAGAATTCATCGCGGAGCAGTTTCAGGATCGAGGCGGGTGCGATTTGGCCTTCGCATGTTTGCATTGTCCTGACTTCAGTTGAGTCGAGCGCTGCCACTCCGTTTCTGTATAGCAACTCTCGACCACTGGCTGACGTAAAGATAAGAGCACTTACACCGGGAGTGCGGAACACCGCCTTTTGGAGGTCGACGGCGCCGCTGGCGCTCACAATCACGTTCAGTGGCGGCTGGGGCTTGTTGAGCTGCTGCCGCCGATATCCAGCGTAGGAGTCTCGCGCCTCAGGATATACATGTTCCGCCAACCAGAGATGTCCCTGGGCGACCTCTCGAAGCGTGCCCGATCCAACAATTGTCGCATCCGCGGAAGCACGCAACAGTCCCATGATAAAACGGTCCGCTTCGTTGAATCCGCTGATATCGCCTCCGCCGGATTTTCCAGGGACCTCGAAGGTGACCACCCCGTCCAGTGTGCTTACGAAATTACCGACTACATACGGGCGATCCTGATGCTCGGGGAATCGCAGATCTCCGCCATAGAGAATTGCCAGACTGTCCGGCAGAACGGCATGTTCGAGCGCGTTTTCCCTATCGAGCAGCGTCGTGATCGGTTTCATTATTTGGATTTGTTGTCCTCAATGTATTCCTTAAGCGCAACGGCGTTGTTGTGCTCGGCGTCATGCGAGCTGTATAAAAGAGTCACGGTTCCTTTCCGCGTGGCTTGACGGATTGGCTTGCAGACTTCCGGCGCGCGATCGAGCTCGACGAAATACTTACCCTGAATTGCGCCCATTTCCCGGGATCGTGACTGAACCACTTTCGCAACTCGGGACTGGGTGCAACGTCCTTGATCCAGTCGTCCAGGTGCAATTCGGCTTTCTTAATTCCGCGGGGCCAAAGCCGCTCGACAAGGTAGCGCACTCCGTCGGCGGAACTCCTCTTGTCGTCGACCCGCTTCAATTTGATCATATCGATATCTCTGTTCTCTGCAATAATCCGGCCCTAGCGATGCTGTCCAGTAGCAGATGGAAATAGACGAGCCCTCCATACGGTTTCCATTGGCTTAGGACATGAGTGACGCGGGCATAGTCGAGCGGGCCGCGAAGGCGCATCCAGCGCTCCAAGTTGTTGCGGGCACCGATATCGTCGCCGGGAAACAAGTCGATTCGGCCAAGCCCACGGAGCAGGGTGTATTCAGCGGTCCATCGTCCTATGCCGCGCAGCTCCACCAGCTTGGAGACCGCCTGCTCGTTGCTCAGATCCGCCAATGTTTCCAGGTCCAACTGGCCAGCAGAGATTTCGCGCGCAAGTTCGATCAGCGTGCGAGTCTTGGCGCCACTGAAGCCCAGCGATCGAATGGTCGCGGGTGCCGCTACCGCAAGATCTTCCGGTCTCGGGAACGAGTATCGCGCCTCGTCCGGCGTTCCGAACGTCATACCGCACGCCGCCGACAAGCGGTTGAGCAGCAGGATACCCACCGTAAGGCTGAGCTGCTGGCAGGCAATGCCGTTAACTATAGCTTCCCAGACGGTCGGAAATCGAGGGGGCTTCAGACCGCGAAAGCGGCTGGCAAGCTCACGCATCCGAGGCCGCTTCGATGCCAGTTCGTAGAAAGCCGAGAGATCGATTCGCAAGCCTAAAAGCTTCTCGACCGCGAGCACGATCGCTTTTTTCGCGCCCGCCGTCACGTGGTCGCCGGAGGCAATCAACTCGAGGCGCGGCGCATCAATCCGCCCCCGCTGTGTGACGCTGATGAGCACTGGCTTACCTTGAATGGGCAGAACACGCTGGTAGGTCTCTCCGTCCCAAACATCAATCTGGTTCCCCGGCCGGCGCCGGACCGCCCAAGCCGTCAGATCGAGCCGGAAAGGGGGTGTCGGCTCAAGAGAGAAGATGATGCGGCGCACCCGCTCACCTCAAATCGCCCGGTCCGATTCTGTTCCGGATAAATGAAGCGCCTCTCGAACCATCTGGTTGGCATAACCCCATTCGTTGTCGTACCAACTCATAACCTTAACCAGATCTTGATCGACTACCTGGGTCAAGCTCAGGTCGACGATCGAGGCGTAGGCCTGTTGGATGATGTCCGAAGATACTATCGGCTCTTCCGTCACCGCTACGACTTCCCGGTAGCGCTCGCTGGCCGCTTCCTCACGAAAGACTTGATTGATTTCCTCCGCCGACGTCGCGCGAGCCGCGATGAAGACGATATCGGCGAGCGACCCAACCGGCACCGGCGCCCGCACCGCAACCCCGTCGAATTTCCCTTTGAATTCAGGTAACGCGCGCGTTGTTGCGACGGCTGCTCCGGTGGACGCAGGAACCAGGTTGACGGCGCCAGCCCGGCCCCTGCGAAAGTCCTTCTTGCCTGAGTCCACTATCGACTGGTTGGTGGTGTAGGCATGAATGGTTGTCATCGTGGCCTTCTTGACGCCGATTCGCCTTGCCATAATCTCTACAACCGGCGTGATGCAGTTAGTCGTGCAGCTTGCACAAGAAATAATCTGTGCAGGATTCGGTGATAAACGGTTCACCGCATGGATTATCGTTGGAACATCCTCGCCTTTCGCCGGCGCCGACAGGATGACAAAGCGCGCCCCGGCCTCAATATGTTTTGCCAGATCGTCTCGTTCTCTAAACGCGCCTGTACACTCGAACACGATGTCGACACCCATCTGGCGCCAGGGCAGTTTGGCCGGGTCCCGCTCGCTCAAGACGGGATAATCCTTGCCATCAATATTCAAGCCCCTTTCGTGCGCGAGGACATCCCTCCATCTTCCGTATACCGTGTCGAATTTCAACAGGTAGGCAAGATTATCGGCAGCCAATACATCGTTAACGGCCGTCAAGCGCAGGCCAGGGTTGTCTACTACAATCTTCAAAGTCGCCCTGCCGATTCTTCCCAAGCCATTAATTGCAACCTTCAACATCAGAAATCCCCTTTTCCGGAAGCGTCCGCCTATCCATTCACTATCAGCAGATCACGGTCCAAAATGTTAAATGAGCCGCTGGATGTTCAACGCCGAGCTCATTCTCGAATCTCAACTTCGTAATTCCGGCCTTCCCAATGTTGAGTTTCAGTCCACAAAAACGTGAACCGTAGAGACATCTTTTGCTGGCTGGACACAGGTATATCGACGAAGTGAGCGCCGAGGCTCGTGGCGATCGACGCACTATCCTGAAAGGTTTGCCACTCGTCGGATGTCCATCGCAGCCGGAAGGCTCCTTCCGCTTGAATCCGTAGGACCTTGTCTGCAGACATAATCCGTACTCGGCGCCTGGGCTTCCAAACCTCCAGATCCTTCCGCCCCCGTTTGTTCAAATATCGCGCTGCAACGATCGGGATCTGATCGAACACCTGGCCATCTCTTGCCGAGCGGAGAAGCTTGATGTACTCGGCGTGGGCCCACATCAGCGGCATCGCCGCTCCGGCGCATTGGCCGAAGCGCCTACTGTGACCAGGCCGGTCGTGCTCGTCCCACACTTGCTCGGGAAGCATGCCTCCGCGAGACGCGAATCCCTCCATCGCTCGGATGAATGGTTTTGCGTCGCGGCCAGCGGCCAACTCATAATGGCCCCGTTCGCCGGTCAGCAAGGGCCAGAGCCGTCCCTTGCCCCAACCCTGGAACGGGCCTCCATCGGCACGAAGGCCGTAGCCGTCATGATTGTATCGATACCAGGCAGGACCTGCGGGAGTGACCACCTTGAGGATGCTGTCCACAACGTGAAGCGAATCTTCGATCAATATATCGCTGGAAGACCTTACGCCATAGCGGACCAGTTCAAGGAAACCGGCGTCCACCACGTCCTTGGCGGGAAATTCGTTGCGGCTGCCCGGCGGCCGGTTGTGAATTGTCAGCAGCCCCAGGTTAGGATCTTCGTGCGGTTCAGGATCGTTAATGTCGACTGGGTGAATTCGGATGTAGTGTCTGGGAATACCGGGAAGCAGAGTGCCTTGCGTCGTTACGGTCCATCCTTCTATGTGGGACTCAAGAAAATCGGCGTACTCCTCGAGAAAGACGCCGTCCTCCTGATCGCCGCGGTGCTTCGCGAAGTCGGCGGCGCAAATGAGGCCGGCGATGCCGGCGGCCAGCGTCGACGGGGAATACCCGCTATTTTCCTCCCAACGCTCCTGTTGAGTGCAAGGTCCGTGTCGAATTAGAAACCCGGCCGCGGCCTTAACCATGGGGTACGGGTCAAAATCTCCTAGCGCATCCGCCTTCCAAAGGCGCCAAGCCAGCATGATGGGAAACGCAACCTGGTCCAGTTGAATGCCACGCCAATAGGGAACTCCGTTGATCCAGAAGTTCTGAGCGAACCCTCCATCCGGCTGTTGTGAGCAGGCGAGATAGATCAGAGCCCGGGAAGCTGTCGCCGTTGCACCACATGCCAAAAGGCCCGTCACACTATTGACCATGTCCCGCGTCCAAACCAAATGGTAGCCACCGAGATCCTCGTCGCCCTTGGCCTCTCCCCAAGGAATACTCGCCGACGCGATCACCGCGCCAACAAAGGTTTTATCTTCGTGCGCCAGCAGAAGGCTGTGGCTGATGCAATACAGGCGGCCGTCATCATCAGAAGCATTTTCGAGCCGTGCAATTTCGCGGGTGGCACGACGCCATTGCTCTACGTATTTATGCCGGTGACGCGCAAAAGGCACACTCAGCGACTGGAACAGTGTTGTGATCGCAGCGTGGGCGCTGTCGCCGAATGCCAATCCAACGGTAAATTGTGCCGTTTTCGTGATGTCGACTTGCCCGGCTACTGCAATGTTGCCGTCTTCGGCCCGCTCAAATTGCCAGTCAAGTCTCAGGTTGTTCTTCAAATCTTGCCAAGCGTCGGACGCGCCGACGTACCCGCATGATGCCTCAACGAAATCTGTATCGGCGCCCATGGCTATGTAGGTTCGGTTCTTCCACGCGAGGAGGATAGTCTTGCCTGCTATTCGCAGCCGGCGGGCGGAATTCCCCCATCCTGCAACCTCTAAGTGAGGTGCCAGCAGCGCGTATATTCGCAGTCGACCCGCCCATTCTGAGGCCGCCTCAAGCCGTGTAGCTATCAGCACGCACGGCTGATGCGGGTCCGCTATGATCTCCTTCACCAGCCGATAGCGGCGGCCGCCGTCGGTGCTTTCGATGTGATAGCCGAGAGTGTGTTCCTCAATATAAGAGATCGTGTTCTCAAGGTCTCGCTTCTCTTCGTGGAAGAAGGTTTCCCCATCCGTGATAAGGAATTGCATATCGCGAACTTCGGGGCGATCGATCGTCGGATAATAGATTTCGTTCAGAATGCCGTGAGATATGGTAAACCAAACACTGCTGCCAGTTGAGTAGGCAGTTCCTACGCCCTCCTTAGCGCTAGAAGTCCAGCGCGGGGAAATTCCTGGGCGTCCAAAAGCCATATAGCGGTTGTCGGCCGTGTTATTGTTCATCACGTTCCTCGGCGGCACTTCCGGCAATACCTCGGTTTAGCGCGGCGGCATCGATAATTTATAACCCGCGTACAACGGCTGCCGACAGGCTTCCATCCCAATAACCATTAGCCTCCTGTCTCGTTCATCTCGTCTAACGCGAGATTCGAGTGCGCGACGGCCGCGCCGGCACGCATCTCGGCGGCTACCCAAACCGCCTCCATCACTTCTTCGCGCGTGGCTCCGGCTCGGAGCGCCTGTTTGGCGTGGCCGCGAATGCAGTAAGGACACTGGGTCACGTGGGCTGCCGCGACCGCGATGAGCTGCTTGGTTTTGGTATCGAGCGCCCCCGCTTTGAACACGCTCTTGCTGAATGCGACAAATGCGTCGTTAATCTCGGGTGCAAGTTCCTGCCGCTTTTGGTTCAGCTCGCGGCTGGCCGTTGGATAGAGGTTATCTGCCATTCGAGTCACCTTTCTATGTATCGTCTACTCGGAGCCGGGCTGTATGACGCGCACAGTGCCCGCTGCCGATTCTCATGTTCCATGCGTGTTCCTCTTATGAAAATACTCGCCTTCTCGTTGTACTGTTCCGTGCGAAAGTGCTAATGGCTGTCCCGTGCGTACCCAGCATCGCCAACTTGCTGGACCGACAGTATAGGTAGCGCGCTCCAACGCTCCAACGCTGCTGCTTAGAAACTGGAAGCATGCTCGAAGCCCGGTTCCACCTCTCGCTCTCCTGTGATAGATCGCGGCGACGGCATACTCGGCGTAACGGATATCAAGGGGCATGGCAGTTTCCGCAAAAGTGATCCCATGTCGAGATAATTCGATTCCGTCCAGCCCTGCGACGGGCGTGCTGCCACGACTACGTCGGCACCATGCTCCCGGGCCGCCATGCGGATGCAGTTGTAAGGCGATCCAACCATGATCGACGTTTCATATGGCACAGTTATTTCTTTCCTGAGCACCCGAATTCGCTCGCGAGCGACACTTGCGGACAACGGGCGATCGAAGCCGAGAATGGTCTCCAGCAGGATTCCTTCATCGACTTCAGGAACAACACCCAGCAGGATAAGGTCACTGGCGGATCTCTGTGCCAGCGCCTGGGCGTGCAGTAGCAGTTGATCGTCTGTTCCATCCAGATTCAACATGCAAAGAATTCTTCGGCATCGAAAGCGATAGTCTGCATCCGCCGATCTGAGATCGGTGACACACACCGGACGCTTCGTGCAGCTCATGACGTCTCTTGTGACTGAATGTTTCCAAAAGCGTGGCCATCCCCCGTAATGTTCACTTGTCATCGCCACTATGTCTGCATTGATGAACTCCGCGTAGCGGGCGATAGTTTCAGCCGGATTGCCGGCTGGAAGAATCAGGCGATGGACAGCGCAGTCTGTCAATGCGTCATTCAAGGCGTTTGAAGGCCACCTGAGTTGGCCTCTCCTGCTGTTGCAGCGCTGGTCGACTGCAAACAAGAGGGTCAATTCTGCTCCCAGCGCCAGAGCAATATTGGTCGCGTGCTCAACAGGACCCTCTGCATCAATGGAGAGGTCTATTGGGGCGAGAATCTTCCAGGCTGATTGCATATTGCTTCTCCTCATGATATTTATCAGGCGCATTCGAAGACTTGATCGGCGAATCTGGCTTTGATCCGTCCCTTTATGCGACCAGCATGAGAGCGGGCGCATCCAAAGATCCCTCCCGCTCCAATCGTTCCTGGCAGGCTACGCAGTGCGCGGCCCAGGGAATGACGTTGAGCCGTTTTAGCGGGATCTCCTGACCGCACTCTTGGCACACTCCGAAGGCGCCATCTTTCAGCCGCTCCAAAGCCGCGTCGATCAGGTTCAACTTCCGCCGATTCATTCCCCGTTGCCGCAATGCGACGAACTGCTCGTGGAGTAGTGGCGCCTGATCATCAACTGCCAACCCTCCCGAACTCGTGAGCAACTCCAGACCACCATCGGGGCCGGAAACGATTAGATTTCGTTCGGCCAGAAGAATTGTGTCAAATTCCGTAGACTGATCGATTTGGTTCCGCTTCCTCTGCATGACGATGCCGTTTGTGCAATTTGGAGTCCAGTCAGATTCCCAGCCGTCAAGCGTTCGATTATTGAAAGTGTTTGGTTTCGCATCGCCTGCGGATGGTTACGATGGCCCCGGCGGCGCAGTGCTGCGCCCTTTGAGCCAGCAGATCCGTGAACCCGGCAGGCGAATGCGAATCGAATGCAGCCCTTAAGAGTCCCCCCCTTGTAAATCGACGTGGGGATGCGATTGCTCAATCTATAGGGGGTGACACCTATGACTAATCAAGACCGACTACCGGTGACAATCGATTTTCGTGTACGTGGAATCGATTTTACTGATGAACTGCGAAAAGCGGTGGAAAGGATTGTTGTGTTCGCACTTGACCGATATGAGGCGCGAATGGACAAGATCTCGGTATACATGGCCGACCTGAACGGTCCGAAAGGCGGCATCGATAAGCTTTGCCAGATCACGGCCAAGCTCGGCCGGGGTAATCCCGTTTTGATCCTCGAACAGGGATCCGAGATCCTGAGTACGGTCAATCGGGCGGCGCGCCGTCTTGAACACCGCCTCGGACAGGCTGTTCAACGTCGCAACCGACCTGATTCTCGAAGGTTCCGCCAGTCGATCCGTACTGCGTGACATGAGGAGTTCGGAGGTAGTCTTGTTGATGGACGAACGCCAAAACACTCCGAAATGACTGGCGGTTTCATGGCCGACCAAATGGCCCGAATTCGAGCCGGACCGTTGCTGATGCGCACGACGAACGGCTGTGCACTTGTCACGTTAATAGTGTTCGATTGGCTCAGCGCGGGAGCGCTCACGCCCTTTTACAGCTTGCCTGTCGCCGTGTCGGCGCTGCTGGACGGTTGGCGCGGTGGTCTCGGTGCGGCGCTTCTCTCCTCAATGGCTGTATTCGCCAGGCCAGGGGGGCCAAGCGTCGCCAACTCTGCCGCTACATCCATAGCGCTCGTTTGCTTGAGTCTGATTATCGCCTTCGTGGACAGGGTGCGCCGTCAAAGAAGACCAGAAGGGACCGCAACTTCTGGATTTGGGTGTGAAAGCGTACAGACGAACCTGGAAGGGATGAAGCGCGTCGAGAGGCTTTCCGCCCTCGGACAGCTATCCGCCGGTTTGGCGCATGAGATCCGGAACCCGCTGGCGAGCATTGCCGGGGCAGCCGCTATTTTGCAGCGAAATGAAGACCTAACCCCTAAGCATGCCAAATGCATCGACATCATTACGAACGAATGCCGACGGCTGAATTCCCTGCTCACGAATTTTCTCGATTTCGCACGCCCTCCAAAACCTCATTTTCAAGCTATTAATCTCGATTCGGTGCTCGACAGTGTTGTCTCGCTGGCGAATCACGGGATCCGCGACAAAACGGTGTATTGCGAAAAGCATATTCCGCCGAACCTGCCGCGATTGGAAGGTGATCCCGAGCAACTGGAACAGGTATTGTTAAATCTCATGATAAACGCGATTGAGGCCAGTTCGAACGGCGAGACGGTCAAGATCTCCGCGGAAGCTGAACATGGCACGGTCGTGATCAAGGTCGTCGATCAGGGTCATGGAGTGCCTGCTGCGAATATCGACCGGCTTTTCGACCCCTTCTTCACAACGAAGGAGCACGGGACCGGGCTCGGGCTTCCGGTAGCTCATCAGATTATGACGCAAATGGGAGGAGCTCTTTTGGCCCAACGGGGTGCCGAAAAAGGAATGGTGTTCTCCGTAGTCCTGCCAGAGGAGCATCGAGACGCATGATTCCAGAGCGCATCCTCGTGGTAGATGATGACGATAATCTCCGCTGGGTACTCAAGACTCAGCTCCAGGACATCGGATACTTGGTTTCCGAGGCCGCCGACGGTGAGCAGGCGCTGGCAGCAATCGCAAAAGAGCCGCCGGCTCTAGTACTGACGGATTTAAAGATGCCGGGGCTTTCAGGTCTGGAACTGCTGGCTAGGATTCGATCCGAGTATCCAGAAGTTCCGGCCGTCATCATTACTGCATTCGGCACCATTCAGAGCGCCGTCCAGGCGATGAAAAACGGAGCGTACGACTATCTCACGAAGCCCGTCGATTTCGAGGAATTGGCGATTGTAGTCAAACGCGTGCTGGAGCATTTCCGGCTTGTGGCCGAAGTTCAAAACCTCCGGACCAGTCTCGATCGGAAGTACGGCTTCGAGAACATAATTGGTCATTCCGAGGCATTGCTTTCTCTGCTGGATACGGCCGCCAGGGCAGCGTGGAGCGAGTCTACGATCCTTATTCACGCTGAGACGGGCACCGGCAAAGAATTGCTCGCGCGAGCGATTCACTTCAACAGTAGCCGGCGCGACAAGCCATTCATTACAATTAATTGCGGTGCCATACCTCGCGAACTGCTGGAGTCAGAGCTGTTCGGCCACGTAAGAGGTTCATTCACTGGAGCTGTCACCCACAAGATGGGAAAGGTCGAGATGGCGGACCGCGGCACGCTGTTCCTCGACGAAATCGGCGAGATGCCCGGCGAGCTTCAGGTCAAAGTACTGCGTTTGATTCAGCAGGGAGAACTGGAAAAGGTCGGCGCCACGTCCCCAGTGAAAGTAGACGTGAGGTTTGTCGCTGCGACGCACCGGAACCTCCAAGCGATGATTGAGGACGGAACGTTTCGGCAGGACCTCTACTATCGTCTCGCGGTCATCCCGCTAGAACTGCCGCCCCTGCGGGATCGGGCGGAAGATGTACCTGAACTAGTCGAGCACTTTTTTCTGAAAACCCGAGAGAAGCAGAGCAGACCCAGCCTCGTGCTCCCGCCCGCTCTGCTGCCACGTTTCCAAGACTATCGCTGGCCTGGCAATATACGGGAGTTGGAGAACGTAATCGAACGTGTCGTTGTTCTCGCTCGGGGCGATGAAATCACTCTGAACGACCTGCCGGATTTCCTGCAACGGGAGCGCCCGATCATCGATACTCTTCAGCTTGAATTGCCGGCCAAAGGCATCAGCCTGGAAGGCGTCGAAAAGGAGCTCTTGATTCGAGCACTGGAGAAGTTCAGCGGCAATCAGACGCACGCCGCCAGGTACTTAGATATCAGCCGCAAGGCCCTCCGCTACCGGATGGAGAAATACGGAATTTCGAAAAAAGGCGTTGAAGTGGAAGAGGACGAGCAACTGGAAAGGCCAGATGATGTTCGCTGGAAGTGAGAGTTCTATGGATCCCACGGCTGCTTGCGATCACCTTCGCCATGACCACCGCCAGATGGAGGAGTGCCTCGATCGCCTTTTCGCGGCCGTCTCGCATTCCGGCCCCGAACTGGTCTCTCAGGTACGTAGCGCCATGAGCAGCCTTCAACGCCTGGAGGCTACTCATTTCGAGAAAGAGGAAAGCCTTTTCTACCCGAAGCTCCGCCCAACGATGCGAGGGTTGCTCATCATGTCGCATCAGCGTTCCAGTGGCGCATTACCGTTCGGTCGGGAACGACTGTGCCCCACGGACCACTACTGCGCCTTTTCGGCCAACTCCTCGTATCTGGTGCTGCTCCGCAAGCAAAGCATTTAGGGGCAACGGCGCGAATGGCGCCGAAGGTCGCCAAGTAGTGTCGGGAACGTCGCTGCAAACGTCGCGCCTTGAGGTGAATAGGCTGTTGATCCAAACGCCGATGCCTCAACTCTTCATCGCGCCCAATATGGCATGGCGAGTGCTTTCAAAGGGTGGCGGCAATCACCGCCGACTACATTCTAAGGAGTTGTATGACCACCAATGCAGCAAGTGAGACACCGACCGAGACGCGCCGATCCCTGAAGTCGCCAAATGGAGTGATATCTGACGGGCAATCAAGACTATCCGAAAGTGACATAGCGACCCGCGCATATTTTTTGTGGGAAGAGCGAGGGTGCCCCGTAGGATCGCCAGAGAAGGACTGGTTTCGTGCACAGCAAGAACCAGCCGCCTTGGAGAAAACACCCCGAACTTGAATTGACGACGTACGTATTTCATGGTCGTCGCCGCGCACCGACATGGTCGGCGCGCGGCATTCACCGACGACGTGCGGGCACCCAATTCATCAACGACGGATCGAGGCGCGGAACCAACCGGCAATGGGGGCAGCAGTACATTTGGCCGATTCTCGGCACGGAACGCGCCGTCGGCTTGGCAACTAGACTCACGCCACAATGCACCAGTGCTGTTTGATCGTGAGTTTTTCGTTAGTCTGTCGGCAGATGGACAGAAAGGATTCCCATACAATGGTAATGCCCGAGAGCTCTTATGCTTGAAACGGAATTGTTTGCTCTCCTGGAGCGGACCGCAGATTCGGCATTCACCGTGACCGAGCAAGGCGAAATCTGTTCCTGGAACAGATCAGCTGAGGAACTTTTCGGATACCATCAGTCCGACGTTTTGACGCGGACTTGTCATGAAGTCTTGGACGGCCGAGGCGCATTAGGAACACAAGTATGCAGCGGCGGCTGCACTGCAAGCTTTTGTGCAGCGCAGCGCGGCAAGATCCCGGATTTTGACCTGAACGTGAGGACGAGTCACGGTAATCGGTTGTGGGTCAACATATCGACAATCGTCTTCGACGAGCCCCGTCGCAATCGCCGACTCATCGTGCACTTGGCGCGGGATATTTCCCATCGAAAGAAGAACGAGGAGCTTCTCGCCAAAATGGTGGATCTTTCGAAAGAATTAGCGGCGACGTCGGGGCACATTGACGGCATTGAACCGGCTCCTCCCTTGTCTGAACAGGAGCAGAAAATCCTCCGGTTATTCGCCAAGGCCAAAAATTCCGCTGATATAGCCCGCTACTTGGGCATCACCCTTCCGACCCTCCGGAATCATCTGCACAGCATCAACGAGAAACTCCGGACACATAACCGCCTTGAAGCTGTGATGCATGCGATGCAGCGCGGTCTAATCTAGACCACGGCCTCCCCGCTCTTTTCGTATCCAGATGTTTCGGGGCGTATGACAAGTGGTTCATTGACGGTGTCGCCCAAAGTTTCCAAGCTAAGGGGGACCGACATGGAAGATCAACACATAGACCAAGCAGTTGAGAGTCGCACCACTGCGATGTGGCAGCTAAAATGGCCGCGCCTATGCGAAATTGCTCGACGGGAACCGCCGCGACTTAAGGCCAGGGGATGTGGCGATCTTTCCGCACGGAGATGCGCACGTCCTGGGAAACGGCACAGGCAAGCCGGTCGATTCGTTGAACGTGTTCGCTAAGAATTTGATTTGAGCAGTGGACTCAAAGTCGCGCGCTACGGCGGCGGAGGGGAACTCACGAAGTTCGTGTGCGGCTATATGGCCTGCGATCCGACTTTGTGCGAAGTCGTACTTGCGGGATTGCCATCGATGTTCGTGGTTAATATCGCGA
>Ga0105240_10005708_pt1 | contig 18466 bp, 12 predicted proteins | sample KBSC54metaG_FD_80426 | JGI IMG/M metagenome (GOLD analysis project Ga0105240, IMG submission 80426) | Corn rhizosphere microbial communities from Kellogg Biological Station, Michigan, USA - KBS C5-4 metaG | ecosystem: Host-associated > Plants > Roots > Rhizosphere > Soil | place: Michigan, USA... | reverse complement strand
GATGTAAATTCACTGTTCAACATTAACGGCAATGCGGTGTATGCATCCGGCAAGTATGCCGATCCCTCACTGTTCAGCATGTTTACTTTTTCTTTTGTTCAGGGAAATGCCGGGAATCCCTATCCGCAATTATATTCTATCATCATTCCTGAAAAAACAGCGAAGAAATTTTTTGGTAATGAACCGAATGTCGTTGGAAGAACCATAAGGATGAACAACGAGCAGGATTATGTTGTAAGTGGGGTTGTAAAAGATATGCCCGAAAATTCGACTTTACAATTCGAATGGCTGGCGCCCTACCAGGCACAAATGCAGCAAGACTTCAAAAAATTTGGCAGTTATGACGACAAATGGAATAGTTACGGCCCTTTTACTTATGTAGAACTGGCGCCATCAGCCAATCTAACCGCAATAAATCAAAAGCTCTTAAATTATATACACGGGAAAGACGCTACCCAAAAAAATACAGCCTTTTTGTATCCTATGAGTCGCTGGCACCTTTACAATGAGTTTGTGGGGGAAAAGGAAACCGGAGGCGGTAGAATTAAACAGGTGAGATTATTATCGGTTATCGCATGGGTTATTCTGTTGATAGCTTGTATTAACTTTATGAACCTTGCCACAGCGCGAAGCGAAAAGCGCGCAAAAGAGATTGGTGTGCGTAAGGTGCTGGGATCGGGGAGAAAGCGCCTTGTGTTTCAGTTTATAGGTGAGTCAATGATCATGTCATTTATGGCTGCGTTGATAGCAGTGGTATTCATTATAGTTGCCTTGCCTGCTTTCAATACACTCGTACAAAAGAATCTTTCAATCGGTCTTGGAAACCAGGCAAATATCCTTGCCATCTTGTTCATCGCTGCGATTTGCGGATTGCTGGCCGGAAGTTATCCTTCCCTGTACTTATCGTCATTTGACCCGATCAAAGTGCTGAAAGGATTGAAGGTCAAATCAAGTACAGCCACGCTGATACGGAAAGGGTTGGTTGTGTTGCAGTTTACCGTTTCTGTTGTGTTTATTATCAGCACCATCATCATTTATCAGCAGATACAACATACCAAGACCCGCAATTTGGGTTTCGACAAGGATAACCTGGTTGAAATAGAAATGCACGGCGTAAAAAATAGCTTTCCGATAATAAAACAGGAACTATTGAATACTGGCTTGGTACAAAATGTAGCCTTATCTGACCATGTTACTATCTATGGCGGTAACAGTGATAACCGGTTTACCTGGGAAGGCAAGCAGCCTAATAGCAATACATTGATAACTTACCGGACTGTAAGTCCGGAGTTTGTTTCAACCTCAGGTATGCAGATAGTTGAGGGGACGGATTTTTCCGGGAAACCTTCTGATACTTTAGGCGCCATTGTCACCAAATCACTGGCAAATATCATCGACAAAAATAAAAATGGAGTAGTGGGCAAGATCATCCAATCTCCCCGTGGCATGCCGGAGGGGTCATTTCGTAACTTAAAGATCGTAGGTGTAGTAAATGACTACGTGTTTGGCAATATGTATGACCGCGCCGGTGCGCCGGTAATATTCCTTTGTCGCGGCAATGGATTCTATGATGCAGATATCATGTATGTTCGAATTAAAGCCGGGCAAACCTCTCAGCAAACTTTGGCTACGATAGGAGCCGTGGTCAAAAAAAATAACCCTACTTATCCGTTTCAATACAAGTTTGTGGACGATCAATTCAACCAAATGTTTGTCAGCGAAGTGCAGATGAGTAAACTATCGAGCATCTTCGCAACACTGGCTATTATCATTTCATGTCTTGGTCTGTTCAGTCTTGCAGCTTATACTGCTGAGCGAAGAATAAAAGAAATTGGTATTCGCAAAGTACTTGGCGCTTCTGTTTCTGGTCTCGCTGGATTGTTATCTAAAGATTTCCTTCAACTGGTAGGTATTTCCTGCCTGGTAGCCTTTCCGGTTGCCTGGTATATTATGCATAATTGGCTGCAGAATTACGAATACAGGGTAAGCATTCACTGGTGGATATTCGCTTCAGCTGGTGTATCGGCAATGCTGATCGCACTGGCGACGGTGAGCTTCCAGGCGATAAAAGCGGCACTGGCAAACCCAGTGAAGAGCTTAAGAAGTGAATGATGGAGTCGTTCGTATTCCATATTAACCTGTATGACCTGGTTTTTCTTGGAACAATCTTCGTGGGACTTACTTTCGCGCTGTTACTATGGTTTACAAAAAACAGCAACCGTGTCGCAAATAGGTTTCTGAGCATTGCCCTGGTTGCTGTGGTTTTGCAGATAACCTGGCTATTGGGCGTTCATATCCGGCTGGCTACCTATTTTCCCAATTTGACATGGTTGCCGCTGCAGTTTTCTTTGGCACTTGGCCCGCTGATCTTTTTCTATGTGCTTAAGATAACGAAACCAGAATATAAATTCCGATGGAAAGATTTTCTGCATTTCATTCCTCTAATCTTTCAGCAGATTGCCTGGGTATTGGCGATTAAGCAAAGTATAAAAAACAGTACATCTTCATATGATACAACTATTTTTCGCCAGTTAAACCCGGTAATTCAAATAATGGTGTTTATTTCAGTGATTGTTTATCTGTATTTATCTCACAGATTAATAGAGCGCTTTTACAATAACCTGAAATTTAACGAAGGCGACAGATACCGGCGAGAATTACAGTGGCTGCATCATTTATTGGTAGGTTTAGGTGTGATATTGCTATTATGGATACCTTATGCCTCAGTGAACTACTTTGGTTATCATCTCCAATTGGGCATCGAGGCATATTATCCGCTTTATATTCTCTCGGCTATCACGATCATCAGGATTGGGGTGGTGGCATTCTTAAGGCCTGGCGTGAGGCAGTTTATCGAAACTCAGCCGTTTTCAAAGCCGTCAATTTCAAAAGAACTAAAGCAGAAAGGTGCCTGGCTGAAAAGGATGATGGAAGATAATCTGTTTCACCAGGATGCAGAGTTGAGTTTAGCCGCACTTGCAGAGAAGCTTGGCATTCATCCACACGAATTATCCCGGATCATCAATATAGCGCTGAAAAGAAACTTCAACGATTTCATCAATGAATACCGAATCAGGGATGTAGTACAGAAAATGCAGGATAAGGCTTATAACCATTTAACCCTGGTAGGCATTGCATTTGAGTCGGGATTTAATTCTAAATCTACTTTTAACCGCACCTTTAAACAAATGACCGGCATAAGCCCGGTTGAATATAAGAACGAGCTGAAAAATGAGCGCCCAACTTATCATTTGAGACCTTATCCACGCTCTGCGGCTATAATTTCGTATCATCAAACCACACCTAAGTGGTCTGATGAGAAATTAAACCGCAATTATATGTTTCGCAATTATTTAAAGATCGCATGGCGCAATATGCTGAAAAACAAGGTTTACAGTACACTGAATATCACCGGCCTGGCAGCTGGTATGGCTGTGGCGCTCCTGATAGGCCTTTGGGTGAAAGAACAATACTCATATGACCGTTTTTGGCCGAATTATAAGCAACTATACCAGGTTAAATTCAACTTTACCAACCCGACGGAAGGTACGCATACCCAGGATGCGGTCAATCTTCCTCTTGCTGATGTTTTACGTAATACCATACCCGGCATTAAACGCGTTGCCGAAACTGATTGGATAGGGTACCAGGTGCATAATCTAAAAGTGGGTGATAAGAAATTTCTGCTAAATGGAGGTATGGTTAATCCTGATTATCTGAAGATATTCCAGCAAAATTTTATAAAAGGCGACCCCAACACAGTATTTAAAGAAGTTTATTCTATTATCATCAACGAATCGACAGCCAAGGCATTGTTTGGTAATGATGATCCGATCAATAAAACTGTTCGGGTAGATAACCAGCACGACGTAAAAGTTACGGGCGTATATAAAGATTTGCCAGCAGAATCGAGCGTGAAGTATAGCTACCTATTACCCTTTAGCTATAAAGTACTGACCGAAGACTGGATGAAAAATGCACGTACTCAATGGACAAATAATTCATTTGAGATGTGGGTGCAACTTCAGCCAGGGGTAACACAGGCCCAAGTCGCTCCAAAAATCAAAGACCTGCTGGTAAAATATTATCCCAAGTATAAGCTTGATAAAGGCGAAGTAATATTACAGCCTATTGGGGATGCGCATCTTTTTTCAGATTATAAGAATGGAAAAGTGGAAGGTGGCTTTATCGATTATGTGGGGATGATTAGTGTTATAGGTGCATTGGTATTGTTAATGATCTGTATCAACTTAATGAAACTGTAGACCGAACGTTCTGAAAAGCGTGCACGCGAGGTAGGTGTGCGCAAGGCCATTGGTTCTCAGCGCAGAGACCTTATATTCCAGTTCCTGACAGAATCATTAATGATCACTTTCGCAGCCTTCTTGTTTTCAATATTGCTGGTGCAATTAGTATTGGGGCCTTTCAATGCACTTACCGGCGGCACTGTGAGTATACCTTATGGCAACCTGGTTTTCTGGGCTATTATGATAGGGTATGTAGTACTCACCGGCTTACTGGCAGGAAGCAGGCCTGCGTTTTATCTGTCGTCTTTTAACCCGGTAAAAGTGTTAAAAGGCAGCATCCAGATGGGCAAGGCAGCTACATTGCCACGTAAAATACTGGTAGTCGTGCAGTTCAGTTGCTCGATCGCCCTAATCATCAGTACGGTCATCATCTATCAGCAAATTCAATATGTAAAGGATAGGCCAACGGGCTACAGTGCCAATAGATTGGTTTCAACTGGTATGAGTGATGATCTGTCCAACAATTACAATGCCCTCAAAAACGATCTGTTGACAAGCCGAATGGTGGAAAGTGTAACCAAAGCATCGAGCCCGTTGACCGGTATTTACTGGCATACAGGTATAGACAAATGGCCCGGACAGGCTGCCGGTGAGCTTGGTATCAATGTAGGCGCTGTCAACATTGCAGATAATTATTTCAAAACAGTCGGAATGAAATTGATCGAGGGGCACGATTTTTCATCAGATTGGGCGTCCGATACCTTAAACGTAATTGTAAATGAAGCCGCTGTTAAGCGCATGGGGCTTAAGCAACCGCTCAATCAGTTAATCACCTTCGGGGGTCTTTCATATCAGGTACGCATTATCGGTGTAGTACAGGATGCTTTAATGGAATCGCCATTTACACCGGCTGAGCCGATTGTATTCAACCATGGCCGTGGTGGTAATTTTGTGATCTATCGCTTAACTGAGGGAGTAAATCCGCATGAAGCAATAGATAAGGTGAAAAAGATATTCGATAAATATAATCCTGCGTTTCCGTTTGAATATGTTTTTGTAGACAAGGCTTATGACGAAAAATTTAATTTGGAAGTACTGATAGGTAAGCTTGCAGGGGTATTTGCAGCACTTGCGATATTTATATCCTGCTTAGGATTATTTGGCCTGGCAGCCTATGTAGCTGAACAACGCACCAAAGAGATCGGCATACGGAAAGTACTTGGCGCATCTATCTCGCAGGTGTGGATGCTATTATCGAAAGATTTTATATTACTGGTTGTTATCAGTTGTGTTATAGCATCACCGGTGGCTTTGTATTTTCTGTCGCCATGGCTCAAAAAGTACGATTATCATATTTCCATCGGTCCGGGAGTATTTCTGCTATCAGCAATCGCTGCTATGCTGATCACTATTGTGACAATCAGTTTTCAGGCCATTAAAGCGGCGTTGGCGAATCCGGTGAAGAGCCTTCGGAGTGAGTGATCAGTTAATCAGTGACTAGTTAACCAGTACCAGAATAAATAATGTAATCCTTCTGTATAGAGAAGGATTTTTTGTGTATCAAAATCGCCCAGTCACTGATAACCGTTCACTAATTAACTAACACCAACTGTATCATAACCGTACGCTTCATGTTACATAAGCGAACAGTGAATAAAAACAAATATTGTATAACTTATTGATATATAGATGATTGAAACTTTGGTATATTATTGATTGCTTAATGCCAAAATGAATTAGTATTATTAAATCAGTAATCTATTAATTCGTTTCACAATTCAACTTTTAAAAAATGTTATCATTACAACACGTTACCAAATATTACCAGGCAGGCGGAAATAAAAATTTTGTACTGAACGATATCAGCCTTGAGGTGGATGAAGGCGAATTCATTTCTATCATGGGTCCTTCAGGCTCAGGAAAATCTACGCTATTGAATGTTATCGGGATGCTGGACGAGCCGTCTGAAGGCTACCACTATTTCATTGGTCAGGCTGTGCATCAGCTTAAAGAAAAACAGCGCTCGGCTTTATATAAACAATATATCGGGTTCGTTTTTCAGGCGTATCACCTGATTGACGAGTTAACAGTTTATGAAAACATCGAAACCCCATTGATCTACCAGGATATTAAAGGCTCTGAGCGTAAAGCGATGGTAGCCGATATGCTCGACAGGTTCCAGATCGTAGGTAAAAAGGATCTTTTCCCGGCACAATTATCAGGTGGCCAGCAACAGTTGGTGGGTATAGCCCGTGCATTGATTGCAAAACCTAAATTATTGCTTGCGGATGAGCCAACCGGCAACCTTAACTCAAAACAAGGCGAGGAGATAATGGAATTGTTCAGGAAGTTAAACAAGGAAGATGGAGTAACCATAATCCAGGTAACGCACTCTGAGAAAAATGCGGAATACGGCACCCGTATAATCGATCTTCTGGACGGTAAAATCAGTTCCTCAAGAAAATTCTGATCTACAAATAACACAACATATACAATGCGTTTTAGTAAATACATATTAACAATTCTTTTCATAACAGGCACTATTGGCGTTTATGCACAAGTAGCAGACACAGCGTTTACGTTGCAGAAATGCCTTGATATTGCTGTCAAGAATAACCTGCAGGTAAAACAAAGCGGCATAAATGCTGAGTCGGCACGGATCGATCTAAGACAATCAAGGGAGAATTTGTTGCCTTCAATTGGTGCAAATGCTTCCCGATCTTTTTACAATGGCCGCGGTATCAGCCCTATTACCAATGCTTATGTAAATCAGTCACAAACGAATGATAGCTACAACTTAAATGGTAACCTGACTTTATTTAATGGCTTTGCATTGCAAAATGCAATTAAGTCAGCCTCGTTGGCTTACCAGGCGGGTAAAATGAACTTCCAGGCAGCTAAGGATGTGATTACTGTCCAGGTAATTGTTGGTTACCTCGCTATATTGGATAACCAGGAAATATTAAATGCCAGTAGAAATGCCCTGGCTGTACAGCAGGAAACCGTGAATCGAATGAATGTGCTTGAACAGCAAGGCGCGAACAAGGCAGCATCAGACCTTACCGACCAAAAGGGTGCCCTTGCAAGTAATGAGGTTTCGGTAGTCAATGCTCAAAATAATCTGGATGCCTCAAAAATTAATTTGTTTCAATTGATGAATATCCAGTTTCAGCCGGGCGCTTCATTTGAGGGCCTAAACGCTGAAGATCTGCAGGGTGACTATGGTGCTGATCCTGATAAAGTTTACGAAACCGCATTGCAACAATTTGCGGCAGTAAAAGCAGCCACTTTAACCCGTCAAAGTGCGGAAAAGACCGTAAGCGCATTAAGAGGAGCTTTGTTGCCGTCAATAACACTTGGGGGAAATTTGTCGACAGCCTATTCAAATACAGCCAGCCAACAGGATTCAAGCGGTGTATCTCATTCTGTTGCATACAGAGATCAGCTAAAAAATAACTATAACTCTTCAGTAGCACTGGGTTTAAATATTCCAATCTTTTCAAATGGTGTTAAACGCAATACCCTGGCAAAAGCAAAATTGAATGCTATGTATCAGAAAGATGTGGAGGAAACCACAAAAATTGCATTAAAGCAAAATATTGAGCAGGCATATTACAACATGATGGCGGCATATAAAAAATATCAATCATTGAACGACCAGGTGAAAGCCTATACAGAAAGTTACCGCATTTACAAGCTTCGTTTTGACGCAGGTGTATTAACGTCGGTTGATTTTATTATTGCCAAAAACAACCTGGAATCTGCTACAGTAAACCTGATAAGTGCCAAGTACGATTATATTGTTGACAGCAAAATACTGGATTACTACCAGGGCAAATTATCGTTACAGTAATTAATTCAAGAGGGATTATTGCTGGATTTTAGCATCAAATATGTATACCCCGTTGATATCGTATCATGATTTGTTAAAAACATGCGTTATAAATCAGGCATTTAGTATTACAGGTATCGCATAAAGACAGTAAATTTAGGGGCTAATTAAAGCTTATGTTTAAGAAAGCCCTTTACATTTCACTCTCTCTCTTATTTTTTTCCTGCTTAACGGTTTCCGGACAGTTCAAATCAGATGCCGGGAAAGACAAGATAAGGCTCAACCAAATCGGTTTTTATCCTAATGCTCCTAAAATAGCCGTTGTACTAACCAACAAAAAAGGAAGCTTTACACTCCAGGCAGCAGACAAAAAAGCAGTTTACAAAGGTCAACTTAAAAAGTCCGGTCAACCCGATTTTGCAGGACAATATACATGGATCGCAGATTTCTCTGCTTTCTCAAAATCCGGTAAATATGTTTTAAATGTCCCTGGCCTGGGCACGTCTTATCCTTTCAGCATTTCCAGGAATGTCCATCAGGAGGTTGCCGATGCTACCATAAAGGCATTCTACTTTATGCGGGCGTCAACACCGATTTTGGAGAAATATGCCGGGAAATGGCACCGGGCAATGGGGCATCCTGATACTAAAGTATTAGTACATGCTTCAGCTGTAAGCGAGGGCCGGCCAGAAGGTGCTATCGTTTCTTCACCGCGTGGCTGGTATGATGCAGGCGATTACAATAAGTACATCGTTAATAGCGGTATTACAACCTATACGTTATTGTCGCTATATGAGGATTTTCCGGAGTATATGAAAACCGTTAAACTAAACATCCCGGAAAGCGGTAATGGTGTACCTGATCTGTTAAATGAAACACTTTGGAACCTACGGTGGATGTTAACCATGCAGGATTCCGTTGATGGCGGCGTGTATCACAAGTTGACCAATGCGGCTTTTGATAAAATGGAAATGCCGGATAAAGCAACTGAACCACGATATCTTATCCAGAAAAGCACTGCAGCTACGCTCGATTTTGCGGCCGTGATGGCACAATCTGCCCGTGTGTTCAGGCAATATGAAGTGCAACTGCCAAATTTTGCTGATTCATGCCGTGAGGCTGCCTTGAAAGCGTGGGAGTGGGCGCAAACTCACCCCCATATTATCTACAACAAATATGTGCTGAATGATAATTTCAGGCCCAAAATAACTACCGGTGATTATGGCGACGGAGAAGTGAGAGACGAATTTATTTGGGCAGCATCTGAATTGTTTGTTACCCTTAAAGACATCAAATATGTCCACAAGATAAATGTGATTCCTGATATTAAAATGCCTCTGCCATCCTGGAGCCAGGTACGTGTGCTGGGATATTACACAATTGCAAGGAATAGTGAACGAATAGCCGGCACAGGATACAAGAATATTGCTGAGATAAAAAAACGGATAGTGAATTATGCTAATGGCCTGATTAAAGACGCCGATAAGACCGCCTACAAAGCTGTGATGTATAAAAAGAAGGCAAACTTCATCTGGGGCAGCAATTCCGTAGCAGCCAATCAGGGCATAGCATTAATCCAAGCCTATAAAATTACAGGTGATAAAAAGTACCTGAAATATGCTTTAGATAATTTGGATTATATTTTAGGCAGGAATGGTACAGGATATTCATTTGTAACTGGTTACGGAAGCAAAACGCCTATGCATCCACATCATCGACCATCCGTAGCTGATGGTATTGTCGACCCAATACCTGGCCTGCTTTCAGGAGGTGCGAATCCGGGAGACGAGGATCATATTCCGCTGCCGTCATCTATTCCGGACCAGGCTTATATTGATAATGACCAGGCTTATGCGGCTAACGAAGTCGCAATTAACTGGAATGCTCCGATGGCGTACCTGCTTAATGCACTTGAGGCTTTACAGAATAATATAACAAATTAAATATAAGTGTCTTGTAAGGATTACTTAAACTTATGTTGCAGATGCTTAAATTATTGTTGTTATGAAAAGTACCAGCATCACACAAAAAGTCAGGGCTGCAAAATACATGATCCACATCCCTATCATCTTTGTGATGGTTCTGAAAATGCTGCGTTGATAGACTGTACGTAGTGAACGGTAGATATACCAGATTATATATAGCGTAGCTGGCAGCATTAGCCATTCCATAATGCTTTTACTAATTGGGTTTAATATCAATTGCAGCAGCATGACGACGCCCAGGAATAAAAACAAAAAGCAATGAAAATGGAAGGAGTAAATTAGGTGCTCCACGTAAAATTTTTTGTTCCTCCAGAAAGTGACCTTCAGTATGAGGGCGAATATTGGCAACAGCAGGAACATCATCTTAGGTATATTATGCCTTAACTCTTCCTGGAAAACTTCCTTTGCATGATTGCCGTATTGTTCGCGGTATTCAAATGCCTTTTTATTCCAGATTCTGGTAAAGAATCCGTCCCGGTCATTTTCGGACAGCTTGTTTTGATTGGTAAGATATTCAGTATAGTTGGTATCTTTTGAAGTTGGATGAAACCAACTATTGGGCTTATCTCTGTAATCTACTACTATCTCTCCTGTGCTTTTGTTTGTGGTTGCAACTGTTTCCTTATCGGCAGGCTTTCCATTTTCGTTAACATGCACTATGTTACTATCCCCATTAGTTTTAAACAGCAATAGGAAATAAACGATACTGATAAAAATATACATTTTAACAGGATGCAGATATTGTGCGCGCCTGCCTGCCATATATTCATTGGTGAGGAAACCGGGCTTGAAAAGCAGTGGCTTTAGCGTATGAAAAAACTGGTGATCGAAATGAAAATAGTCGCTGATGGTATGGTTCATCATATGACCGAAGCTTTCATGTAGTTCGAGGTTTTCCTGCCCGCAGTTATGGCAATAATGGCCCTGAATGATGGTGCCGCAATTTAGACAATCATTTTCGTGGCGGTAATGCTTTTTCATGACTTAATATCTTATCAGATATGTTTCGTAGCGTGTTTTAATTCAGAAGTATGTTTATACCGGAATACAAAAGGAAAGATCACCGCTATAATCAACGCGTAAGCTGCAAAAGTGAGCCATATACCATGCCAGTTCTTGCTATGATCGGCCAGGGTAAAATATTTGTCAATAACAACGCCGCTGATCAGGCCTCCAAACATTGCCCCAAAGCCATTAACCATCATCATAAATAGCCCCTGCGCACTACCTCTTATTTCAGGTGTTGTCTGTGTTTCGACAAACAGCGAACCGGAAATATTAAAGAAGTCGAATGCCATGCCGTAAACGATACAGGATAATATGATCATCCATAAACCGCTACCAGGATCGCCAAAAGCGAAGAAACCAAACCGCAATACCCAGGCCAGCATACTAAACAACATGACATATTTAATACCAAACTTACGAAGGAAAAAGGGTATAGCAAGTATAAAAAGCGTTTCTGACACCTGTGATATGGACATGATGATAGCAGGATATTTTACCGCCGCCAAATCCTTATACTGTGTTACATTTTTAAAATCATGCAAAAACGTATCACCATAAGCATTAGTCAGTTGCAAGGCTGCCCCAAGTAACATCGAAAAAGTGAAAAAGACAGCAAATCTTGGTGTTTTGAATAAAGTAAAAGCCTTGAGACCTAATAACTCAACAAATGATTTATTTTCTGTTTTTGTATAAAGGGGCGGACACTTTGGAAGTGTAAATGCAAATAATCCTAATCCAAACGCAACGGAAGATGATATATAAAACTGATTAGCGGTAGTTTCACTGTGCGTCAGACTTACTACCCATAATGCTGCAATAAAGCCAACAGTTCCCCATGTTCGAATCGGCGGGTAATTAGTCACAATATCTATATTCTCCTGTTTTAAAGCAGAATAGGCCACCGTTATGGATAGTGATATGGTTGGCATGTAAAACACCATGTTTAATAACATTACCCAAAAAAAAGCGGTTGGATTGGTGACAAGCGGTAAAGAAAGAAGGGACAAAGCTCCCAGTATATGCATTATCCCATAAAGTTTTTCAGCATTGATCCACCTGTCGACAATGATCCCTGTAAGAGCAGGCATAAAAATGGCCGAAATGCCCATGGTGGAGAAAATCTCTCCGAATTGTGCACCCGACCAATGTTTGTTCTGAAACCAGTAAGCGCCTATAGTGAGAAGCCATGAACCCCATATAAAATATTGCATGAAGTTCATCAGTATTAAGCGGAACTTAATATTCATAGAGTGCCCCGGTTTTATTAAAAGCCATAACTATTAAGATCAAAAGCGGAAAATAACGAAATAAATGTGGAATCAGAAAGACGAATGAGTAGGTATTACTTTAAATAGTAGTCTCACATCTCAAATCTAATATCTCAAATCTTAGTATCAGGATGCTTTTCTGCGGTTCAGTTCATCGCGAATCTTAGCGGCTTTTTCGTAAGCTTCTTCTGCCAATGCTTCCTGGAGTTTGGTTTTCAATTCATCTGTACTTTGCGAGGCGTATCCGCTTGCAGTAGGGGTTACTGCTTTTTCCTCGGTGGTATCGCTCATGTTTTCGAGGTAAACAAAGTCATTACCTTCAATTACAATACCCGCAGTTGAAAGTATGAATTCATAAGTATAAATAGAGCAGTCGAAACGAACGGCCATAGCAATGGCATCGGAAGTACGGGCATCTATTTCAATTGTCTTCTTGCCATCTGAGCAAACCAGTTTTGCATAAAATATACCATCGACAAGATTGTAAATAATGATCTCCTGGATAGTAATATTATAAGCTTGTGCGAAGTTTTTAAAGAGGTCGTGCGTAAGTGGCCTGCTGGGGGTCATCTTCTCTATTTCGATAGCAATAGCCTGTGCTTCAAAGCTCCCGATAATTATCGGCAGTCGGCGGCGGCCATTCACCTCGCCAAGAACCAGTGCATAAGCGCCGGATTGAGTTTGACTATACGATAGTCCTACGATATCCAGCTTGATTTTTTTCATATTATTACCCATCACTGATTCTGTTTATGCTGACGCTTTATGTTCTTTAACTGCTGCTATTAATTGTGGTACTACTTCAAAAGCATCGCCAACTATGCCATAGTCAGCGACCTTGAAAATAGGCGCTTCGGGATCCTTGTTTATAGCTACGATCACCTTTGACGAGCTAATGCCCGCGAGGTGTTGTATGGCCCCCGAAATTCCTATTGCAATATACAAATTTGGACTGACAGCTATACCGGTTTGTCCAACGTGTTCGCTGTGCGGGCGCCATCCTGCATCCGAAACTGGCTTAGAGCAGGCTGTAGCCGCGCCTAACAGGTCGGCAAGTTCTTCTATCATTCCCCAGTTCTCAGGACCTTTTAATCCGCGACCACCTGAAACAACTATCTCAGCATCCGGAAGAGATACTTTATCAGTTGATCGGACAATCTCTTTCACCATCGCTTTAAAGTCTGACTCTTTGGTTTCTGCAGAAAATACTTCAACAGTTCCTGCTGCTGATTTTTCAACTACTTTATAGGAGTTTGGCACTAAAGCAATCACTTTATTAGTCGAGGTCAATTGTACCGTGGCAAATGCTTTTCCGGAAAATGCAGTCTTTTTAACAGTGAATTTGTCACCTGATATTTCGGGTAGAGCAACTGCGCCGTCTGCAACACCTGCTTCCAATTTAACACCAATGCGCGGCGCTAATCCACGACCTGAAAATGAATTGGATAAAACCACAATATCAGCGCCTTCTTTTTTTGCTGCCGAAGCGATAACAGATGCATAAGCCTGGTTAACGAAATTCTTAAGCTGGGCATTTGACACGTTAAGCACTTTATCTGCTCCGTATTTGCCAAGCGAACCAAGCTGATCGTTGGCAACATCACCAATAGAAATGGCTACAAGGTTGGTATTGGTTTGATCAGCAATTGCACGGGCGTAGGAAACAGCTTCAAAGGTTGATTTTTTGAATTTGCCTTCGGCATTCTCTGTATATATTAAAACTGACATATATGATCCGGTTCGTAAAATCTATTTAAATTATATCACTTTGGCTTCGGTGTGCAATAAACCGATCAATTTCTCTGCTTCAGTTGCGGCTACCAATTTTACTTGTCCGCGTGGTGCAGGTGTTTCATAGCTCAATATTTCTGAATTATTTTTTACGTCGGCAGCGTCAACTACATTCAATGGCTTGGTACGAGCCGACATGATACCACGCATGTTGGGTATCTTAGGTTCAGCAACGCCTTCAGCTGTACCTGCAACAAATGGGAAAGGTATTGTTAACATCTCTTTACCGCCTTCAATTTCACGTTCTACAGTTCCTTTATCGCTATCAACATCCAATTTTTTGATAATAGAAACTGATGGAATATCCAAAAGCTCGCCCAGCATACCTGCCACTTTTGAGCCGTTATAATCAATCGACTCTCTTCCTGTTAAAATCAGGTCGAAAGCATTTTGTTTCGCGTATTGTGCAATTTGATAGGCCACAAACCAGGCATCGTGTGGTTTTGCATTGACGCGGACTGCGTCATCAGCGCCAATAGCCAGTGCTTTACGGATAGTAGCTTCGGTATTGGCTTCACCCACATTGATCACTGTTACTGACCCTTTACCACCTTCGGTTAGCTCGATAGCTCTTGATAATGCAATCTCATCGTAAGGATTCAGGATAAACTGAACGCCATTTGTATTAAATTGGGTGTTATTATCGGTAAAAGTTATTTTTGTCGTCGTATCAGGAACATTACTTATACATACCAGTATCTTCATCAGGCTGTTGTTTTAAATTGGCAAATGATCTTTACAATGTGTTATGGTTTTATACTTTTACTCATGAACACACCAAATAGTTTTCATGAAATAGGTTTCGCAAATTTAGATAAAAAAGAGAGAGTTTAAAATGGAGTTGAGCCGATTAGAAAAGCTGTTGGAATTTTTGAAAAATGAACCCGGGGACGAATTCCTACAATATGCCCTGGCCACCGAATATCTGAGATTGAATGATACCGAAAAAGCCTTGCAGTATTATGAGAACCTGGTGAAAAATCACCCGGATTATGTGGGAACCTATTATCATCTTGGGAAATTATACGAAGCCCTGAACCGCAAAGATGATGCTATAAGCATTTATGAAAAAGGTATGGAAGTGACCAAACGAAAACGGGATAATCATGCGTTTTCAGAACTACAAGCTGTATACCGAGAAGCAACCGGCTGGGATGAAGATGACGACTATTAATAGCTTACTGGTCATTAGTCACTAGTCATTGGCATTCGCAATCTTTAAAGAGAATTGTAAAAACTATACCAATGACCAATGACCAATGACCAAATGACCAAATGACTAAATGAGGAAACGTCAACTACTGTTTATTCGTGATGTATTGATCTACACCTTCACCGCTTTTGGCGGACCGCAGGGGCATATAGCCATTTTGCTGCGTGAATTTGTAGAAAAACGCCGCTATATCACCGAACAGGAGTTGATGGAGTTGAATGCACTTGCGCAGATATTACCGGGACCTTCATCCACCCAAACACTAGTAGGCATAGCATGGAAAGTAGGAGGGCTGAGGCTAGCTATCATTGCCTTTTTGATCTGGATAACTCCCTCGGCGGCCATTATGGGTATTGCGGCCATCAGCTACAAGATGTTCCTGACGCATGCGAAATTTAATGAGATATTGCGTTTTGTACAACCTATTGCTGTTGGGATAGTAGCCTATGCAACATACACGTTTGCTGTGAAATTTTTGAAAACGAAGGTGACCACTATGCTGGCAATAGGGGCACTTATTGCTACATTAATATTGCAGAATGCCTACGCGTTCCCAATTTTGGTTTTATTGGGCGGTATTATTTCATCCGCATTGGAAACGCAGCCCCAGGAAAATGAACTTCGGGTGAGCTTGTTTGCCAATGTGAACCCGAATAAAATGTTCTATTTCATTGGTATCTTGTTGGCATTTGCTGCTTTGGGTGCCGTTATCAATCAGACCTCGCCCTTCAGTTTGCCCATCCGTCTGTTCGAAAACTTTTACCGTAACGGCATCCTCATTTTTGGTGGCGGCCAGGTGCTTGTACCTTTGATGTATACTGAGTTTGTTGAGGTAAAACATTATTTGGGTGCATCTGAGTTTCTATCCGGATTTGCTTTACAGCAGGCACTTCCCGGACCAACATTCTCATTCACCTCATTTATCGGCAGCATGACGCTGGGTAACAAAGGCCTGGGCTTATGGGGACAAATTCTTGGAAGCGTTATAGCGGTGATCGGTATAAATCTACCCGGATTGATATTGATCTTATTTATTGTGCCATTCTGGGAAGATCTGAAGAAGATAACCCGTATCCGTAATTCACTTAGCGGGATAAGCGCAGTGGCTGTAGGCTTTATGGCTACGGCATTGATCTTATTGACAAAACCATTTGGCGCAAACTGGATGGCTTATGGGTTAATGATAGGCTCGTTCGCTTTACTATACTTTACCAAAGTAAAAACCCCGATTGTTATTGTAATCGGGGTTGTTTTGGGGCTTATTTTTTAATATCGAATAATGAATTTCAAATAATGAATGATGAAGTACTTCGGTGTTCGAAATTCGAAATCTGGTATTCGATATTTTTAATTAAAACGGCGCATCATCATCATCAATTTCATTTGCTCTTGATGGACGGATGATAAAATTACTTGGTTTTTCGAAATCCTGCGAAGGACTTAAACCGGCAAATGGTGTGCCCTGAGGAAGGAATGAACCGCCCTGATCCAGATCCTGGAATTTAACGAATTTACCCACGAACTTCAATCGCACAGTTCCGGTCTCGCCGTTCCGGTGTTTGGCTATAATTACTTCACCAACACCATTTGTTGGATTGCCGTCTTCATCCTCTGTCATACCATAATATTCCGGACGATAAAGGAATAGTACCATATCGGCATCCTGCTCGATGGAACCAGACTCACGTAAGTCGGACAACATTGGCCGTTTTGAAGCGCCTGGCCTGTTTTCTACGGCACGGCTCAACTGGGACAGCGCAATTACCGGAACGTTCAACTCTTTTGCAACAGATTTCAGCGCACGGGATATACTACCAATTTCCTGTTCACGGTTACCTCCGCCTTTGCCATCACCGCTTTTACCCTGCATTAATTGCAGATAGTCGATGATGATCAATTGGATATCGTGTTGTGATTTTAAACGACGGCATTTTGCCCTGAACTCGAATATATTCAATGCCGGGGTATCGTCTATAATGAGCGGTGCTTGCTCAAGCCTGCCTATTTTAGAGTGTATTTGCTGCCATTCCCATTCTTCCAGGGTACCTTTACGTATCTTTTCCTGCTCAATTTCGGTTTCACCAGATATTAAACGATTAACCAACTGTATTGATGACATCTCCAGGGAGAATACCACAACCGGACGGTTAAAGTCCACAGCGGCATTACGCGCGCAGCTTAATACGAATGCTGTTTTACCCATCGCAGGGCGGGCTGCTATGATCACCAGATCTGATTTTTGCCAGCCGGAAGTCATCCTGTCCAAATCCGTGAAGCCAGAGGCCACACCTGTAAGCCCATCTTTTTTATCCTTTAACGCCTCCATCTCTTTCAGGGTCTCGTGCATGATGTCATCCATCTTGCGGGAATCACGGCGAAGGTTATTTTGAGCGATATCGAAAAGATTCTTTTCGGCCTTATCCAACAAGTCGAGTACGTCTGATGTATCTTCATAAGCGCTATTGATCACCTCAGTTGAGATTCGGATCAGTTCGCGCTGAATGAATTTTTGAATAATAATACGCGAGTGGTACTCAATATTAGCAGCAGAGGCCACACGATTGGTGAGCTCAGTAATATAATAGGCGCCGCCTATCATTTCCAACTCGCCGAACTGACGCAACTGGGCCGTAACGGTAAGTATATCCACCGGCGATGTCTTTTCGAACAAATGCCTTATCGTCTTGAATATTTTCTGGTGACTGTCTTTATAAAAAACCTCGGGTTTAAGTATATCGATAACAGAGGATAACGCATCCTTCTCGAGCATCAGTGCACCGAGCACCGCCTCTTCCAGATCGACTGCCTGAGGCGGTAATTTACCGAGACCGCCGTAGGGTGTTGGGTTAGTAATTCTGTTTCGTCTTTCATTGGTAGTGGGCTTGTTGTAAGGGTTATCGTTCTCCAGAATCATAACCCAAAAATATACGAAAAATTCACGATTTACTTATACGTTAACATCTTTTTTTGAAGTTTTTTTTAAAGCCCAAACCGACAGGAAATTAAATAATTTGTAAATAATTAATTAACAATGATTTGTTGGGAAATTTAATTTGTCGCTGTAAATCAGCTACTATTTATACTTGTTAGTAATTTGAACTTGCCATTTATACTTTAAAAAT
>Ga0105240_10005707_pt1 | contig 18467 bp, 12 predicted proteins | sample KBSC54metaG_FD_80426 | JGI IMG/M metagenome (GOLD analysis project Ga0105240, IMG submission 80426) | Corn rhizosphere microbial communities from Kellogg Biological Station, Michigan, USA - KBS C5-4 metaG | ecosystem: Host-associated > Plants > Roots > Rhizosphere > Soil | place: Michigan, USA... | reverse complement strand
TACCGATGGACGCCGACGCGTGGAGTCGCGGTCAACTCGGCCAGGACTCCGAGCTTGGGAAGCCGCACCGCATAGTAACCGGGCGAGGCCGCTTCTTCGCTGTGAGAGAAGGTAGTCGATCGGCCCTGGCGCAGAGCGCGGGGTTGGACCGGATCGAGCGCCGGCATGACCAGGAAATGACCACCCTCCGTCGCCCCCGTGCCGTTCAGCCGGGTGTGGCTGAACCCAACGATTTGGTCATCTCCGTAATAATAGCCGGACGTATTGAGAGCGCGTTTGTTGAGCAGCAAGGAAGCCGTCTCGGGGCCTAGGCGCACCATCCCGAAGGGCGTCATGGCGCCGGGAAAATTGTGCGCGCAGACCCAGGGCCAGCCTCCGGTGCCCGCAAATGGATTGACCCACCGGCCCAGTTCACCGCGGGGGACTTCCTTCGCCAGGCGACCCGGGGCGGCGTTCACAATTCGGTGGTATTCGAAAACCCACGCTCCGACCAAAACAAAGCTCAAGAGAATCACCGCCAGGCACAGGCAGAGCGCGATTTTCAACCATCGCTTCCAGTTCGATGGCCCGGCAACCAATCCGCCGGGAATCTCGACCCCGGGCCTCTCGTTATCGTGGCGAAGATTCTTCAATCCAGGTTTCCGGGTTCGACGCGCGGTTGTGTCTGGATCGCATTCACTCCGTCAAGTCGGGTACGATCGACTCGGCCGACCTCTTCTCTGTGGTGAGAGCGAAGAGCGAAGGCCGCCAGGGGTCGAGTGTGAAGCGAATCTTCTGAGCAAAACCCAGGTATTGTCCCGACCTTAAATCATAAATGTGGGAGGGGCTCTTAAGAGCGGCTTCGATTTCGACAGGCTTCTCGAGCCACTCGTTTCCGCCCGCCTGTTTTAAATCCTCGCTCATCTGGTACTCCACGTTGCGCTCGAACGCGACTAACTGCCCATGCCTGGTGTCGAAGCGGTGAATCCGCACGCGCCCGCCGGTTGCAATCTGTATCGGTGGCCGGTTTAAGCCCAGTTCGGCCGCAACCCAATCGCTCAGCGCGGAAGCCCCGGCTTCCCTCAACCTTTGAGCACCATAGGCGGCGATATCTCCAGAGTCAGAGCGATGCAAAACGCCGTTAAAATTCAAACAATGAATCCCCCCAGGTTGGCCTGACGTAAGGCTGAACGGCGCTGGCGGCCCATCGGACCGCAGCCGCGCATGCTCATCGAAGGCACCGGGCACGTCGTCGAAGAAGACGGAACTCACGTTGGGACGGGAAGAGCTCAGCGCGTTTTTGATGGCCGTTGCCTCAGGCCCGGATAACGCCCGGGAACTCGGCAGGACGAGCACGGCATTTGTCCATTTTTGTAAATCACCGCGCTCGATTTGTGCGGAGGAAATAAAGGTCGGGGTAAACCCGAGATCCTGAAACGCTTTCACCCAGCCGTTCCGAACCTTGGTCAGGCGATTGTGCTCCGACTCGAAACTCGAGAATCTCCTGAGCCAACTTGAACCGTCAACGGTGGACTCCAACAGCCAATCGCTTTGAATGCTGGCTTGGGAGTAGTGGATCAGGATCGGATCAGATTTGCGCTGAGCCCGAAGAAAGATCCGCGCCAAAGGCGAGGTCATTTCCTGCAGCGCAGGCGTCAATGCCTGGGCCTTAGGAGTGAGCACGTAATCGTTCGTCCGCCATTCAAGGCAGTCTTCGCTCCACCAAACGAGGCAGCCTCGGTCTCCCTGGAGCAGCAGATGCCACAGACGGCGCTGGGCATGACGCGTGTCCGTCTCAAAAACCGTGGTGAGTATCGGCCGGCCGGGCATAAATGAACCAAAGATTTCCCGCGCGCTCCCGATATCATAGGGCTCCACCCAATCGAGAACTTGGGAAAGCCGCCAGAGGTCATAGCCCCCGAAGGCATGGGGCATTTGGGTCCCTTCAATCCCCACCGGCGTTACGGGGTCAACTTCATGCGCTGCGGACCGGAGCTCGTTGAGCGCGTTAGCGAGAGCACTATCCATATAGGTACGGAAGTCCGCCCAGGGTGCGAAATTCCAGCGGGTCAGGTCTTTTCTCTCGGGCGTCGGCTCGAACCGCAATTGTTGTAATTGTGCCCAGTCCGGCCGGCCATGGGGCAAAGCCTCACCGCTTGCCATCCGGGCCTTGATCTGATCCGTGGTGAATGGCCTGGCGTCCTCCCAGGACCGGAAGCCGGTTTGCCATTCCGCATTCAGGGCTTCCAACGAGGGATATTGAGTCTTGAGCCACGCGCGAAACCCAGCCAACGCCACCGGACTGAAGTCATAATCAAACGGATTGGCCGAGATGGTCGTCGAAAGCTCGTCGCGCAGGTTGTAGGCGAGCGGCTGGTGCTCACGGTTTTGCCGAGCGATCATTCGCACCTCGTTTCGCGCCCAGCCCAGCCACTGCGGATCCTCCAGACTAAAATCCCGGACCAGCGCCGTTTCGGAACGCCCGTCCTTGGCCCAATCGGTAACGAACTTATCCCAATCCGTCACCTTGGAATTAAATTTCAAGCAGAGCCCGCGGTTCACGAGGTTTTCCACGTAATAGCTGAAGTTCGCCTGTACCAAAGGCTGTGGACTGGCGCTGCCGTAAATCATGCCGGTGTTAATCCCCATCTCCCGCAAGCGCCGTAAAAAGAGCGGCATCTGCTCAGGCCGGTTGCGAGCACTATCGCCGATCCACATGATCGTCCGATAGTCGGCCCAGGGACGAAGTGAGTTCGTGCCCTGCGCCGGAGCAATTCGTCCCGCCACTAACAGTGCGCTAAAACAGCCGAAACAGAGCAACTGCCGGAGCCGGCGCGTCAAGCATTGAGCCATGAGCAAGGCATAACGGTTCCGAGCCCTTGGATCAACACGGTTATCGCTCGTGTCGAAAGGCGGACCGGCGGGTTGACCCGCTGAGCGCAGCACATCCAGGTGGTGATTTGAATTGTTTAATGGCGGCGTAGAACTCACGCTGGGGTATGACCAAAGGTATTGAGGAAAAACTCTTAAGGCTGGTCGGACGGAAGGATTATGTTCCCTCGAGTCCGGAGCAGTTGGCCAGGGCACTGCGGCTGGCGCCGGCTGAGCTCACCCAACTGGATACGGCTCTCCGCGCCGCCGAACAAGCGGGGCAAATCCTCCGGACCAAGAACGGCCGCTATATCAAAACCAGGGAAGCGGATCTGGTCGCAGGCACGATTCGCATCAATCGCCAGGGCCGTGGCTTTATGCGGCCGGACGAGACCGGCGACCACCCGAGCCTGCCGGAGATCATGATCCCCGAGAGCGCGACCTCCACGGCGCTGGACCGCGACCGTGTGCTGGTGCGGCTGGACGACCGGCCCCAGGCCGCGGGTCGTGGCGAACCGGCCGAAGTCACCGGCGCGGTGGTGCGAATCCTCGAACGCAAGCGAACCGTCCTGGTCGGCACATTGCAGACGAGCAAGCAATTCCTGTATGTGATCCCGGATGACCCGCGCGTGCCGCATGATGTGTACGTGCCCCCACCGCGCGATGTCGGCCGGCCGGCGCGCCCCGGAGATAAAGTGGTGGTCGAACTCCGGGGCTGGGAATCGCGTCACACCAACCCCGAGGGTGAGATCGTCGAGGTGCTCGGCGCGCCCGATGAAGAAGGCGTGGACCTGCTGTCGGTGATTCGACAGTACCAGCTTCCGCTACATTTTCCAAAGGAAGCACTGGCCGAGGCGGAAGCCATCAATCGCGCTCGGGCGGGAGGCGAACCGCGACCGGAGGAGTTCACCGGCCGTGTGGATTGCACCAAGCACGCAGTGATCACGATCGATCCCGCGGACGCGAAAGATTTTGACGATGCCATTTGCCTGGAACCGGTCGATCAGCAGCGCTGGCGGCTCTGGGTCCATATCGCCGATGTTTCCCACTACGTCCAGCCCGGCGGCGCGTTGGACCGCGAGGCGGAAGTGCGCGGCAATTCCACCTACCTGGTGGACCGGGTGATTCCGATGCTGCCGGAGGCCTTGAGCAACGGGTTGTGTTCGCTTAATCCGAGCGTGGCTCGGCTGACGAAATGCGTGGAGTTCCTTTTGAACGAAGGCGGTCAGGTGCTGGGCACCAAATTCTATCCGGCGGTCATCCGCTCGCAGCACCGCTACACGTACCAGGAAGCGTTGGAGGTCCTGCAACGGGAGCCGCGGACTCCGCTGGAACGCATGTTGCACCAGGCCAACCAACTGGCGCAGCGATTGCGACGGGAGCGGTTCAAAACCGGGGCCTTGGACCTGGATTTTCCCGAAACGAAGATCATTTTGGATGCGCAGGGCCGAATTGCGCGCATTGACCGGACGCACAGCGATGCCTCGCACCAACTCATCGAGGAGTTCATGCTCCTGGCCAACGAAGCCGTAGCCATACGCTTGCGGCAACGGCGCCGCGAGGCCGTCCACCGCGTCCACGAAGCGCCCGACGAACGCCGAATCAATGAATTCCGCCAGGACGTGTTGAGCCACCACATTCCTTGCGGGAACCTTACACACCGGCCGGAAGTCCAAAAGCTGTTGCATCGGCTCAACCAGTTGCCCATCGGACCGGCGCTCAAAATCGGATTCTTGCGCTCGCTCAAGCGCGCCCGCTACGAAGTCGAACCTCAGGGCCATTTCGGGCTGAATAAAAAGGATTATACTCATTTCACCTCGCCGATCCGCCGCTATGCCGATTTGGTCGTGCACCGGGCTTTGTTCGAAAACGCCGTGCCCGCCCCGGGCACCCTCAAACGAGTATCGGAACACATCTCAGAAACCGAACGCAACTCCGCCGATGCTGAACGCGATAGCAAGGAGGTCAAGTTGTTCGCATTCCTGCTCGAGCAATTGCGCACGAACCAGCTTACCAATTATGACGCGCTGGTGACGGATGCGCGCAATTTCGGATTCTTTATCGATGTGCCCGGGCTCGGTTTAAGCGGCCTAGTACATCTGTCCAGCCTGGAGGATGATTTCTATGTATTCGATCCGGCGAGGACCCAGCTCGTAGGCCGACGCACCCGTCGCGTAATCAAGCTGGGCGACAAGGTCCTCGTCCAGGTCAAGAAGGTGGATACGTTTAAGAAGCAAGTAGATTTCAGGCTGGTGAAGCTGGGCCGGGAAGCAACACCGAACCGGCCGGCGAGACCTCGCGCAGCAAACCAGGGCCGGTCGAACGAGAAGAGACGCAATCCCGACTCTTCTCGCCGAAGATTTGGGGGTCGGCCGGGCCAAAGGAGATCGTAGGCCGACACCATCCAGGCGGCTCACAGCAGCGCCGGACGTGCCGGCCTGCTTTCGGGCTGGAGGAGAATCGATGTACAAATCTTATGAACATGAATGCCCGCAAAGAACATCGTTGGCTGATCACGCTCGTGGCGGTGCTTGCCGCGGGGGCCGGCTTCGCTGCTGAAAGCCAGCCACCCGCCAGCCCCGAAGTGACGGCTGCCATGCAGCCATACCTGGACAGCTATAAACTCGCGGGGGTCATCGGCGTCATCGCCGACAAGACCGGCAAAATTCACTACCGGAACATCCTCGGCTATGCGGATATTGAGGAAAAGAAACCGATGAGTGAGGCCAACGTGTTTTGGATCGCTTCGATGAGTAAAATGTTCGCCGGCGCATCCATTATGATGTTGGTGGACGAAGGCAAGGTCCGCCTGGATGATCCGGTCACCCGGTTTATCCCGCAACTCGAGAAATGGATGGTTGCCGAAGAAAAGGACCAGTCTCACATCCTGCTAAAGGCTCTGGTTCGCCCCGTCACGGTTCGGCATGTGCTGAGCCATACCAGCGGCCTAACCGGTTCGTCCGAGCTTCAACAAGTAAACGGGGCGGACAGCACCTCGCTGAAGGCGCGCGCGCTCAGCTCGGTCACCGGTCCCCTCCAATGGCAGCCCGGCGAGAAGTACGCCTATGGCAATCAAGGGATGAACATCGCCGCACGCATCGTGGAAATTGTGAGTGGAATGGCGTACGAAGAGTTTTTGCAAACGCGCTTCTTCGATCCGCTGAAGATGAGCGAAACCACGTTTTGGCCCAGCGAAGCCCAAACTGCCCGGCTAGCCGGCGCGTACGGCCCCAACAAGGAAAAGAACGGCTACGCCCGAGGAGGCGTCGGGTTTTTGACCAAGCCGTATAGTGATCGCGTTCACCGTTTTCCCGAGGCAGGAGGCGGGTTGTTCTCCACAACGCACGATATTCTTCGCTATGGGCTCATGCTGGCAAACGACGGTGAATTAGACGGCCAACGCTTCCTCTCGCATGCAGCCATGGAGGAATTGAGGAAAGAGCAAACCGGAACAACGAAGGTGAACTACAGCCTGGGCTATCATCTCCGTAACGGAATGTTTGGCCACGACGGCGCCTACGGCACCGATTTGTCGGTGAACCCGGCCACGGGAATGGTGGCCATCTTTATGATCCAGTGTACGAGCGGCGACCAATGGGCCGCCCGCGACTTGTTTCTGAAAACGGCCACGCAGGTTTTTCAAAACTGACCTCCGGTTCCGTTAGGCAGCTTGCTACTTCTCGTCCTTAAGGACTCCCAGAAACTCCTTCATGGCTGGGGAAAGCACCTTGTTTTTCTTGTAGATGGCAGCGAGTGGGCGGAAGAACTCTCCATCATCGAGAGCGACTTGCGCGAGGGTTTGCTTGGCCACCTCCTGGACCACCGTGCCTTGTGGTACAATAGCCACGCCGGCGTCGATCTCCACCGCGCGTTTGACGGTTTCGATGTTGTCGAATTCCATCACATGCTGAACCTGCACGGCGTGATCTTTGAGGATCTTATCAAGGGCTTTGCGGGTGGGGATATCAGGCTCAAAGCCAATGAACTTCTGCCCGGAAAGAGCTTTCAGGCGAATGCCCTTGTTTTTGGCGAACGGGTGCTGCGGATGACAGATAAGCACCAGCGGGTCTCGGCGCAAGGGGTAGAGCTCCAGCTTGCTATCGCGAACCGGGTAGGCCACTAGCCCGAGGTCGACCACGTTGCCGATCACATCTTCGTACACCTGGTTGGCGCGCCGATATTCCACGTGAACATTCACCGTGGGATAGCTCTTGAGGAATTTTTTGAGATATGGCGGCAGATCGTGGAGGCCGACGCTGTAGATCGTGGCCACCCGGATGGTGCCCGAGATGATTTCTTTGATCTCCTGCAGCTTATGATGCAGAGCGTCGTAGGTTTGAATGACCTGCTTGCTGTAGTCATACAGCACCTGGCCTTCTCGGGTGAGACGAAAGTGCTTTTTGCTCCGTTCAATCAGCAGCGATTTGAACAGCCGTTCGAGCGAACTGATCTGCTGGCTCACGGCCGACTGCGTCACCTTATTGATCTGCGCGGCCTTCGTGAAACTCTCCGTCTCGGCCAAATCGCAGAACACTTTCAGACTCTCGATTTGCATAAGAACGAGGAATACATGATTGGGGCAAATCAGTCAACTAATGTTTTCTTAAACTTGTGATGATGCACGCGGGCCCCCGGCGAAGGACAGGTCCAACCCTCCCGGCGGATGAGGGGGCCGCTAATTGGCGAGGACCTGTTTCACTTTGAGCAGGAGGTCCCGAGCGGTGAAGGGTTTTTGCAAATAGGCAGTTTCATGGTCCTGACCGCCGGCCCAGACGTAGCCGCTGGTGCAGAGAATGCGGACGCCGGGAGAGAGTTGGCGGATGTGCTCCACCAAATCTCGGCCGCTCATCACGGGCATGACCAAGTCGGTAATAACCAGGTCGATGGTTTCCTGACCACCCAGGGTATCGAGCGCCTTCTGACCGCTGTTGGCGATGAGCACGCGATAACCATAAGAAGACAGTATCGTCTGGCCGAGGGTCAGCACGAGATCCTCATCGTCCACGATGAGGACAGTCTGCTCGCCGTTCAAACCCTCGCCGGTAAGTCCATCGTCTTGCACAATCCGTTTTTCGGCCGGGAGGTAGACCCGGACGGACGTGCCGGCGGACGGCCGACTCGAGAGGGCCACCCCCCCGCCATGATTGGTGACCACGCCATAGACCCAGGCCAGGCCCAACCCCCGATGGTTGTCTCCTTTGGTGGTGAAGAAGGGCTCAAAAACTCGGGGCAACACCTTCTCGGGAATGCCGCACCCGTTATCGGTGATTTCAACCATCACATAGGCGCCAGGCGCCAGTTGCACATTCCGATCTTGCGACTTTTCCAACAACTCGACATTCCGGGTTTGAATACCGATCCGGCCTCCGTTCGGCAGAGCTTCCAGAGCGTTCTCCAGGACCTTGGCCAAGGCCTGCTGCATCTTCGCTTCATCAAACCTGGTGGTGAATAACTCGCGCTCAAGCTCCAGCTTCCAGTCGATGTTCGCTTCCCGGCTATTTGGACGCAAACCGTCGATGGTGCGTTGCAGCACCAGGTTCAGGTTGCCGCTCGACTGAGAGCGCGTGTCGCGTTCCTGACGGCTGAACGCTCCCAAATCGTTGGCGATTTCAGCGGCTTTGGCCGCCGCCCGCTCGACCTCCAGCAGGGAATCGCGCCAGGGATGGCTGGGTTCCATGCGGCTCAGCACGAGGGAAGTATGGCCGAGAATACTGGTCAGCGCGTTGTTGAAGTCCAAGGCTACCGTGCGCGCCATCTGTAATGCGCAGTCCAGCTTCTGCTTGTGCGCAAGCGTCGCTTCGATGCTGTGCCCCTTCGGCTCGGCTGAACTGGTTGTCGTCTCGGGAAGGAATTGGAACAGAAAGTATTTTGGGCCATCATTGGCAAAGGAACACATGGCCACGGTCTCCGAACGCGCAATGCCACCTTTGCCCCGGAGCTTTAAAGAGACGGTCGGGGTCTGCGATCTCTCCCATTGCACTAGAAACTGCTCGGCCGGGGCGGGGTTGTCAGAGCCCCAAATCGCCTGGAGCCTGGGCCCGGATCCCTCCAACGTGGGGCCGAAGGCTTTCACGGCGGCTGGATTGGCACGACAAATCACCCCGGCCTCGTCCACGAGGAAGGCCGGCCAACTTGCGTGTTCGAGCGTGAAAACCAGGTCAGGCTTCATCAGCAGTCTATTCCACTTGCCAAGGTACGCATCCCAGTGGGTTTCTCAATCCGAAAGTGCCGGCGCTTTTTTCCGAGCGCCCCTCCTTAACCGATAACGCTGGGCGAACTTCCTCAGGAGCGCCAGCGCGGAATCCTGCACACGGAATCCGGTTGCAAGAACTTCCGCGTGCGACACAGGATGATCTGTGCGTCCGGCGGCGAGGTTGGTAATGCAGGACAGAGCAGCCACACGCAACCCGTAGTATCGGGCGACGATCACTTCAGGAACCGTGCTCATACCGACCGCGTCCGCCCCGAGCCGGGCAAAGGCTCTGATCTCAGCAGGTGTTTCATAGCTCGGACCGCTGACGGCCAGATAAACACCCGTTCGGAGCTTGAGACCAGCCTCCTTTCCCGCCTGGTTCAACATACGGCTCAGGGCCGGATCATAAGCCCTCCTCAAATCCACGAAGGACGACCGGTCGCCGCGCACCATTCCGCGCAGGGGATTGGCCCCCATTAAATTGATGTGGTCGCGCAAGACCATGAAGTCACCGACGTGCAAACGGGGGCTTACGCCGCCGGCTGCGTTGGTCAGGAGCAGGTCCCGAATTTGGCAGGCCGCCAGGACACGAATGGGAAAGGTGACCTCGGAGAGGTCGTACCCTTCATAAAAGTGGGCTCGACCATTGAGCACCATCACTGGGGTCTTGGCCAAGAGGCCAATCAACAGCGTCCCGGCGTGGCCGCTGACGGTCGAACGCGGAAAGCCGGGGAGTTCGTCGTAGGCGATTTCACATGGGTTTTCCAGCGCCTGAGCCACCGGGCTGAACCCGCTTCCCAATACCAATGCCAAGGTGGGCCTCAGCCGAGAAAGCCTCCTTAGTTTCGCCGCGACAACAGCGGGGTCATGATTTATTCTAGGCACGGCCGGACTGTTGATTGCTTTATGGAACTACGCACCGAGGAACTTCGCCGTTACTCACGGCATTTGACTCTGCCCGAAGTCGGACTTGAGGGCCAAAAGAAAATCTGTGCCAGCAGTGTGCTCTGCATCGGCGCGGGAGGATTGGGCTCGCCCATTGCCATGTATTTGGCGGCGGCTGGTATCGGCAAACTCGGCATCGTGGATTTTGACGTCGTTGACCTCTCAAATCTTCAGCGTCAGATTCTCCACTCTACGGAGGACGTCGGCCGCGCCAAAACCGCTTCAGCCAAAGACGCACTGAGCCGGATCAATCCGAATGTTGAGGTGGTCACCCATGAGGCGCGGCTGAGCAGTACCAACGCGCTGGAGATCATCCGGCCCTACGATTTCGTAGTCGATGGCACGGACAATTTTCCCACGCGTTACCTCGCCAATGACGCTTGCGTCCTGTTGAAAAAGCCGAACGTGTACGGCTCGATTTTTCGGTTTGAAGGTCAGGCCAGCTTGTTCGCCCCTCACTTAGGCGGGCCGTGCTACCGCTGCCTTTATCCCGAGCCACCCCCGCCCGGCCTGGTGCCCAGTTGCGCCGAGGGCGGCGTGCTCGGGGTGCTCCCGGGCATCATCGGCGTGATTCAGGCCACGGAAATTATCAAGCTGGCATTGGGCATTGGGACCTCGCTGCTCAATCGACTGCTCCTGTACGACGCCCTGGAGATGAAATTCCGGGAACTGAAGCTCCGGCGGGACCCGGCGTGCCCGTTGTGTGGTGAGAAACCAACCATCAAAGAATTGATCGATTATGAAGGATTTTGCGGCTTGCCGCCGTCCAACCAACCCACCCCTATGGATCCCGACGAAGTGACTGTGCAGGATATGAAGAAAGCCCTCGATCACCCCGAGCTGGGCATCCGGGTGATCGATGTGCGCGAAACCCATGAATACCAAATAGCTCATGTGGAGGGAGTGCAACTCCTGCCGCTCAGCCAACTGGCCCAGCGCTTTCGCGAGCTGGATCCGAAGCAGCCCACCTATATCCATTGCAAAATGGGAGGCCGCTCCATGCAGGCCCTGCAGTTCCTCCGCCAGCAAGGTTTCGAAAATTTAAAGAACGTCATGGGCGGGATCAACGCCTGGTCGAATGAAATCGACCCCACGGTGCCCAAATACTGATCACGCTCACGGGGTGAACGCGGCGCCGTCGCGCCCGCTTTGGCTTTGACCTTGCCTGAGGCGCGCCCTTCCTGGACACTGCGTTCCGACGCGGCTGACCACGCGCTATGCTCAACACCAAAATTCTCAATCCGCACTTGCTCTCCCTGCTCGCGCGCATTCGGCATACAAACTCGCTGGTCATCGCCGACCGCGGTTTTCCCTTCTGGCCGCAGATTGAGACGGTGGACATCTCCCTGATGAATGATGTTCCATCCGTGTTGGAGGTGATCGCAGCGCTGCGTCCGGAGTTTCACGCCGCGGCCGCATTCATGGCGAAGGAATTCCTGGAGAACAACACTCCCGCGATCCGCGCAGGGTTTGCCGAAGCGCTTAGCGGGATCTCGACCACCTACGAACCACACGTGGAGTTCAAAAAGCGGGTCCCGTCGGCGATCGGCCTGGTGCGCACCGGTGACACCATCCAATACGCCAATATGATTTTGGTTTCAGGCTAAAGCATCCACAACCCATGAGCGCAAATCAGAAAAGACTTTTTGTAACCGAGGACGGGAAGAATCTTTTTTTCACGTTCTGCCTGGTCAGCTCGCTTTTTCTATTGTGGGGCTTATGCAACGGGATGATTGATACGATGGACAAACATTTCCAGGACCAGTTGCACCTGACGAAGGCGCAATCAGCCTGGGTGCAGTTTGCCCATTACATGGGTTATACGCTGATGGCTCTGCCGGCCGGTTTGCTGACGCGGCGCATCGGCTACAAAGGCGGAATTATCGCCGGTCTCATCCTGGTCTCGGTGGGCGGGTTTTGGTTTATCCCGGCCACCCACATTGCGCAGTTTTGGGCTTTCTTATTCGGCGTTTGCCTCATCGCGATGGGATTGACGGTGCTGGAAACCGTGGCGAACCCGTACACGACTCTCCTAGGCCCGAGGGAGCGCGGCCCCACCCGCATCAATCTGGCGCAATCGTTCAATGGCATCGGGTGGATTCTGGGGCCAATCATCGGCGGCGCGTATTTCTATTCGGAAGGGGGCGTCGAGGTCGCGCATGGCCAGCTCTATATCCCATACATGGCAGTTGGAATCATTGTCCTGGTCCTGGCCGCGTTGTTTTACTTCGCCTATGTGCCGGACCTCCAATCCGAGGACATTTATCAAACCGATAAAGGCCAGGTGGCCGATGAGTCCGCCGGGCACGCCGGCAAGGCATACAACCGCCTGGTCATTTTCATACTGATGGTGCTGAACGTCGCCGTGCTGGGTTTTGCCATGTATATGATCCTGAACCTAATCCTGCCCGCCTGCGGCATCAGCCCGGTGGTGGCCAAGCGGATCGTGCCGATTGCCGCAGTTCTGCCGGTGCTGGTTTCCGCCATCTTCCTGGTGCCCGTTTCCAGGAAGATCACTCACCACAATATCTGGGCGCATCCACACTTTTCATCAGCGACTCTGACCCAATTCTTATATGTGGCGGCGCAGGCTGGAATCTTTAGTTTCTTCATCAATTACATCATCTCGGAAATGCCTTCGGTCACGAAAGCGACTGTGGACGGGTGGTTGATTCATGGCAACGCGGTCCTGCGCGAGGGCGCCTACTTTGTGAACGAGAAAGGCGCAACGCGATTGTTGGGTTATGGTGGCTTTGCGCTGTTCTGCCTCGGCCGTTTCGTTGGGTCAGCGGTTATCAATAAAGTCCCGGCGCATCGAGTGCTCGGCTCCTACGCCGCAATCAATGCGGTCTTGTGCGGAGTTGTTGTTCTCAAGCTCGGTTGGGTTTCAGTTGCGGCGGTCTTCCTCAGTTTCTTCTTCATGTCGGTCATGTTCCCGACGATCTTTGCCCTGGGCATTCATGGTTTGGGGCCTCAATCAAAAAAGAAAGCTTCGGCGTTCATTGTCATGTCCATCACCGGTGGCGCCCTGATGCCAAAGCTCATGGGCCACCTTGGGGATGTTTACAATATGTCCGTCAGCTTCTGGATGCCGCTGGTCTGTTTTGCGTTGATCGCGGCCTTCGGCTTTTCCTGGTCGAGGCTGAGTCAGGAGGCAGGGGTGCGTGGTTTGAAGGGTGCAGGTGGGCATTAGCATCATTTCTTTGTTCCACCGCGGCGACAGTCGAAGTGAGCTGGTGATCCGTTTTCGAGAATTAAGCGCATGAGCAACGACACCACCGTCCGCGTTTGGGCTGAAGAGGTGGCGATCCCGACGTACCTGGCGGGAAGCCCGAACCGCAACCCGATGTTCTTGGAAAAGCGAGTTTACCAGGGCAGCTCCGGACGGGTTTACCCTTACCCGGTCATTGACAAGATCAGCGACGAAAAGGTGCCGGAATCCCACCCGGCGATTTTCCTGGAGAATGAGTATCTCAAGCTGATGGTCTTGCCGGGGTTCGGCGGCCGGATTCAATATGCTTACGACAAAACCAACAATTACCCGTTCATCTACCATAACCGGGTAATCAAGCCCGCCCTGGTGGGCTTGGCGGGTCCGTGGCTTTCCGGTGGCATTGAATTCAATTGGCCGCAGCACCACCGACCGGGGACCTACTGCCCGGTCAACCACACCATAACCCGCAACGCCGACGGGAGCATGACGCTTTGGCTGAGCGAGATTGAACCGATGTGGCATCTCAAGGGAACGCTGGGCCTGACCCTCTACCCTGGAAAAGCCCTCCTGGAAATCAACCTTCGACTGTTCAATCCAACCCGATTGCCGCAGAGCTTCCATCTGTGGACCAACCCAGCCGTCCACGTGAATGATCGCTATCAATCGGTTTTTCCGCCGGACGTCCAAGCGGTCTATGATCACGGCAAACGTGACGTCTCCAGTTTTCCCATCGCTCGGGGCGAATACTACAAGGTCGATTACTCCCGTGGGGTGGACATTTCCTGGTACAAAAACCTGCCGGTGCCGACCTCGTACATGGCCGCGAAATCCGCCTACGACTTCGTCGGCGGGTACGACCACGGGCGCCAAGCGGGCGTGTTGCACGTCGCGGATCACCATGTTGTCCCCGGGAAGAAGCAGTGGGTCTGGGGCTGCGGTGATTTCGGCCGGGCCTGGGACCGCAACCTGACGGATGAGGACGGCCCCTACGCGGAATTGATGTGCGGAGTGTTCGCCGATAACCAACCGGATTTTTCCTGGCTGCAGCCTTTCGAGGAAAAGGAGGTTCGCCAGTACTTTCTGCCCTACAAAGCCATAGGTTATGTCCGGAACGCAACCATCAACGCCGCGGCCAGCCTGGAGGTCGCGGACGGCAAAGCCCGCTTGGGAGTCTACGCCAGTTCGCCTCGCCCGGGAGCAATCATCCGCCTGGCTCGACGGCAAACAGTCATTTGGCAAACCGCGCACGATTTGGGACCCACACAACCGTTCTCGACTGAAGCCAGACTGCCCACAGGTTCACTTCCGGAGGAGATCGAACTGAGCGTCTGGAGCCGGCAAGGACAGCAATTGGTTGCTTATCGGCTGGAGCCCAAACAGCCGGCGGCGATCCCTCAACCCGCAAGACCTATCCTTCCGCCGGCTTGTCTGGAAAGCAACGAGGCACTCTACCTGGCGGGCTTGCATCTGGAGCAGTACCGCCACGCCACGCGCGAACCGGAGGATTATTACCGGGAGGCGCTCCGGCGAGATCCCAGCGACCTGCGAACCAACAATGCTTTGGGCTTATTGTGGCTACGGCGAGGCCAGTTCGCGCGCGCCGAACCGCTGTTCCGCGCCGCCATCCAAACACAAACCCGGCATAATCCGAATCCGCTCGACGGCGAGCCGTATTTTAATCTGGGTGTTTGCCTGAGATATTTGGGTAGGTCGGCTGAGGCGTTCGACGCGTTTTACAAAGCAACCTGGAACGCGGCTTGGCAGGACTCAGCGTTTCTGCAACTGGCGCAACTCTCGATGGCGCGGGGAGATCTCGAACCCGCTTTGGAACTGGTCGAGCGGTCTCTGGCGCGCAACAGCCGCAACCAGAAGGCCGCGCATCTCAAGACCATGTTGCTACGCAAAGTGGGCCGCTCAACCGAGGCGCTCCAGACAGCTAAACAGGCGTTGGAACGGGACCCTTTGGATGCCGGAGCGCTGAATGAAATGAGCCTGCTTCGCCAGGCGGGAACAGTGGCGTCCAGGCACTCCAAAGCCGGCGTCGTGCTCTCCCAGCCAAAGCGAGGGTATGCCCGCGCGCACGTTGGGGCCTTTGCGGCTATTAGCCAGCCCAACCATCACGCCAGTCTGGAGATTGCCGCAGATTACGCGCACGCGGGCAACTATGCGGATGCAATTCGGTTATTGGAACAAGCTGCCGCATCGGTCGCGAGTGTAAGCTCGGTGGTTGAGCGGCCAACCCAGAGGAGCCTGAAGCGTGCAGGTGACAAGACAGCCCATGGACGTGCCCCGGGTCACGTCGGTGAACCCGGAATGCCAAGCGCCATTCCGATGCTGTTTTATTTTCTGGGGTATTATGCCCGCCAGGATGGCGACGACTCACGGGCCGCCAAATATTTCAAGCTGGCTGCAGCTCAAAATCCCGACCGGTGTTTTCCGAATAGCCTGGATAGTATTTTGGTTCTCCGCGCTGCGTTGGATTTCAATCCCCACGATGCTCACGCCGCCCTGTATTTCGGAAACCTATGGTATGACAAGCGGCAGGTGCCTGAGGCGACGGCGTGCTGGGAGCTCGCACGATTGGCCGACCCCTCGTTGCCAACGGTTCATCGAAACCTGGCGCTCGTTTATTTCAACAAAGAGCATGCCGCCAGGAAGGCGCTGAAGTTCCTCCGCCGGGCCTTCGCCCTGGATCCTTCCGATGCCCGCGTGCTCTTCGAACTCGATTTGCTGAAAAAGAGGCTGGGCATCGCGCCCGAGGACCGATTTGCCTTTTTGCGCAAACATCGCGCGGCGGTGGACGAACGAGAAGATTTGTTCCTCGAGTTTGTTACGCTCCTGAACATCCTTGGCCGTCACGACGAAGCCCTGCAAGCTCTGCTAAGCCGCACGTTTCACCCGTGGGAGGGAGGCGAGGGGAAGGCGACGGGTCAATACGTCCTGGGCTTGGTGGAGCAGGCGAAAGCTCTGCTCAAAGTCCGAGCAGGAATCGCCACCGTCTCCGCATCACGCCGGTCTGAGGCCTCCCTGCCCCGCCAAAACAAGGCCTCGCGGGTAAGCGCCGACGCCCGGGAAGCGGTCGCGCTGTTGGAGCGGGCGCAGCACTATCCGGAAACGCTCGCGGAAGGCAAGCTGCACGGGGCTCGGGAAAATGCGATCCATTTCTGGTTGGGAGTTGCGCTCGAACAAGTGGGCGATCGGAAATCCGCTCGGGACGCCTGGCAGAAGGCCTCGATAGGCATGAAAGTTCCGACGCCAGCGGTTTACTACAACGATCAAAACCCCGAAACGATCTTTTACCAGGGCCTGGCACTTCAAAAGCTCAGCCGCCGGAAGGCGGCCAACGAACGTTTTCGCACCCTCGTGGACTTCGGGCGGAAACATTTGAATGATCACGTAGAGATCGACTACTTCGCCGTATCGCTCCCGGAATTCCTCGTTTTCGATGATGACTTGGATCGCAAAAACCAAATCAACTGCCGGTACCTGATGGGTTTGGGCCAGCTTGGCTTCGGAAAAATGGCCGAGGCGCGGCGGCAACTGCGAAAAGTGCTCTCGCTCGATCCCTCGCACCAGGGAGCGAGACTTCATTTGAACGCCTGAACCTGATCGCAGGGGTTCTCCGGACTTCTCCGACAACCAGGCCGGTCCGGGGTATCTTCACTCGAAATTTCGTCCGGCTCATATTCCTTGGATTTCAGCTTGAAAGGCTTAACCTAAGCCGAACAAATGATCAGGGCGCCTAAAGCTCTCTCCGACTCAGAAACACGTTGCGCCTTCAACTCCACTTATGTCTGGCTGATCTCAGGAGTAGCTGCTCTTGGGGGCTTGCTGTTTGGATATGATTGGGTGGTCATCGGCGGTGCCAAGCCTTTTTTCGAACGCTATTTTCATTTGGTGGATGCCGCGCAATCCGGGTGGGCCAATAGCTGCGCGCTGATCGGCTGCCTTGTCGGAGCAGTTCTGGCCGGTGCTTTGAGTGATCGGTATGGACGCAAGTGGCTTCTGGTCTTCTCTGCGTTGCTGTTCGCGGTCACTTCCATTGGAAATGCCTTGGCTCCCACCTTCACCATCTTCGTCGTCTGGCGGATGCTGGGCGGCGTCGCTATCGGCCTGGCGTCAAACCTGTCGCCCATGTACATCGCGGAGGTCGCCCCGGCCCGGTTGCGCGGCCGGTTGGTTTCAATCAACCAGCTCACCATTGTCGTCGGCATCCTCCTGGCGCAGTTCATTAACTGGTTTCTGGCGCGCAACCTGCCGGCCGGCAACAGCGAAGAGTTCATAACCAACTCCTGGTATGGGCAGTCCGGCTGGCGCTGGATGTTCGCGCTGACGGCCGGGCCCTCGCTTTTATTCTTTGCGGGGATGTTCTTCGTGCCGGAGAGCCCGCGCTGGTTGGTGAAGAATGGTCGGAGCGACCGCGCACGCGCCGTGCTGGGGCGCATCGGCGGCGAGGCCTACGCCACGGCGGAAGTCAATCAGGTTCAGCAAACGCTCGCGAGTGAAGAGTTTCAGCAGGTGCGCTTCAAAGATCTGCTCGATCCCCGGCTCCGCCGGGCCTTGGTCATGGGGGTGGTCCTGGCTGTGTTCCAACAATGGTGCGGCATTAATGTCATTTTCAATTACGCAGAGGATATCTTTCGCGCTGCGGGCTATGACATCTCCGGGGTTTTAAAGAACATCGCCTGGACCGGGTCGGTGAACCTGGTATTTACGTTCGTGGCGCTGGGAGTCGTCGATCGTGGCGGACGGCGGGTCTTGATGCTGATCGGCGCCGCCGGGCTGGCGATCATCTATACCGCTATGGGCTTCTGCTATCACTCGGGCGTGAAAGGCCTGCCGATGCTCGTGCTCGTGCTCACCGCCATCGGGTGCTACGCCATGTCCCTGGCTCCAGTTACCTGGGTGGTCATCTCCGAAATCTTCCCCAACCGAATTCGCGGCGCGGCCATGTCGGTGGCGGTGACCTCGCTGTGGATTGCCTGCTTCATTTTGACCTACACCTTCCCGGTTCTCAACGCCCACTTGGGTTCGGCGGGAACCTTCTGGCTGTATGCGGCGATTTGTGCCGGGGGATTTCTGTTTATCCTCAAGCGCTTGCCGGAGACTAACGGCAAAACGCTGGAGCAAATCGAGAAGGAGCTGGGGGAGACCGAACACCGAGATTAGACAGAAAAATTGAGGACAGAAAAATGGAATTACACCTTACTTACCCAGAGACCTTTCAGGCTTGTCTTCTTTTCCGCATTTCTCCGGGTCTTATTT
>Ga0105240_10005706_pt1 | contig 18468 bp, 24 predicted proteins | sample KBSC54metaG_FD_80426 | JGI IMG/M metagenome (GOLD analysis project Ga0105240, IMG submission 80426) | Corn rhizosphere microbial communities from Kellogg Biological Station, Michigan, USA - KBS C5-4 metaG | ecosystem: Host-associated > Plants > Roots > Rhizosphere > Soil | place: Michigan, USA... | reverse complement strand
GCTCACCACCTCGCCCGTCGCGGCTTTCACCAGCGGCGGGCCGGCAAGGAAGATCGTGCCCTGGTTCTTCACGATCACGGTCTCATCGCTCATCGCCGGCACATAGGCGCCGCCGGCGGTACATGAGCCCATCACGCTCGCGATCTGCGGAATACCAAGCGCACTCATGTTCGCCTGGTTGAAGAAGATGCGGCCGAAATGCTCGCGGTCCGGAAATATCTCCGCCTGGTTCGGCAGGTTCGCGCCGCCGCTATCGACCAGATAGATGCAGGGAAGCCGGTTCTCGCGCGCGATCTCCTGCGCGCGCAGATGCTTCTTCACCGTGATCGGATAATAGGTGCCGCCCTTGATCGTCGCGTCGTTGCTGACGATCACGCATTCGCGGCCCTCGACACGGCCGATGCCGGTGATGATGCCGGCAGCGTGGATGTCGCCGTCATACATGCCGTTGGCGGCGAGCGGCGAAAACTCCAGGAACGGCGAACCCGGATCGAGCAGGCGCTCCACGCGGTCGCGCGGCAGGAGCTTGCCGCGGTCGGTGTGACGCTTGCGGCTCTTCTCGTCGCCGCCAAGCGCTGCGGCCGCCATCCTGTCTTTCAGCTCGCCGACAAGCTTCCCCATCGCCTCGGCGTTGGATTTGAAGGCCGGCGAAGTGACGGAGAGTGAGGATTTAAGGGAGGTCATGCGGCGCTCGACAGAGAATCGTGAACATCATACGCCCCTTAAGGCGCATTTCAGGGCCGGTTCTCAAGTCAGAATGAGCCAAGTCCATATCGATTCCGCGCTTCCGGGTGTAGCTTTCCACGGTCCCGGTCCGAATTCCGGCGATTTCAGGAGGAACCCGATGAAAGTATCTGCGATTTTTGCGATTGCGATAGTGCTTCCCACGGCGACCGCAGCCGCCGACATGGCCATGCCGATGGCGAACATGCAGGCCACGCAATCCGATGACGTGAAATGGGGACCGGCGCCACCCATGCTTCCTCCGGGCGCCCAACTGGCCGTGATGGCGGGCAACCCCATGGCTCCCGGCTTCGTGTCTATCCGGGCCAAACTGCCCGCGGGATACACCATCGCGCCGCACACCCATCCGACCGACGAGCACGTGACCGTGCTTTCCGGCGACATGTCGTTCGGCATGGGCGACAAGATGGACCCCGCGTCCGAGACGTCGTTGCAGGCGGGCGGCTACTTCGTCGCTGGTGCGAAGATGCATCACTATGCGACGACGAAATCCGGCGCGGTGATCCAGGTCGATATGGAGGGACCGTTCGAGATCACCTACATCAATCCGGCCGACGATCCGCGCAACAAGGCCAAGTAACGTCGCTACTGCGGCTGGAACACGTTGAGCTTCGATGCATCGGTCGCGGGTTTGGCACTGTTGTAGGAAAGCGTCAGGTCGATGATCGTCGGTTCCTTGTTGGACAGGCGAACCGAAATCGTCCAGTGCGATGTGACGAAGTCGGCCGTGCGATCCCGTCCCCCCGACGGCGCTCCCCATTTCAGGAGCACGTTGCGTGCAATGTCGCCAACCTTGATTCCGTCCATGGAGCCGGCCTCGGGCTTGAGCAGATGAATCGCTACAACGCCGTCCTTCTTGGTCGCGGCGACCTCGAGACCCTTGGTGATGTATTGCAAGACCTCGCCGTCGGCATTCGGCGTCACCTCGTCCGGCGCACCCAGCACATCGAGCGCGTGCTGTTCCGTATCGCCGAGCTTGATGCCGGCCACCTCCGGCGGCTTGTCGCTTGCCTGCCACGGCCGCGGGGTGGCGCCAGCAGACGAGGCTGCTAGAAGAAACAAGCAGATCGCAGCTGCACGCATGTTCATCTCCCCCCTGTGAGGAGGTCGAAAAATTCGAAGCGCAGCGCAGAATTTTTCGGGTGGGGGTCGGGCTGGCGAGAGTGCCCCCCCACCCGAAGCGCTTCGCGCTTCGACCTCCCCACAAGGGGGAGGTGAAAAATGTGTGCGTCTCTCACATCAACTCCACGGCCAACGCGGTCGCTTCGCCGCCGCCGATGCAGAGCGCGGCGACGCCGCGCTTGAGATTACGGCGCTTAAGCGCGTGGATCAGCGTCACCAGGATACGCGCGCCCGAAGCACCGATGGGATGGCCGAGCGCACAGGCGCCGCCATTCACATTCACCTTCGCATGATCGAGGCCGAGATCGCGCATCGCGATCATCGCGACATTGGCGAAGGCCTCGTTGATCTCGAACAGATCGACATCGTCCTTCGTCCAGTTCGCGCGCTGCAGTACTTTCTCGATGGCGCCGACAGGAGCGGTCGTGAACCAGCGCGGCTCGCCGGCATGGCTCGCCTGCGCCACGATGCGCGCGAGCGGTTTGAGGCCGCGCTTGTTCGCGGTATCCGCCGTGGTGAGGACAAGCGCCGCCGCGCCATCGGAGATCGAGGACGAATTCGCCGCCGTTACCGTGCCATCCTTGGCGAACGCTGGCCTCAGCGTCGGGATTTTCGCCGGGTCGGCCTTGCGCGGCTGCTCGTCTTCCTTGATTTCGATATCGCCGGCTTTGCTCGCGAGCTTGATGCCGACGATTTCGTCCGCGAATGCGCCCGTGTTCTGCGCCACCTTCGCGCGCATCAGCGATTGGGTGGCAAAGGCGTCCTGGTCTTCGCGCGTGAACTGATAGTGCCGCGCCGCGTCCTCCGCGTAGGTGCCCATCAGGCGATGCTCGTAAGCATCCTCGAGCCCGTCGAGAAACATGTGGTCTTTCACCTCGCCATGCCCGAGGCGATAGCCGCCGCGCCCTTTGGGCAGAAGGTAGGGCGCATTGGTCATGCTCTCCATGCCGCCCGCGACGATGAAGCCCTCACCGCGCCCGAGCGCGAGTTCGTCCGCCGCGATCATCACCGCCTTCATGCCCGAGCCGCAAACCTTTGAGATGGTCGTACACGGCACACTGTCTGGAAGCCCGGCAAAGCGCGATGCCTGCCGCGCCGGCGCTTGGCCAAGGCCGGCGGAGAGCACATTGCCCATCAGTGTCTCGCTGACGTCTCCAGGCGCGATACCCGCGCGGGAGACCGCAGCGGCGATCGCGCCCGCGCCAAGCTGCGGCGCGGAGAGCGGCGAAAGCTCCCCCTGGAACCCGCCCATTGCCGTGCGCACGCCCGAGAGAATGACAATTTCAGAATTTTCCATGGTTTCCTGGCTTTCCGGTTCCGGCTGCGCTGTGGCGGCCGGACCCCGATATCTTTGGCTGAGGTACCACTAATTCAAGCACGCGGCCAACCAGCCGGAATGGCGGAATCAGCCGGTTTCCTCGAACAGTTCCCGGCCGATCAGCCAGCGGCGGATTTCGCTGGTGCCGGCGCCGATCTCGTAGAGCTTGGCGTCGCGCAAAAGACGGCCCGTCGGATAGTCGTTGATGTAGCCATTGCCGCCCAGACACTGGATCGCGTCCAGCGCCATCTTGGTCGCGTTCTCCGCCGCGTAGAGGATCGCCCCGGCTGCGTCCTTGCGCGTGGTCTGGCCACGGTCGCAGGCGCGCGCGACGTTGTAGACATAGGCGCGCGCGGCCGAGAGCGTCACATACATGTCGGCGATCTTGCCCTGCATGAGCTGGAACGAGCCGATCGCGGCGCCGAACTGTTTGCGCTCATGGATATAGGGAAGCACGACATCCATGCAGCTCTGCATGATGCCGACGCTGCCCGCCGCCAACACCGCGCGTTCGTAGTCGAGGCCGCTCATCAGCACGTTCACGCCGCCGCCTTCGCGGCCCATGACGGCTTCTTCCGGCACCTCGCAATCCTGGAACACGAGCTCCGCCGTGTCGGAGCCGCGCATGCCGAGCTTGTCGAGCTTCTGCGCCACGGTGAAGCCCTTGAAGCCCTTCTCGATCAGGAACGCGGTGATGCCGCGCGGACCAGCGGTGGCATCGGTCTTGGCATAGACCACCAGCGTGTCGGCATGCGGCGCGTTGGTGATCCACATCTTGGTGCCGTTCAGGACGTAGCGGCTACCCCTCTTCTCGGCCTTGAGCTTCATCGAGACGACGTCGGAACCTGAGCCTGCCTCGCTCATCGCTAGCGAACCCACATGCTCGCCCGAAATCAGCTTCGGGAGATATCTGCGCTTCTGCTCCTCATTGCCGTTGCGCCGGATCTGGTTGACGCAGAGGTTCGAATGCGCGCCGTAGGACAGCCCGACCGAGGCCGAGCCCCGGCTGATCTCTTCCATCGCTACGACGTGCTCAAGATAGCCCAATCCCGAGCCGCCATATTCCTCTTCCACCGTGATGCCATGCAGGCCGAGATCACCCATCTTGGGCCACAGGTCGCGTGGAAAGATGTTCGAGCGGTCGATCTCCTCGGCGCGCGGGGCGATGTTGTCGTCGGAAAAGCTGCGCACCGTGTCGCGCAACATGTCGGCGGTATCGCCAAGGCCGTGGTCAAGAGAGGGATAGGCGTTCGGAATGCTCATGCCGTGTGTCCAATCACTTCCCCGCGATCCTAGCGGACTGCGCCGTGCCGCGCCAACGCGCATGGCTTCGCCCATCAAAAACGCATGGCTGCGCTCTCACTGAAGCGTGAACGGAACTGACGCCACTGTGAACGCGTATCCGCGGCACGGGTCCCTATCTTGGCTGCGCGAAGTTTGGGGACGTCGCATGCGCAGTTGTGACGGGTGCACCTTGTGCTGCAAGGTGATCGGCGTGCACGAGTTCGGCAAGCCGAAAGGTGTGTGGTGCAGTCATTGCAAGATCGGCACCGGCTGCATGATCCACGAGACAAGGCCAAATGTCTGCCGCGCCTATTCCTGCCGCTTTCTGGTCGACCAAAGCCTCGACGAGAACTGGCGCCCCGACCGCAGCGGTTTGGTGATCAATGCCGACCGTAACCGCGTCGTCGTCTATGTCGATCCCGATCGTCCGGCCGCGTGGCTCCAGGAACCGTTCTATTCGCGGCTCAAACAATGGTCGCGCACCAGCCCGTCGCGGTGGCCGGTATTCGTGTGCATTGATGACAAGGTCATGGCGGTCTATCCGAACCGCGATGTGGAAGTGAACCAGCGCCTGTCCGCGTCATAGCGCGGAGGCTCGCCGAGCCGTAACTCGCTGAAGAGACGCCGGGCTCCGGCGCGGCAGCCTTCTCTCGCTTCGCGAGCGAAGGCTGGTGCGGTCGAGAATTGAACCACAATCGGGAGATTTCAAGGGCTTAGTTCAAGGTGAGGGCGCTAAATGCGCCTTTGATCTCTAAATGTTATTTGGCGCAGCCCCCTCACCTACGCGAACTGTCCAACGTCCCCGTTTAGCGGCCTTTGTAGGTGCTGTTGGATTTGCCGCCTCATCTGAGCCTGCCGAGCGTGAATCTGGCGTACACGCACAACAGAGAGGCTATGCCACGCGGCGATAGATCGAAGGCTGGTCCCCTCGTGTGCGTGATAAATTCAGCGTTTCGGGCCGGTTAGTAGATGAAACTCTCAGTCATCAATCAATCCATTGATTCGGGCATGAACAGACTACGCCATCCCGGCTATTAGATGGCGAGTACCCAACGGGCCGGGCGACCCGGCGCTTGGTGCTGTTGCCGTCGTTGATATGCGGCAGCGCGTCGCTAACCGACTTTGTTTCGTCGCCATCGCTCAAACGGAATCTAACGGGGCGATGATCGTTACGCTAACTGGCGAAGGCGCGCCGCGTTCCGGAGCCAATTTGCGCCGCTCAAAGAACGAATCCCATGAAGTTACCACTAAATGTAGAATCGCTCTAGAATAATCGGCCGTTTACGAGCCAAACAAATGCGCGTTTCTCAATTTTACAAGCTAGGCAGAACACAACCTAGTCTGCCGTTTCTCGACGTCGATATCGAAAAAGATGCAAAACTTTTTCTGAATGCGCGCGCCATTACTCTACTCAATTCGGATTTTGGTGATCACTGCAAAGACTTACTCCAGCATTTTTTTCAAACGCTGCTAACAGCGGTAAAGACCGGCGACAATCAAAAGGCATTCGATGTCCTATCGCATCTCCGTGAACCAAATGAAACGCACTTGGGGTTATCGCGCGGAAAATCTGATGGCCGAGGATTGGGACCGAAAAAGGCTAAGCAAATATGGCGCTCATTCTGTCAAAGTCGCGCGGTCAAAACAGGAATTTTGGAAGACCTAGAAGACACGGTGCTACTCATCGACGGCATATCGGTAGACATCCTTTCAGACATGGTCACGAACATCGTGAGAGGACCCTTGATTTCGTACACTCAAAGCATTTGCCAAGAGTTTGCCATTCCAACGGAACAAGACGTGTCCTCCGGCCCTGTTTGGAATATGAAAAAAAAGGTGTGGGACGTTGATTTTGTTTCTCTTCCTGTTCCGAAAAACAAAAAACTTCTTCTCGTACCGAAATCTATTGTCCGCATAGACGCTGACTACAATGTTAGCGAATACTACAGGCATTACATTTTGGAGCGACTGGAAGAAGAGGAAAAGGAAAAGAACTCGAACCTTGTGCACGTCCTGAAGTCTGGAAAAAACAAAGGAGAGAAAAAGGTCTATAAGACAGACTTAATTGCGAAGTACGGAAAGCGCCAAAAAGCAGTAGCTATCAAGCAGACAGACGAATTTCCCGACGTTCTAAAAAAGTATAAGAAAGAACATGCGAGCCCAACACCTGCACTCTCGCATCGGCAGATCGCTGACGCGCTTGGAAATGCGCCGCCGGACTGGAATGCGTTATTGAAGGACGTAACTTCACTGCAGCCCGGGAAAAAGAATGCTTATAAGTACGAAGACGCCATTCTGAATTTGATCATAGCTCTGTTTTACCCAACGCTTGTGGACCCGGAAACGCAAACGCCCGTTCATGACGGCCTGAAACGTGTCGACATCACATTTACGAACTACGCGCGAACGGGATTTTTCGAATGGCTCGGTCGGAATTATTCCGCACCGTATGTTTTTGTTGAGTGCAAGAATTTTGGTGAAGAAATCGCAAATCCGGAGATAGATCAAATTGCGATGAGGCTATCTAAGCACCGAGGGATGTTCGGGATCGTCATCTGCCGAAAGGTTGAGGATCGAAAGCGCATGCTTCAACGGTGCCAGGCGGTTGCAAGGGACGACCGAAAATTCATTGTGGTTCTTGACGACGATGATCTTGCTCAGCTCGTTGAGGAGGCGCGCGTCTTATTTCCTCAGGACTATGAGTTTCCGTTATTAAAGACGTACTTCAAACAACTCGTTTTCTAAGTCGATGGATTGTTATCTATCAAAAAATGATGATCGGACATTCTCCGCTTATCCGTTTTATCCCTCGGCGGATGTTCGTTATCTAGCTCCGATGTTGAGATTCACGCATGAGCCGTTTCGGCTTTGGCTGCAGCGGGTCGATGTATATAGCGAAGGTTTCAAGGATCTGTTAGGTTGGATTGAACGTGTGAACGCGAGAGTGTTCATGGAGTTCGATCAAAAATACGACGGGGGCTAGACTCCATTAGATGCGAAACTTTTTCCGCTTCTTGAGTGACCACGTGGTCCCCAGTCTAGTTATTCTGTTCAGCGCCCTACTTGCGTTAGGCGGCGGCATTCTTGACGCTTTGCAGTTGGGCGAATGGTTATTTCCAAAATATTGGCTGGTGTTTGGGCTCGCTATTTTTTTCTTGGCGATAGTATGGGTGCTTTCTCAGCTGTCTCCGAGCAACAACGCGAGCAGGAAGAATCTGGAAACGCCCGCCCCGGCTAAAGAACAAACTTCGATTTGGAATCCCGAGGGTCTCTATGTTGGAGAGATTCAGGCCGATGTGCGTCGCCTGTCTGACGATTTGGTGATGGAAATCTCCATCCGCGTTTTCAACGCAACGGGAGCATCGATCAACATCCGTAATATGAGAGGATACATCGGCTATCGAGACTCGCCCGGTGCACAGACCGAGTCTGAGGTGAAATTACCAATGCCGCAGTATCTTCCCGACAGATCGCCGGTCGATGATCGACCGAATTTGGGCGAGGCATTTATTGTCCTCGCGCAACATGTGTCGCGCGAGACTGCCCAGAAGATTCATCAGCAGATAGAATCCCGTGAAATTCCGTATTTTCGGCTAGCCAGTTTGGACCTCATTGCGTATCCGACCGACACACCTCGCAGGCCGCCCCACGGTGAGGAGGTCTTGACCGCTAGGCTACCCTTGTGGAGCGGCTTCACGTTGAGGCGGGACACGGAAAGAGTGGTTACCGGGCGTGTGATTGAAGGACACGTCAAACAAGTGATAGGCGCGACGGCCGTTGCCAGTGTCTAAGAACTCTAATCGGAATCGCAAGGGAATGAGTTGGTCGTTAAGCGCGACTAGTCCAAGGGATGATCGCTCTTAGTCGCGAAGAATTGCAGCGGCGATTGCGGGGCACGATGGAAGACTACGAGATAAGGCTATTCAAAGCGGACGGCGCGCTTTCCATCATCATGGTGACATCGGCGGTGGGCGAGCCCGAGATCGTGCGGGCGGAGATTTGGAGTGAAAGCGTTTTGTTGCTGCGGGCTGTCCCGATAAGCGCCTGATGTAGTCGCGGCGAAACAGCGAGGGTCCAAATGGACAGGGTAGAAGCACGTAAGATTTTCCAATGCTGGCAGAACTACGCTGAAACGGGTGACCGCTTTTTCCAGATGATGATGCAGCCACCCTCATCCTTCCTGCCCTATCCGGTCCCGGTACTGGAGAAAGCATTGAACATTGTCGCCAAGGAATACTTTGACGCTGGCGATAGAGCGGCAGTGGAGGCAATTCACCGAACGGCGAGCGCTTACATGTCGATGAAAACCGACGAAGAAACGCTAGAGGAAATGCAAGAAGTGTTGAACATGATCGTCAGTTCCCCCGAGTTGAAAAGAAGCGTCTTGGAAAATCTCAGGCGGTCGCAAGAGAACTGGATCAAGTCGAGGAGTCCCCGATAACGGAGATTCTGTTTGGAGAAGATCACAATGACCTTCTGAAGCTTTACAAGCCCAGCGCATTGTCCGCTGCAACAGGACAGAGAATAGAACGCTCTTCTTTCTCGAAGGCGAAAAACTCTTCGTCACTGCCAAGGTGTTCAACGAATCGCATACCTTGCCGCACTACCTCGCCCCTTCCCGTTTCGTCATACAGAGGGGTGATATCGAACATCACGCCATCGGGTCCACGGACAATCGAGTGTGCTGTGAGACCAATGAACACAATGTAATTCCCATTCGTTACCCAGCCGCGAACTACGCGATGGTTTGGGTTCATGCGAACCCATGTATCAACGTTGTCATGGCATTTCGCGACGGCGGGTTGCCAATCATGCGTCGATACCGGGCGGAACGGGATTAGATCGGCCCCTTCGAGCCGTTGGCAGATTTCAGTTTCGTACTTGGCCCTGTCCATCTCAATTAGTGAACAGTGGGACCAACAGATTGTCGACTCTTGGTCCCGTACCTTACTTGAACCTCAGATCGATCTTTGGCCGCCAGCCGTCAACGATTTGGCGCGGCGACGGGTGGCGGCTTCGGGTCCCCGGGGGGACGTTTTTTTCCCGGCGGTGGGGACGGCGGGGCGAGGTCCAAGGTCCCCGCATGGTCACCATGCTGTCAGAACCTCGCCGCTAATGGCGGGGACGGTCGCGAGATTAGATCATCTGCCTCCACATAGCGCATACAAGATCGCTCCAAAAACGAATAGCCGAAGTGGCGGAAACTGTAGCAGATACGCGGCTCCCAACGCGTCGACAAAGCCGTGACTGTGTCCGCCCTTGTCATGCCGCATGACGGACCTCAGCCTTGATCTTTTGAATGGTACCGGTGCCGACGCCCAGAGTCTTCGCGATCTTGAGCACGCCCACGCCCTGCCCGAGCAACGCCCGCGCTTCGCTATCCTTCGCGGGCGTCATGGCAGACGGACGGCCTAGCTTTAGGTCCTTGCCGGTCTTGGCCTTGTGTTCGGCTCTCACCCGAGCGAGTCCCGACTTGACGCGCTCTACGATCATGGCTCGCTCGAATTCTGCGAACACGCCCATCATCTGGAACATAGCCTTGCCGGTTGGCGTCGTCGTGTCGATTCCTTGCTGGTGGAGATAGAGGTCCACGCCCTTGGCGTGAACTTCGCCCAAGAATTCCACCAGTCCTTGAAGGGAACGGCTTAGGCGATCTACGGACCACGCGGCCACCATGTCGAATTCGCGGCGCGCCACGCCCTTCCAGAGTTTGTCGAAGCCGGGACGCTTGTCGCGGCCCTTGGAGCCGCTCACGCCCTCGTCAGCGAACGTGGCGACGATCTTCCAACCGTGGCGGGCCGCGACCGCTTCAAGCTCCCGGCGCTGGTTCTCAATCGTCTGGTCGTCCGTCGAGACTCTTAAGTACAGCGCCACGCGTTTGGCCTTGGCGATCATGTTCGGCTCCCAGTTCACCCGCGCTATATGCGAAAGAGCCCATACTAAATCACCTGTTTTTGTATGGAATGGTTACCGGACTCGAAACGGGCGGTAAACGGGGATTTTCGAGGGATGGATTCCGTAGGGTTTTAGTATGGGGTGGGCGAGTAGCTTGGGCGCGAACTCGACGCAGGAAAAACGATGACGGCGGATTCCATACCATCGGTCGCTTCATGAGCAGGCTTCTAGCTCTATCCGCCACCGCTACCCTTGCACTGGCGTGTGGCCCAGCGGCGTGCGCAGCCTCTTCCTTCGCTCACACGCGCGACTATTCCGCGATGGGATGCAACGACCCGAAGATAACTGCCGAGATGCAGGACGCGACCGATCATCCCGGAACGCTATCTGATGCAGGATATTCCCGGCTCGCCGAACAGGGGCATTGCTCGCCTGTGGCCTCGGGCGTCACGTTGACGGTCAAGCGGAGGTTCGCCTTCAGGGTAGCTGCGGGTGTCAAGGATGAAGCGGAAGTGTCCTTGGAATCAGCCGATGGCGGACACGACACCTTTTACGTCATGCAAAACAAGATTGTTGCGGGGCCGAGCGGGGAATAGCCCTAACAGGCTAAGCCCGCGTCATAGGTGCGGCCCGGTATGGGGCTCCCGGTGCGCTTCCGCGCGCGGTAGGGGTCCGGCGCAATCTCACGATGATTACTCTGTATACGGATAATCCGTACAAAGATGACTCGCCGTCATTTTCGAGGCTTTCATCCGGCCCTCTTTGGGACCGATGGAAATTCGGCCCCTTCGCGGCGGGCGCGCCCGGTCGGTGCGGACTTCGTGTGCCCGCCCTATAGCGTCACAGGGACCGGTATAGGCATTTCAAGGATTCAAGACTTCAGAAGAACAGTCTAGAACTACCCTATTCTAGAAAAATGATTACAATTACAATACATTACCACTCCGTAATAGTATTCTTTCTGTTATCATTATTTCTCTACAGTACTGACGGGAGACTGCTTTTACAAAACCCGAGCGCTACGAGACATGGCTGTTCGAGACTCCGCCTCCTCTCCAATGTCCGTCCTGAGCCCGCCCGCGAGGTCTAAGGACGCGGACTAGCCCCGCCCCCGCCCTCACTGCATCAAATCAAACTGCCCGCCTTGGAGCTTCCTAGGGGGCGCTATCGCCTCGGCTCAACCGGGCTGGCTCAACGCCGAACAAGGCTCCGCACGCGCGGTAGAGATCGACCGGCGCGGCAAGATGCAGCGCCACGTTCCCCATCTCAAAGCTCGCGTATAGCTGCTTCCCGATTTCCACCGCTTTCCATTCCCTCACGAGCCGCGCGATCTCGAAGGCCCCCGTCACTCCCCGCGTCCGCGCATCTTCCATCACATCATCCCTCGTCGCCTCCAGCGCCTTTATCCGCGCAGCCGGGCACGCCTGCCCCATCACGCCCAACGCAGCCGCGACCTCCGCCACGCCAACCACGTCCGCGATATCGAGGTCACCCCGCGCCGCCATGAACGCCGTGCCCACTGAATCAAAGAACTCTTCACGCCGGGCTTCCCATGAATCGAAGTCGCCCCCGTCAACCCAATCGCGTTCGATCTCCCGCGCCGCCACCCATCCCGGCAACGGCAGTTGAGCGCGTTCCGTCGTCGGGAGATTCCAATAGCCGCGACCGAATTCCTGAGTGAATCTCCCCGATCTCGCCAGCGTCGTTGTCACCAGCTTGTGATCGTAATTCCGTTCCGCCCCCGCTGGCCGCTCTCCAACCGCACCAACGATCTCGCGCGTCCTCGCCACGCCGCCACGCGAGATCAGGAATTCCGCAATCGCCTTCTCGGTCCAGTCGCGAACGTTGAGTCCTCGCATCTGGTAGTTTGGGCTCAACGCATACATTCCACGACCCGGCTGACTGAGGAGCCCGCCCCGCGCCATCCTGCGTGCCATCTGCCGCAAACGAACGTTCTTCTCCGGCCCTCTCCACTCTGGCCCTAACGCATCGCCGATCTCACGCAGATGCAACGCGCCTCGCCTCTCCAATACCGCGATGATTGCACGCTTGGTGTCATCTGTTGTCGCTGCCATCACACCGACTCCTTGATGGCTGCCGACTCTTCCACCTCCTGAAGCGAATACTCTGTTCCGCCCCCATCGGCGATACTCGCGCGAACGGAATAATTCTTATCTCCGGATTCAAAAGTGAAGTCTGTTAGGTCCACCAGTAAGTCTGCGAATTTTTCCCACTTGTCATCGTCGCCCTTCCCCTTGGTGACGCTGGGAACTGCATCAAGCGCCCACCTGAAAAGATCATCCGGAGTTCTTTTCGCTTCCACCCCGAACATCTTCAACCATTCCACGCAGAACACTATGTTCCGTGATGAATCAGCGTCCAGAGTGACGGGGACGGTGTCGTCGAGGAAGCCAGTTATCCCGCATACTTCCAACACCCCGCCAACCTTCTTGCCCCAATCCTCAAAGCTGGCACGCTTGCGCTGAGTGAACTCCGGACAGCCTTTGCTTTTCCAATACTCGACCATCACACACAGATGGTAGATCGCGGTTGCCCGGTTCTCTCGAATGAACTTTTTCAAATCGTCATGCTCGAATTTTCGTTTTGTCAGGTTCGCTTTTTTTGCGTTCAATCTAATCATGCAGATGCGGCGTCGCATCTCGTCGCCGAAGCGCGGATTGTTACCGGTGCCGATCCAGTTGAAGTCGTTACGGACTTTCACGAGCTTCGATGATTTCAACATACGCCCGCCGATCTTTGACGACGTGAGCGCCCTGATTAACGACCGGTTGTCGAGATTTTTGATGTCATCAAAGAACATGTGCGAGCGCGGCTGCATAAACGCGGCCACAAACTGCTTCTGCATTTCGTCCTCGTCGTGCGTGTAATTCATCGGCGCTGACTCCTCGCCGTCGAATAAAAGCATCGAAATCGCGCCAAGCAGCGAACCTCCCGTTCCGGCCTGCGGTTTCGTAATCAGGAAAAATGGTGTGGGGCCGTCGATCATACGGCGCAAAAACGGAGTCAGGATCATAGCAAACGCGTTTGCCTCGGATGGCTCGCGCCGCTCAGTTCCGTCATCTGCGATATCGAGAAAGGGGAAGCCACTGAGAATGTTTTTTCGAAACCAATCGACAGAGACTTTCACCCGAGCCTCGACGGGAGGATTTGGCAGGTCGGAAATCTTCAGATCGTTTAGGAGAACGAGAACGTTGCTCCGGGCGTGGTATCCGGGTTTAATGAGAAGCGAACCGTCCCGCTGATAGCGCGGCGAGTGGATTACTTCAGGCGCGGGCGGGAACGCCTCATACGCAGTTTCATAGATTCCTAGAGCAACGTTTTTGTCTACCGGCTCGCGCGGACCATCGCCGCCATCGGTGCGCCGAATATACGTGATTAGTTTATTTGCTTCCGCCCATACGCCATCGCGGCCCAATACGTTGAACGTCGCGTGCCCGTTTTCGATTGAGAGACGTACGGGCGTGCCTTGCAATTGGCAAAACGTCGGAAGCTTATCGCGCGTATTCTTCGCGATGAATGCCTTGGCGGTGATATCAAAGGCTTCATCGTAGTTGAAAGCGTTCTCATAGGCGAAGACCATGCGTCCGCCGCTGGTTGCTCCCGTGCGCGCTACACCCTGAGTTATTAGGCGCATCCGATTGTACGCCTGCCTGACCGGCACGATGGTCATCTCAGTTTTCTTTGAGATCGCTTTAAGCGCGCGTGCCAGTTCGGTGTCGAGCAAGAACGCAGCGGCGACGACTGCCAGTACATCGTCAATTTGCTTCTGTGAGGATTCTCGCGAGAGGGTTTCGATTGCGGCTTGATAATCGCGGGAGGCTGGGCGTGTCATGGTTTCGTGGAATCATTTCGTGTGTGCGGAATCGATTTGATTGAGGACGCGGCGACGACGATTCCACCAGCCGCCGCCGCGCCCCTTCGCCGGGTCGATGCAAACCCGGCAAACTGTTATTACAAGCCGTGGACTTTGTTTGCCCGCGCCCTCGACGCTATAACGAGGTCTCGAATTTCACCGCGCGTGTTCTGCTTCGCGGTGCAAAATAAAATTGTTCGGCGCTTTTCATCGGCAACAGCTTCGATCCTATCGAGAACGATCTGCACGAGATCGGCGCGCGGCTTGTCTTCCCGTCGATACAACTCTTTCAGCGAGTGTTCGACTTGCTCAATGGTGATTTCGGTCATCGCATAGCCCGCCATTCGATGCGCTCAAGTTCGTCAAGAATTGCGGACGCCATCACCTCAACGCCGTCTTCGTGTCCGATAAAAAAGGGCTGATTGTCGATCCAGACAAGTTTGCGCGTGAACCTCAGAGGAACAACGCACGTTAATCCGTTGGCGCATACGATCATCGTGTCCGTGCGCATGTCTCCGCGTTCGCCTTTCTCGTCGCCGTCCAGAGTCAGCGCGAGATCAGGGGCGAGTTTGGCCGCGATATGCATGACAACCTTTTCAAATGCATCGCGTGTCGACACGGACTTGAGACAGTCTGGAGCCGGAATCGTTAGCTTCAAATCACCGCGCAACGCTTCATATTTTCTAATCACGCGGATCATCTTTCTTGGGCCGCAAAAACGTCGCTTCGATCTGCGCAATCTCTTTTGGGAAATCCTCCCCCCATTCCTGCCGAAGCCACGCCACGATTTCGTCCCGACGCCAACGACGCGGACTCTTTGGGCTTTTCGGTTCAACGCACTTTGGGAATCCCCTTTGCCCCCGCAGTTTTTGCCGGTGGGTGAAGGAATAAATCAGCACGGCGTCGACCTCCGCTTCGGTCGCGGTTTCGTCGGCGAGTTCGGGTCTGATATCAGTCATCGGCATCAGCTTTTGCTTTGAACCGGGCAGGCACGATTGCGCCATCGGAATTGTCGTAATCGAGAAGTTCGCTTGGTGTCATGGAGCGCAAGTGCGCCTTGGTGAGACCGTCGATTGCGGGCTTCGGTGCTTCCACTTCGCGCCTTTTCCCCTGTGCCTTGGCGAGCCCGACCGCCGTCGAGGTGAACGCGCCGGGAGTCTTGCCCCGAACCACTCGCAGAATTCTGCGAATGTCGTCATCGGCGAATCCGCGAGGCAGACTCCATGCGAGCCTCTCGGCCATGGCGGGTATATCTTTTACAGCCCCTACGGTCGTGAGAGGCCCATCGGTGCGCGCCATTCGCTCCAAGGCAGTGCGCGCCAGTTCGATTTCGTGAGGCGTGGGTTTGTGTGATCTAGTCATGGGGTTGTCGCTTTCTTTGTCATTGCCCAGCGCCGCTTGATGCCCTGCCGGACTTCCTTCGCAGTCAAAAAAAATTCGGGGCGCTTGTCCGCCAGAACACCGAGCGCAGCCAACAATTGGAATTCGTCGAATCCGTCGTCGGAGAGTGTCGCGCACAGGTATTCGATAATTTCGGCTTCGTGTTCAGCCTTTTTACGCCGGACGATATCGCGATGGTCCGCTGTCGCCGCTAACTCGCTCATTAGCGCAACAACGCACGCTGCTTTGTGTACTGCCATTCCATTTCCTTTGATGGCGGGGATGTGGGGCGCGCGAACCGATGGAGCCGCTGCGTCCTCTGACGCCCGTTTGTCTCACAAATCCGATGCGCCGTCAAGAAATCTGTGAGCACGAATGTGGTTTTAAGCCATATTTTGCAGGCTTATTTGACTGCGTGTGTTGACTCGCGACACTGCCGCGTAGCATCGCCAAAGCTTTCTGCGCCCGGCGCACGGCGGATTTCCTCGGTTTTGTTTTCGCACGGTGAGCTTCGGGCGCACGCGTTAGTCAACGCGGAGACGAGATAAAAAAAATACAGCGCCGTCGTGCAGATGACCGAGCGTGTCATAGACCATGTGGCACTCACTAATGATATGCAGGGATATAATCATCACGCGGTCATCGATTGGGCGGCTATACGGCGGTGGGGGTGAGCGGGTCTCCGCCGAAGAGAATCTGCAAGCTTGGCGTTTAATTCTTGTGCCTCGGCGATTTGTGTTCATATTGGCGAGCGCAATGAGCGCATCCACCGACACCCCTCCAACGCTTCCAAGACGCGGCAACCGCCGCGCATCAAAATTCACGCAGGCCGATGTCCAGCGAGCCCTCGCCGCTGTTGCGAAGTCAGGCGCGAATATCGTGGTGGAGATCGTGCCGGACGGCACTATCCGGCTCGTTCCGGTGTCGGCAACCATGCCAGCCGAAGCGACTCCCGACGAGCGGCGGATCGTGCTTTGATCCCTCACATGCCACGTCCCCGCCCGCCTCACCTACATAAGCAGGTCAGCCGTCATGGCGCTGTCGTCTGGTATGTCCGCCGTGGACATGGCCCGCGCACACGCATTACGGCGGTCTATGGGACTGAGGAATTTCAGAAACAGTATGAGGCGGCGACGACTGGAAGCCGTCCCACACCGCTCCCAAAGGTCCGGGCAGGCTCTTTGCAGTGGCTATATGATCGCTACCGGGAGTCGTCTGCTTGGAGCGATCTCTCGCTCGCCACACGCCGCCAGCGTGAGAACATTCTCAAGGGTGTCATGGCGAAGGCGGGGGGAGAACCATACGGGGCTATCAAAGCCAGCGACATTGAGGCCGGTAAAGACCGGCGACGAGATACGCCATCACAATCTCGAAATTTCCTCGACGCCATGCGCGGCCTGTTTGGCTGGGCTTTGCTGGCGCACCACGTCACCTTCGACCCTACGGCGGGAGTACGTAATCCCAAGAAGGTCGCGACCGAGGGATTCAAAGCTTGGGAAATGGAGCATGTGGAGCGCTATGTCGCCCGCTGGCCCCGTGGGACGCGTCAGTATGTATGGCTACATGTTCTACTCTATGTCGGATGCAGGCGCGGCGATGCAGTCACGCTTGGCAAGCAACACGTTCGGAACGGAGTCATCAGGTTCACAACCGAGAAGGGGCGCAGCAAAAAGATTCTCAAAGTCGCGCGACGCATCGACTCGGAGCTAGCAGACGCACTCGCGGCAGGACCGTGCGGCGATCTGGCATTTATTTGCGGCGAGCGCGGTGAGCCACTCACGAAAGAGTCGTTTGGGAACGTCTTCAAAGCCGCGTGTCTGGCAGCGGGGATTCCAGATAGATCAGCGCATGGCCTCCGCAAACTCGCGGCAACCGTTTGGGTAGAGCGAGGCGCGACCGAAAACGAGTTGATGGCCCTCTTCGGTTGGACAACGCCGCAAATGGCAGCGCTCTACACTCGCTCTATGGATCGTGAGAAGTTATCGCTTAATGCGGATCGTCGGCTGTCCGGGGCGCGACTAAAGCCTGTCTCGACGAGAGCGGAGTAAACCGGCAGCGCGTGCAGAACCTCTCAGGCCGTCAGTCCGGCTGACATCCCTTTCCCATTGGTCCAGTTCTTTGGCTTCGATCTTCGCGACGTACGTTGCTAGAGCTTTGTCCGGCGTCATGGGGAAGAACCAAGACGGCAGCGCAAGACCAGCCGTCCCGCTTTTTAAGGGTGGCGCGTCGTCATCGATCAAGAAGACCACGCCGCCATTCTCAGTAATAGGATGATGGTTAGGATCGGGATGAAATGGAGTCACATCGACCAGTGTGTTATCCGGTGCCGTCCATACGGCGTGATGCACTGCGAAGATATAACTTCGGTCCCCAAGCGCGGCCACGTTGCGAGCGATAAAATACCAGCCTGTAGTTACGCTGCCTCCATCGGTTGTCACTTTAGTTTCGGCATTGTTGAAGCACTGCGTATGTCTGGCCCAAGTTTCAGGCGCGTGAATCGTAACGTGCAACGCTCCGCGACTGATCTGCGGAGCGATGGCAACAATCCGTTTTACTAACTCGTATCGAGTGGCGGGCATTGGGGCGCTCTAGCTATCGGGAGAACGAAAATCCAACATCCTATTCCCTCACCTACTCTAGAGGTGAGGGACTCAGACCGAATTTTATAGAGATTTCAGGCGCTTATTTTTTCAATGGTGCGGTCGAGAAGACTCGAACTTCCACGCCTTGCGGCGCTACCACCTCAAGGTAGTGCGTCTACCAATTCCGCCACGACCGCATCCTGAGGAGGCGGGGGTTTAGCAAAGCCCCGCCGCCAGGGCAACACCGCCCCGCCATTCACGATCAGGTC
>Ga0105240_10005705_pt1 | contig 18471 bp, 25 predicted proteins | sample KBSC54metaG_FD_80426 | JGI IMG/M metagenome (GOLD analysis project Ga0105240, IMG submission 80426) | Corn rhizosphere microbial communities from Kellogg Biological Station, Michigan, USA - KBS C5-4 metaG | ecosystem: Host-associated > Plants > Roots > Rhizosphere > Soil | place: Michigan, USA... | reverse complement strand
TTGCAGCCGCATCCCATAGAACGACAACTTCTGGAAGCTGCCATTGCTACGCGCGGTGATGGCGTCCTGGGCGCGCACGGAAGGCGTCTGGATGTCGAGATTTCCGGCGGCCAATGTGAGCGAATAGGCGGTGAGGCCCCCGCCTGCCACGTTGTCGCGATGGTCGCCCGCGACGCCTGCCGACAGCACGTGTGACTTGCGGTCCGCGACCGACGAGGTCGCGTCGACTACGTCATGGAAGGACTTGGCGTCGAACTCGGACAGCAGATAAAGGTTGTCGCTGCGCGAGCGGATCAGCGGATACCGGCCGTAGACGCTCGCAATTTCGGCGGTGCCATGGGCGCCCAGCGGCGCGAACTCCTTGCCCAGCGAGTAATCGAGCTTGCTGAAGGCCACCCCGGCCTGGAGCTTGCCGAACTGCATCTGGTAGGAGGCACGCGCGTATTTCAGGCCGTTGCCCGAGGTCAGCACACGCAAGCTCGCCACATCTCCCTGGCCCAGCGGGTTGTTCACGTTCACGGTCGCGCCGATTCGATAGGCGCCCGTATAGCGATTGCCAGCGTTGTCCGCGTCGACGCTGCCGGTGACGGACTGGCCCGGTGTGACATCGACGATCAGGTCAGAGGTGCCCTGTGCGGCGCCTGGCACAAGAGTCGAGCGCACGTTCACCCCGGGCAGATCGGACAGCAACAACAAGCGGTTTTCCAGCGGCGCGTTCGAGATGATGTCGCCGCTGTTCAGGCCGCCGAGCAGCCCGCGTGCCAAGCCGTCGGAAAGCCGCGACTCATTTTTCAATGTGACATTGCCGTAGCGACCCTCGCTCACCGCGATGGTGACTGCGTTGTCCTTGATTTCCTGAGCCGGCAGGTAAGCTTGCGCCACGAAGTAGCCGTTGCGGCGGTAGTGCTCGGTGATGCGTGCAGCCATCGCCTGCATGTCTGACAGCGAAAGTTGGGCACCGGCGACGAATCCGGTCAGCGCGACCAGTTCAGCTTCGGAGTAAAGGGTGGCACCCGTGACGCGTAGCGAGTTGACGACAATCCGCGCCTGGTCGGCCGCCGGTGCGGCCGGGGCGGCGCGCGGTTCGATTCGGATCTCGGGCGGCGCGCGTGGCGGCGTGGGCGATGGGGGGATTTGCTGCAGCTGACCACCGGCGCCGGGTAGCTGCTGCGCCCAGGCACCGCAGCTCGAAGCCAGCAGCGCCACCGACAAGATCGTTTTCCGCAACTTAGTCCCCTAATGTCGGGCCAATGTTGGGGGGCGGGTGTGCTCATCAGTGTGGTCATTGACGAGTTTGTGCTGTAGGACACTGGGCGCATCGCGGCGGCTTGGGCATCCAACACCAATCTGCTGCAAAGTGGCTTTGATGGCCTTGCGCCAGAGCGAGCGCGCCTGCTAGGGTTCAGCCCCGCCAGGCGCGAACGCATCACAGGCAGCCCGGAAGCTCTCTGTTTGCACCGTGGCGCGCCTGGTGCTGTCTTGCGTGAAGCCATAGACCGACACCTCCTGGATGCCCTGCCGATCGCAAAGCTCGAAAAGCTCGAGGCCGGGCCGAATGCCGAAGGCGTACCCCGCTTCCCTGGGCATGCCGCGCGACTGCGCCCAGCGGCGGTTCCCATCCGGAATGAAGCCGATATGCCGTGGCAGTGCCTTGTGCACCATGCGCAATGTCCGGCAACTCGCGTGCCGTGTTTCGCGGGTGGCACGATTTACCATACGCGCTTCGAAGGAGATCATCGCGATGCTCACGAAGATGTTCACCAGCGGCCGTATCAGGAAAGCGGACTATGACCCGGCGTCCCGGCAGCTGGATCTGCATTGGGACAACAAGTCCATCCTGGCGTACAAGCATGTGCCCGAAGAGGTGTTTCGGCGGCTCAGCAGTGCACCCAATCCTGCAACGTACTGGGAAGATCGGATCGCCGAAGAATATCCGAAGGGGACGCCGATGACATCGACGAGTTCCGGGGATGCGGCCCAGAAACTGCGTGACCTGCTGGGCGGCGGGAAATAGCCCATCAATGCACGCGCGCGAGCTCGAGCTCAGCGGGCACACCGATTGCCCAACCAGGGCATGGTCCAGCCCTTCCGCTCTAATGACTTGGCAAGCGATGAATGTCTGCTGCTCACTGCCGAGTTGCAGCAGGCGCGTCTGCAGGTCCTGAAGCTGCGACGTGCGCTTGGGGTGGCGGGGTCGCACCAAAGCTCCGTGGCGCGATCCCTTGACAACTGGCTGTCGATAGAGGCCAGCCGAACGGCTCGCTTGCGCCTTTTCGCGCAGCGCCACGGTCTTTCGGAGCCTGCCCGACTCGAACCAGGCGAGTGGCGGCAAAGCTTGATCAAGATCAGGGCCTGACGCGCTGCTGCCGCGTATCGTTACGCGGTGAAACTCTCCAGCCCCGACGCCCAGCTGCCGCCTGATGGTGCCGGCGCGCCCGCGCCCGAACTGGTGTGCCCGGCCGGCAGCTTGCCGGCGCTCAAGGCCGCCATCGACAACGGCGCGAGCTGCGTCTATCTGGGCCTGCGCGACGCAACCAACGCGCGCAATTTCGCCGGCCTGAATTTCGACGAGGCCGCGATCGCCTCGGGCATTCGCTACGCACACGAGCGCGGCGCGAAGGTCTTCGTGGCGATCAACACGTATTCCAAGGCAGCGGACCCGCAACCGTGGCGCAATGCGATGGACACGGCGGTGGCGCTGGGCGTGGATGCCGTCATCCTGGCTGACCCGGGGCTGATGCAATATGCGGCGTCACGCCATCCGAAGCTGCGCTTGCATTTGTCGGTGCAGGGATCCGCCACCAACTACGACGCGATCAATTTTTATCGCGAGCGCTTCGGCATCGTGCGCGCCGTGCTGCCCCGCGTGCTGTCGCTGACGCAGGTGGAACAACTGATCGAGCGCACGCCGGTGGACATCGAGGTGTTCGGCTTCGGCAGCCTGTGCGTGATGGTGGAAGGCCGCTGCGCCCTGTCCTCGTACGTCACCGGCGAGTCACCCAACACGCACGGCGTTTGCTCGCCGGCGAAAGCCGTGCGCTGGCGGGAAACACCGGCGGGGCTCGAGTCGCGCCTGAATGGGGTGCTGATCGATCGCTACGCAACCGGAGAAAAGGCCGGCTATCCCACGCTGTGCAAAGGGCGCTTCGACGCCGGCACCGAAAAAGCCTACTACGCGATCGAAGAGCCGACCAGCCTCAACACGCTCGAATTGCTGCCTCAACTGATGAAGGCCGGCGTGCGGGCGATCAAGATCGAAGGCAGGCAGCGCAGCCCCGCTTATGTGGCGCAGGTCACGCGCGTCTGGCGCGAGGCCATCGACCGTTGCCACGCGCAACCGCATCGGTACGCGCCGCGCGCCGAGTGGATGTCGCAATTGGACCAGGTCGCCGAGGGCCAGCAACATACGTTGGGCGCCTACCACCGGCCGTGGAAGTGATGCGCGCATGAAGATCGCCCTGGGTCCGCTGCTCTATTACTGGCCGCGCGAGGTCGTGCTCGGGTTCTACGAGAAAATGGCGGCCACGCCGGTGGACATCGTCTATCTCGGTGAAACGGTCTGCTCGCGGCGGCACGAATTGCGCCTGGCCGATTGGCTGCAAGTCGCCGACGCTCTCTCTGCGGCCGGCAAAGAGGTAGTGCTGTCCAGCCAGGTGCTGCTGGAGTCGGGTTCGGAAGTGACCACGATGCACAAGATTGCCGACAACGGCCGCTTCATGGTGGAAGCCAACGACATGGGGGCAGTGCACCGGTTGGCCGGCAAGGCGCCCTTCGTCGCGGGCCCTCATCTGAACCTCTATAACTTGCCGGCGGTGCAGTGGATGGCGAGCTTGGGCGCGACCCATTGGGTGGTGCCGCTGGAGATGAAACGCGATGACGTCGCCCTGTTGCAGCGCGATGGCGCCAGCGGCATGGCGGCGGAGGTCTTCGCCTATGGCCGCATGCCACTCGCGTATTCGGCGCGCTGCTTCACTGCGCGGCATCACAATCTGCCCAAGGACGACTGTCACTTCAGCTGCGTGCGGTATCCCGGCGGCCTGACGCTGAAAACGCGCGAGGGCGAAGAATTCCTGGTGCTCAACGGGACGCAGACGCAGTCGGCGCGCGTCTACAACTTGCTCGACCAGCTGCAAGATATGCGCACCATCGGCGTCTCCGTGGTGCGGCTCAGCCCGCAGCTCGAGCACATGACCGAGGTCATCGCGCTGTTCGACGCGGTTCGACACGGCGGACTTGCGGCCGATCAAGCTTCGCAGCGCCTGCAGCCACTCATGCCGGACCGCGCGTGCGACGGCTATTGGCACGGCCGGCCCGGGCTGGAGCAGTCGGCTCGAACCGCGGCGGCTTGAAAGAACGCTCATGATCGGGTCCTCATTCGTATTGCCGCCTCGCATCGGATCGGTGCTGGCACTCCTGCCTGCGTATCCCGGCTCCGTCCTGCTCACCACGGCGCTGAACCTGGTGCTCGCCGATCAACTGCCCGCCGACGTGGGCGAGCTGCTGCTTGCCCGCAAGCTTCGCATCCATGTGCGCGACGCGCGACTGACCTTCGATTTCACCTGGACCGGCCGGCGCTTCGGGGCGCTGCACCGGCAGCAAGAGGCAGACCTCGTCATCGGCGCGAACGCGCGGGACTTCCTGCGCCTGGCGCAGCGGCAGGAGGATCCCGACACCTTGTTCTTCAGCCGCCGTTTGACGATGGAAGGCGATACCGAACTTGGCCTCGTCGTGAAGAACACGCTCGATGCGCTGGAACTGCCAGTGCTCGACCTGCGCGAGCTGGGTCCGCGCAAAGTGTTGGCCCGCTTCGCGTCTGGCCGGCAGCAGTCCGGCATCGGCCCGCGCCATGAGGGCGACGCCGGGCGTTAGCCCTCGCGCACCTGGCATGGGTTACAGCGACTTGCGCGGGTTCATCGCTCAGCTGGAGGAACGCGGAGAGTTGCAAAGGGTGGCCGAGCCGGTGTCGCCGCACCTCGAAATGACTGCGCTGTGCGATCGCGTGCTGCGCGCAGGCGGCCCTGCTCTGCTGTTCGAGCATCCGACCGGACACTCGATACCGGTGCTCGGTAATCTTTACGGCACGACCGCGCGCGTTGCCCGCGCCATGGGCGTGGCCGACCTGCACGAGCTGCGGCCGTTCGGTGAAGTGCTGGCGGCTCTCAAGGAGCCCGAGCCGCCGCGCGGATTGAAGGATATGGTCGCGTTGAGCGGCCTGATCAAGACGCTGTGGACCATGGCGCCGCGCGAGTTGCGGTCCGCCCCTTGCCAGGAAATCGTGTGGGAAGGCGACGACGTTGATCTGGGGCGCTTGCCGGTGCAGCACTGTTGGCCCGAAGACGTTGCGCCCCTGGTCACCTGGGGCGTCGTAGTCACCCGCGGGCCCAACAAGCCGCGGATGAACCTGGGGATCTATCGCCAGCAGGTGCTCTCGCGCAACCAGGTGGTCATGCGCTGGTTGGCGCATCGCGGTGGCGCGCTCGATTTTCGCGATCACTGCGCCGCGCATCCGGACGAGCCGTTTCCCGTGGCCGTCGCGCTGGGCGCCGATCCCGCCACCTTGCTCGGGGCGGTTGCGCCGGTTCCCGACAGCCTGTCCGAATACCAGTTTGCCGGCTTGCTTCGCGGCGGCCGCAGCGAGACCGTGCGCGCACTGGGCAGCGAGCTGCGCGTGCCGGCCAGCGCGGAGATCGTGCTCGAGGGCCACATCCTGCCCGACGCTGCGCATCCGAGCGGATGGCAGCACGCGCTGGAAGGCCCCTATGGCGACCACACCGGTTACTACAACGAGCAGGCGTCGTTTCCGGTGTTCACCATCGAACGCATCACGATGCGGCGCGATCCGATCTATCACTCCACCTACACCGGCCGCCCGCCTGACGAACCCGCCGTGCTTGGCATGGCGCTCAACGAGTTGTTCATTCCATTGCTGCAAAGGCAGTTCCCCGAGATTACCGATTTTTATCTCCCGCCTGAAGGCTGCAGCTACCGCATGGCTGTCGTGCAGATCAGGAAGGAGTACGCGGGCCATGCGCGCCGCGTGATGATGGGTATCTGGAGCCACCTGCGCCAGTTCATGTACACCAAGTTCATCGTGGTGGTGGACGAGGACGTGAATCCGCGCGACTGGTGCGAAGTGATATGGGCCATGACGACGCGGATGGACCCCGCGCGCGACACGATGACGATCGAGAACACGCCCATTGACTACCTCGATTTCGCCTCACCCGTGAGCGGGCTCGGAAGCAAGATGGGGATGGATGCGACCCACAAGTGGCCCGGCGAAACGCAACGTGAATGGGGACGCCCGATCACGGCCGATGCCGCGGTGAACGCGAGAGTCGACGCTGTTTTCCAATCGCTCGGGTTGTAGAGCGCGAGCGCTCACGCAAAGAAAAAGCCCACCGTCGGTGGGCTTTTTTGCGAGCGCTGCAAGCTGCTCTGATTGGTTGCGCGGGCAAGATTTGAACTTGCGACCTTTGGGTTATGAGCCCAACGAGCTACCAGGCTGCTCCACCGCGCGTCAAGAGTGAAATTATAAGTTATTCAGCGTTCGCCTGCTCGCCGCCGGCTGCATTCTCGGTGGGCTCGGGACGGTCCACCAGCTCCACAAGGGCCATCGGCGCGTTGTCGCCGACACGGAATCCCATCTTCAGAATCCGCGTGTAGCCGCCGGGGCGCGCCTTGTAGCGCGGCCCGAGTTCGCCGAACAGCTTGGTGACGATGTCGCGGTCGCGCAGTCTGTCGAACGCGAGGCGCTTGTTCGCAACCGTCGGCTCTTTTGCCAGCGTGATCATCGGTTCGACCACGCGGCGCAATTCCTTGGCCTTAGGGACGGTGGTCTTGATGACCTCGTGCTGCAGCAGCGAGTTCATCATGTTGCGCAGCATGGCGAGCCGATGCTCGCTGGTGCGATTGAGTTTACGAAGGCCGTGGCCGTGACGCATGGTGTATTCCTTTCCTTTATTAATCCCCCAGCCGGATCAGGTACTGGGAGTTGCGTTCCTAAACTTCTTACGAGGCAGCTGCGCCGCCTCGTCCTTGCCTAGTTATCTTTTATCCAAGCCGGCGGGCGGCCAGCTCTCGAGTTTCATGCCCAGCGTGAGGCCACGCGAGGCAAGGACTTCCTTGATTTCGTTGAGCGACTTGCGGCCCAGGTTCGGGGTCTTGAGCAGCTCGTTCTCGGTGCGCTGGATCAGGTCGCCGATGTAATAGATGTTCTCCGCCTTCAGGCAGTTGGCCGAACGCACGGTGAGTTCGAGCTCGTCCACCGGACGCAGCAGGATCGGGTCGAACTGCTGCGAGCTGCGCTGCACCGGCGCGTCGAACGCGGCCAGTTCGCTGCCCTCGAGCTGCGCGAATACCGCCAGCTGCTCGACCAGGATCTTGGCCGACGCACGCACCGCGTCTTCGGCCGTGATCGCGCCGTTGGTCTCGATTTCCACCACCAGCTTATCCAGGTCGGTGCGCTGCTCGACGCGGGCGCTCTCCACCGTGTAGCTCACGCGCTTGACCGGCGAGAACGACGCATCGAGAACGATGCGACCGATCGACTTGGTCGGCTCGTCGGCATAGCGGCGCATCGTGCCCGGCACATAGCCGCGGCCCTTCTCGACCTTGATCTGCATGTCGATCTTGCCGCCTTGGGAGAGGTGGGCAATGATGTGATCGGGGTTGATGATCTCGACGTCGTGCGGGGTCTGGATGTCGGCGGCCGTGACGACGCCTTCGCCGTCCTTGCGCAGCGACAGCGTGACTTCATCGCGGTTGTGCAGCTTGAACACCACGCCCTTCAAGTTCAGCAGGATGCTGACGACATCTTCCTGGACGCCGTCGATCGACGAATACTCGTGCAGGACACCGGCGATGGTGACTTCGGTAGCCGCGTAACCCACCATGGATGACAGCAGCACGCGCCGCAGGGCATTGCCCAGCGTGTGGCCGTAGCCGCGCTCGAAAGGCTCCAGGGTCACCTTGGCGCGATTGACGCCAAGTTGCTCCACGTTGATGGCTTTGGGTTTCAGCAGATTGGTTTGCATGCAGGACTTCCTCTCAATACCCCCGGCTCGTTACACCGGTAAGGCTGGTGAAGTCCCCAGTCGCGATGCTCTGCGACAGGGAACGATAAAAATTTCTGAAGGACGAGCGGCCGCGAAGCAGCGTCGTTCTCCGATTACCTTGAATACAGTTCAACGATGAGCGCTTCCTTGACGTCGGCCGCGAATTCATCGCGGTCCGGCACTTTCTTGAAGGTGCCTTCAGCCTTGTCGGCATTCACTTCGACCCAGGCCGGGATGCCGACTTGCTGCGCCAGCTGCAGCGCTTCGACCACGCGGTTCTGCTTCTTGGACTTGTCGCGCACGGCGATCACGTCGCCGGTCTTGACCAGGTACGACGGGATGTTGACCGGCTGGCCGTTCACGGTGATCGCCTTGTGCGACACCAGCTGGCGCGCTTCGGCGCGGGTCGAGCCGAAGCCCATGCGATACACCACGTTGTCCAGGCGCGATTCCAGGATGAACAGCAAGTTGGCGCCTGAGTTGCCCTTGCGGCGGGCGGCTTCCTCGAAGTACTTGCGGAACTGGCGCTCCAGGATGCCGTACATGCGCTTGACCTTCTGCTTCTCGCGCAGCTGCAGGCCGAAGTCGGACGTGCGCTGGCCGGACGTGCGGCCGTGCTGCCCCGGCTTGGAATCGAACTTGGCCTTGTCCGCCAAGGAGCGGCGCGCGCTCTTGAGGAACAGGTCGGTGCCTTCACGGCGTGAGAGTTTGGCCTTGGGGCCGAGGTAACGTGCCACTTTGCTTCCTTTTCGTCATCTGCCGCGGGCTATTCCCGCGGGAGCCGCCTGCGCATGCGCTGGCGGCGGTGGGCTTCAATAACGAATGACGCGCTGCGCATGACTTCGCCGCTGCGCGGCCTCGATGACGAATGACTCTTTGTCATGGCGCGGAGCGCCGTCATCAATGCCGCAGGCGAGGTCATCAGCGAAGCGTGTCATTCTCCTTAGATACGGCGGCGCTTTTGCGGGCGGCAGCCGTTATGGGGAACCGGCGTCACATCGGCGATCGAGTTGATGCGGATACCCAGCGCGGCCAACGCGCGCACCGACGACTCGCGACCGGGACCGGGGCCCTTGATCTCGACGTCGAGGTTCTTGATGCCTTGCTCGATCGCGGCTCGGCCGGCAACTTCGGAGGCCACCTGGGCTGCGAAGGGCGTCGACTTGCGCGAGCCCTTGAAGCCCTGGCCGCCCGAAGACGCCCACGACAGGGCGTTGCCCTGGCGATCGGTGATCGTGATGATCGTGTTGTTGAAGGACGCGTGCACGTGGCACACGCCGTCGGACACGTTCTTGCGGACCTTCTTGCGCACACGCTGCGCGGCGGTATTGGCGGGGGCTTTTGCCATGTCTTCTTCCTAGGTCAGAGGGGTCCGAGCAAACGCGCTGCGCGCCTTTTGGTCCGACCCCAGGTCACATTTCGATCCGGTTATTTCTTCAGGGCCTGTGCGGCCTTGCGCGGGCCCTTGCGGGTGCGGGCGTTGGTGCGCGTGCGCTGCCCGCGCATCGGCAGGCCGCGGCGATGGCGGAAGCCCCGATAGCAACCGATGTCCATCAAACGCTTGATGTTCATGGTCGTCTCGCGGCGCAAGTCGCCCTCGATGGTGAACTGGCCGATCTGCTCGCGGATCTTTTCCAGATCGTTGTCGGTCAGGTCTTTCACCTTCTTGGAGTACGGAATGCCCGTGGCTTCGCAGATCTTGCGAGCGCGGGTTCGGCCAATGCCGAAAATCGCCGTCAGGCCGATTTCGGCGTGCTGATGCGGCGGGATGTTGATGCCAGCGATACGTGCCATGTTCTCAGTCCTCTAAATCTATGTAAGCCCTGGCGCGATCAGCCTTGACGCTGTTTATGGCGTGGATCGGTGCAGATCACTCTGACCACGCCCTTGCGGCGGATGATCTTGCAGTTGCGGCAAATTTTCTTGACCGAAGCCGAGACTCTCATGTTCTTTCTCCTGAACCGGCAGTGCCGGTTATTTCGCCCTAAAAACAATCCGTGCCCGCGACAAGTCGTAGGGCGTCAACTCCACGGTGACCTTGTCACCTGGGAGGATGCGGATGTAGTGCATCCGCATCTTTCCCGAAATATGTCCGAGCACCACGTGCCCGTTCTCCAGCTTCACGCGAAACGTCGCGTTCGGCAGGTTCTCCACCACCTCGCCCTGCATCTGGATGACGTCATCCTTGGCCATGTCTGCAATGTCTGTCTGTCTTAGCCGCCGAGCGAGGTCTTGAAATTGGCTTTCTTGAGCAGCGATTCATATTGCTGCGACATCAAATAGTTCTGCACCTGGGCCATGAAGTCCATCGTGACCACCACGATGATCAGCAGCGAGGTTCCGCCGAAATAGAACGGCACGTTGTATTTCAGGATCAGGAATTCCGGCAGCAGGCAAACGAAGGTGATGTACACCGCGCCGGCCAGCGTCAGGCGCACCAGGATCTTGTCGATGTAGCGCGCCGTCTGCTCGCCGGGGCGAATGCCGGGAATGAAGGCGCCGCTCTTTTTCAGGTTATCCGCGGTTTCGCGGCTGTTGAACACCAGCGCCGTGTAGAAGAAGCAGAAGAACACGATGGCGCTGGCGTACAGCATCACGTAGATCGGCTGGCCCGGCGTGAGCGTGCTGGAAATGTCTTTCAGCCAGCGCATCGCATCGCCGGTCGAAAACCAGTTCACCACGGTCGCGGGCAGCAGGATGATCGACGAAGCGAAGATCGGCGGAATCACGCCGGCCATGTTCAGCTTCAACGGCAAGTGCGAGGACTGGCCGCCATACACCTTGTTGCCGACTTGCCGTCGCGCGTAGTTCACCAGGATCTTGCGCTGGCCGCGCTCGACGAACACCACGAAGTAGGTGACCAGCGCCACCACCGCGACGATGACGATCGCGATCAGGATGCTCATCGCGCCGGTACGCACCAGTTCCAGCAGTCCGCCGATGGCATTCGGCAATCCCGCCGCGATGCCCGCGAAGATCAGGATCGAGATGCCGTTGCCGAGGCCGCGCTCGGTGATCTGCTCGCCCAGCCACATCAGGAAGATGGTGCCGGCGGTGAGGCTCACGACTGCGGTAATGCGAAAGCCAAATCCGGGATTGACGACCAGGCCAGCCGAGCCTTCAAGCGCCAGCGCGATGCCGAGCGACTGGAAGATCGCCAGGCCGAGCGTGCCGTAACGCGTGTACTGCGTGATCTTGCGGCGCCCGGCTTCGCCTTCCTTCTTCAGTGCTTCAAACGTCGGCACGACGTAGGTCAGCAGCTGCATGATGATCGAAGACGAGATGTACGGCATGATGCCCAGCGCGAACACGGTGAAGCGAGACAACGCGCCGCCCGAGAACATGTTGAACAGCGACAGGATGCCGCCTTGCTGGCCCTTGAACAGCTGCGCGAGCTGATCGGGGTTGATGCCCGGCACCGGGATGTGCGCGCCCACGCGGTACACCACGAGCGCGAGCAGCAGAAAGACCAGCCGGCGACGCAGGTCGCCGTACTTGCCGGTCTTCGCGATTTGTGCAGCGCCAGTTGCCACTCGTTGGTTCCTTGACTTCTCTTATCAGGCGACGCTGCCGCCGGCCGCCTCGATGGCAGCCTTGGCTCCGGCGGTCGCGGCGATGCCATTGAGCTTGACGGCCTTCTTCAGCTCGCCCGACTTGATGACCTTGACGTTCTTGATCAACTCGCCAACCAGGCCGGCCTGCTTCAGGGACAGCATGTCCACATCTGCGGCGCCCAGGCGCTCCAGATCGGCGAGCGTGATTTCGCCGTTGAACTTGGCCGATTGCGACTTGAAGCCGCGCTTGGGCAGGCGCCGTTGCAGCGGCATCTGGCCACCTTCGAAGCCGACCTTGTGGTAGCCGCCGGCGCGGGACTTCTGGCCCTTATGGCCGCGGCCCGCGGTCTTGCCCAGGCCCGAGCCAATGCCACGCCCGACCCGGCGCTTGTAGTGCTTCGCCCCGTCGGCGGGCTTGATGTCGTTGAGTTCCATATGTCGCCTCTTAGAGGACCTTGACCAGGTAATCGATCTTGTTGATCATGCCGCGCACCGCCGGCGTGTCCTGCAGCTCGCTCACGCTATTGAGCTTGCGCAGGCCCAGGCCACGCACGGTGGCGCGGTGATCGACTTTGGTGCCGATCGGGCTGCGAACCAGCTGCACCTTGACGGTTTTGGTTTGGGTTGCCATGTTGTGTATCCGTTCAGGCCGTGAAGATCTCTTCGACCGACTTGCCGCGCTTGGCCGCCACGTTGCCCGGCGTCGTGCAATTGCGCAGGGCGTCGAAGGTGGCGCGCACCATGTTGTAGGGATTGCTCGAGCCGTGGCTCTTGGCGACGATGTCGGTGATGCCCATCACTTCGAACACGGCGCGCATCGGGCCGCCGGCGATGATGCCGGTGCCTTTGGGAGCGGGCGCCATGATCACGCGGGCCGCGCCATGCTGGCCCGACACGTTGTGGTGGATGCTGCCGTTCTTGAGCGTCACCTTGGTCATGTTGCGGCGGGCTTCTTCCATCGCCTTCTGCACGGCCGCCGGCACTTCCTTGGATTTGCCCTTGCCCATGCCGACCTTGCCGTCGCCGTCGCCGACCACGGTGAGCGCGGCGAAGCCGAGAATTCGGCCGCCCTTCACCACTTTGGTGACGCGGTTCACCGCGATCATCTTTTCGCGCAGGCCGTCTTCCGGTCCGTCGCCCTGGGTCTTCGCTTGAAATTTAGCCATGTTCGGTATCCGTGTGCGTTAGAACTGCAGGCCGGCTTCACGCGCGGCATCGGCCAGCGCCTTGACGCGGCCGTGGTAGGCAAAACCGGCGCGGTCGAAGGCGACCTTCTCGACGCCGGCGGCCTTGGCCTTCTCGGCGATCAGCTTGCCCACCTGTTGCGCGGCAGCGGTGTTGCCGCCCTTGCCCGAGCCGCCCAGCGACTTGCGCAGGTCGGCTTGCGCCGTGGAGACGGTGGCCAGCACCTTGGAGCCGTCGCCGGAAATCACGGTGGCGTAGATGTGCAGGTTGGTGCGGTTCACCGTCAGCCGGGCGACGCCTTGCGTCGCGATCCGAATGCGGGTCTGACGCGAACGACGCAGACGCTGCTCTTTTTTGGTCAACATATGCTCGCTCCTTACTTCTTCTTGGTCTCTTTGATCGTGATCTTCTCGTCCACGTAGCGGATGCCCTTGCCCTTGTAAGGCTCGGGCGGTCGGACGGCACGAATCTCGGCGGCGATCTGGCCCACGCGCTGGCGGTCGGCGCCCTTGACCACGATTTCCGTGGGCAGTGGAGTTGCGACCGTGATGCCCGCGGGCATGTCCATGTTCACGGGGTGCGAATAGCCCACCGTCAGGTTCAGCTTGGCGCCCTGGGCCTGGGCCTTGTAGCCCACGCCGACCAGCGACAGCTTCTTCTCGAAGCCCTTGGTCACGCCCACCACCATGTTGTTCACCAGCTGGCGCATGGTGCCGCTCATGGCATTGGCTTCGCGCGATTCGTTGGCAGGCAGGAAGCTCAGCTTGCCGCCTTCATTGGTCACCTTGACCAGCGAGTTCAGCGCCAGCGACAGGTTGCCGCCGGTGCCTTTGACGCTGATCTGGTCTTCCTTGATCGACACGTCCACGCCTTGCGGGACGGCGACCGGCATCTTTCCGATTCGGGACATTGTTCTTTCCTTCCCTTAGGCGACGTAGCAGAGCACTTCGCCGCCGACACCGGAGGCACGCGCCTTGCGATCGGTCATCACGCCTTGCGGTGTGGTGACGATGGCCACGCCCAGGCCGTTCTGGACCTGGGGAATTGCGTCGCGGCCCTTGTACACGCGCAGGCCGGGACGGCTGACGCGCTCGATGCGCTCGATGACAGGACGGCCGGCGTAGTACTTCAGGGCGATTTCAAGTTCGCTCTTGCCGGCGTCGGTCTTGACCTGGAAGCCGTCGATGTAGCCCTCGTCCTTCAGGACCTGGGCAATGGCCACCTTCACCTTGGAAGACGGAACCGACACCGTGGGCTTGGCCACCATCTGCGCATTGCGGATGCGGGTCAGCAGGTCGGCGATGGGATCACTCATGCTCATTTATGGTTCTCCTCGCCGTTTACCAGCTGGCCTTGGTGATGCCGGGGATGTCGCCGGCAAAGGCCAGTTCGCGAATCTTCGCGCGAGCCAGGCCGAATTGCTTGAAGGTGCCGCGCGGGCGGCCGGTGATGCCGCAGCGATTGCGCTGGCGAGTGGGATTCGCGTTGCGCGGGAGCTTCTGCAGGTCCAGGCGGGCCGCCGCGCGCTCTTCGTCGCTCTTCTTGAAATCGTTGGCGATTGCCTTCAGCTCCGCGTGTTTCTTCGCGTACTTGGCGACCAGTTTGTCCCGCTTGAGCTCGCGCTCGATCAAAGCCATTTTTGCCACGGGTTACCTCAATTCTTGAAGGGAAAGCGAAAGCCGGTCAGGAGCGCCTTGCACTCTTCGTCGTTCTTGGCCGTCGTCGTGATGCTGATGTTCAGACCGCGCAAGGCATCGACCTTGTCGTACTCGATCTCCGGGAAAATGATCTGCTCTTTCACGCCGATGTTGTAGTTGCCGCGGCCGTCGAACGCGCGGCCGGAAATGCCGCGGAAGTCGCGCACGCGCGGCAGCGCCACGGTGACGAAACGGTCCAGGAACTCATACATGCGCACGCCGCGCAGCGTGACCATCGTGCCGATGGCCTGGCCTTCGCGGATCTTGAATCCCGCAATCGCCTTTTTCGCCTTGGTCACCACCGGCTTCTGGCCGGCGATCTTGGTCAGGTCGGCCACGGCGTTGTCCATGACCTTCTTGTCGGCCACGGCTTCCGAAACACCCATGTTCAAGGTGATCTTGGTCAGGCGCGGCACCTGCATCGGCGACTTGTACCCGAACTTCTGGGTGAGCTCGGGCGCGATCTTGTCGCGATAGATTTGCTGCAGACGTGACGTGGCACCCTGCTGTTGCTGCTTCTGTTGTGCCATGGTCATGCCACCTTGATTTCTTCGCCGCTGGACTTGAACACGCGCACGCGCTTGTCGCCATCGACCTTGATGCCCACGCGATCGGCCTTGCCGGTGGCCGCGTTGAAGATGGCCACGTTGGACTGGTGGATCGGCATGGCCTTGTCGACGATGCCGCCAGTCGCACCCTTCATGGGGTTCGGCTTGGTGTGCTTCTTGACGATGTTGATGCCTTCGACAACCACGTGCTGGTCGTCCTTGCGCAGGGTGACCTTGCCACGCTTTCCCTTGTCACGGCCCGCGAGCACGATGACCTCGTCGCCTTTGCGAATCTTGTTCATGACGCGTCCTTCAATCAGAGAACTTCGGGGGCCAGCGACACGATCTTCATGAACTTCTCGGTGCGCAGCTCGCGCGTGACCGGGCCGAAGATGCGGGTGCCGATGGGCTCCAGCTTGTTATTGAGCAGCACGGCGGCATTGCCGTCGAACTTGACGAGGGACCCGTCCGAGCGGCGGATGCCCTTGGCGGTGCGGACGACCACAGCGCTGTAGACCTCGCCCTTCTTGACGCGGCCGCGCGGGGCGCATTCCTTGATGCTCACCTTGATGACGTCGCCGACGCTGGCGTAGCGACGCTTGGAGCCACCGAGCACCTTGATGCAAAGAACGGACTTCGCACCGGTGTTGTCGGCGACTTCGAGCCGGGATTCTGTCTGGATCATTTCTAATATTCCCAACTTGTACCCAGAGCCGTCCGCCACCGAAGGGGCATGCCAGTTTCCAGGTCAGTCTTGGGCCCGTCGTCGGCGCCGTGAACCACTCACGGTGCTCCCGCATGGGGCAGATATGCGCTTTTAGGCGCAGCCCGCGATTATGGCAAACCTGCGGGCCACTGTCAAATTGCAAAAGCGCGCTGAACAATCCGACCCGCCGCCCCCGCGATCGCCGCCTCGAGCGAGAGGTCAGTGGTGACGTTCTTGCTTGGGCGCCGGCGACTGTTTGCGCTCCAGGGGAGCCGTGGGTGCATCCGCCGGCCTCGGCTTGCTCTTAGCCTGCCGCTGCAAAGCCTTGGCGGCGCTCTCGGCGCCTTCGCCCGTGGCTGCCCGGGCCCGCGAATCGCGTTGCTTGGATTTCAACTTCAACCCCGCGGATGGTGCTATCGATTCAATATAGCGGCCGCTTGGGCGTACGCTGTAGGCAGCCTCAGCGCGTGGCGGTAGTCCGCTTTCTGACGAGGGTTCCCCCTTATTGAGCAATCACCCGGTCGGCAACGACAAATAAAGGCGGGCCAGTTGCTCGAATGCGCCCGGCCGTGGATCGACGCCGGTCTCCTGCTGGAGAATTGCGCCGACCTCCTTCGCCATCGAGCCCGCGAGTTCGGCATCCAGGAACAGCAGGCGCCAGCGCCGTGCCAGCATATCCTCGACCGTTCGCGCGTACTCGGCACGCGCGGCAAAGCGCACCATTCCCTCGGTCAGACCGGCTCCCAACTTGCGGCGTCCGCCGGGCAGCTGGGTGATCGCATCCGCCTCGCTGCCATAGGAATGCAGGCCCTGCGCTTCGCTGAGAGGCGGGCGCGGACCGTGGACAGGGTCGCCGCCGATCAGCTTCAAGTTGGTGGTCACTCCTGCTCGAGTGCGCTCGAGCAAATGCTTGTCAGCACATTTGTCCAGCACATCTTCGGCCATCGCCCGGTAGGTGGTCCACTTGCCGCCGGTCACTGTCACAAGCCCGCTGCGGCTGACCAGCACGGTGTGTTCGCGGCTGAGCTGCTTGGTGTCATCGCCCTCCTCACCCAGCGGTTTGACCAACGGCCTCAGCCCCACCCACGCGCTGCGGATGTCTGATCGCTGAGGCGCCTTCGTGAGATAGCGCGCCGACTCCCGCAAGATGAACTCAAGTTCTTCCTTGAACGGCCGCGGTTCATCGGGAAGGTCGTGGCGCGGCGTATCGGTAGTTCCCAGGATCACCTTGCCGAGCCAGGGCACGCCGAACAGCACGCGGCCGTCGGAGGTCTTTGGCACCATCAGCGCATGGCCGCCCGGCAGAAAATCGCGATCCACAACGACGTGCAATCCCTGGCTGGGCGCCACCATGGCCTTCACGGGCCGGCCAATCGCCTCGCCATCTTGCTGCCGCAACTCGTCCACCCACACGCCCGTCGCGTTGATGACGCAGCGCGCTTTGATGTCGTAGGCCTTTCCGCTCTCCCGGTCCTGGCACGCGAACCCCGTGATCTTGCCGTCTTGGTGCCGCAAGACCGTGACCGCACAGTAATTGAGAACGAGTGCCCCCAAAGACGCGGCGGTGCGCGCCAATGCAAGTGCGAGCCGCGCATCATCGAACTGCCCGTCCCAATACTTGACGCCGCCCTTCAGACCCTCGCGCCGCGCGGTAGGCAGGCAAGCCAGCGTCTGCTCGCGATTGAGAAACTCCGTATCGCCCAAACCAGCCTTGCCCGCCAGTGCGTCGTACATCTTCAGGCCGGCGCCATAGAACGGCGTCTCCCAGAAGCGGTAGGACGGCATCACGAAAGGCAAAGGCTGCGCCAGGTGCGGCGCGTTGCGCAACAGAGTCGTGCGTTCGTGCAAGGCCTCCCGCACCAATGCGATGTTGCCCTGGGCCAGATAGCGCACGCCGCCGTGAACGAGCTTGGTCGCACGCGAGGAAGTGCCCTTGGCGAAATCGTGCGATTCCACCAGCAGCACGGAGAATCCGCGCGCCGCCGCGTCGACCGCGACACCCAGACCGGTCGCGCCGCCGCCGATGACCGCCACGTCATAGGTGACCGGACGGGCCAGTTGCGCGAACAGTTGCTGCCGATTCATCGCGGCCATTTTCACCGACGCCGGCCTTTCGCACCTCGCGCGTGACGGAGCTAGACTCGCGCCATGACAGCCCCACACGACTCAGGCACCGGCGCGGTCGCTTTCATCGGGGGCGGCAACATGGCCAGCGCGATCATCGGCGGGCTGATCCGCGAAGGCGTTTCAGCGGCGCGGATCGAGGTGGTCGAGCCCGTGGCCGAAGCGCGCGCCAGGCTTCAGGCGCAGTTCGGCATTGGGGCGCAGGACCATGCGTCACCGGCTCTGGCTCGCGCCCGGCTTGTGGTATGGGCGGTCAAGCCCCAGACATTCAAGGAGGCCGCTGCGCAGGCGCGGGCCCACACCGGCAGCGCCTTGCACCTGAGCGTCGCCGCCGGTATCCGCTCCGACAGCATCGCCCAGTGGCTGGGCACGCAGCGCATCGTGCGCTCCATGCCCAACACGCCGGCTTTGATCGGCAAGGGCATCACGGCCCTGTATGCAAGACCTGGTGTTTCCTCTGACGACAAGCGGCGCGTGGAGCAGGTGATCGCGACGACCGGCGAATCCTTGTGGGTGGACGACGAAGCGCAGCTCGATGCCGTGACCGCCTTGTCCGGCTCCGGACCTGCCTATGTCTTCTTTTTGCTCGAAGCGATGACG
>Ga0105240_10005703_pt1 | contig 18472 bp, 10 predicted proteins | sample KBSC54metaG_FD_80426 | JGI IMG/M metagenome (GOLD analysis project Ga0105240, IMG submission 80426) | Corn rhizosphere microbial communities from Kellogg Biological Station, Michigan, USA - KBS C5-4 metaG | ecosystem: Host-associated > Plants > Roots > Rhizosphere > Soil | place: Michigan, USA... | reverse complement strand
GGGCATATACGTTCGTTGACGGATAATGGAAGTCGTTGAAAGACAGGGAAAGCGCTCCTCCGTGAACTTTTATGATCTTACCATTGTCGGCCAGTTCCTGCAAATCCCGCCGGACCGTGTCTTCGGAGACATTGAGGTCCAGGCTAAGGTTGGCGGACAATACCTGGTTATGGAGGTTAACCTGGTGCAGAATATAAGCCTGCCTTTCCTGTTTGAGCATAACGAATTTGATTCTCACCCTAAAATAGTGTTTTTTCTTTCACGACAATCTATTACCAACCAGGATTTTGCATCGATGACTGAATGCTGGCCGGATATAACAGGATCTGGCTGGTCGGTATGTTCGACAAGTAGTTCCGTGGGTCTGTGAACGCCCTCGTCACCGGCAGCTTGTACGGTGAAATATATCCATTCGTGTTCAGGATGACTGACCCGTTGGAAGGTACTTTAGCACCCAGATAACCATTGGGATTCAGTGTATAATCCAGATAGGTACCCTTTTTCCACCGCATCAGGTCATTGAAGCGGAAGCCATCCATCATCAGCTCGACGCGTCTTTCCCGGCGTATCTCCCAGATAAGCGAGGTCACGTCCGCATCCTTTTGGGGATCGGTGAAGCCGGGATCCTGCGGTCCTGCGAGGGTCATGTGTACCACACCGGCGCGATCGCGCAATTTGTTGATGGTATTATCCAGATCAGCTTGTGTAAGGGAATATTTACCCATTTGATCCAGTTCAGCTGCTGCCTCGGCATAGTTGAGATAGATCTCCGCCAGCCAGAACAGGGGGGCATCCGTATAGTTGGTCCCGATGCCTGTGGGGATCGATTTCAGCTTGTTGGAATCCGGCAGGAATTTTATGGGCCGGTAGCCGGTGCTGGAGGTCAGACTGTTCTTTACGTGTCCCTTGTAATAGAGATAGCTGCTGTCGATGGTGATATAGAGACGAGGATCACGATTGGCCATTGCACTGCTCATCGTGGCGTCGCCCTGGTACAACGGTGAAAGGCCGATGGGAAGACCGTCCTTGCACAGGTAGGATTCCACGGCCGACCTTGTGGGGCCGTTCATGGCGGTGCTGCTGTACAGATAAGCGATCAGGGAGTGCTGCAGGACAGCAGGCTCATACCGCTTGTAGAGGATCATTTCCTTGTCCGTGGCGAGATTGTCAGAATTGTATGCTGTCTGATAGCTCTTGTCCAGGGCATAGGTACCTGTCATCAGCGCCTGGGAGGCTGTCATGCACGCCGTGAGATATTTATCTGCGTCCGGCATGCTCAGCTCGGTGTGATATTTCCGGTAGGTGCCTTCATAAAGGCCTACCCTCGACAACAAGGCGTTGGCTACGTCCCTGTTGATGGTATTGGGCTGATCCGCTGTGCGAAGGTTGGCGACGGCGAAGTTGAGGTCGGCCAGGACGCTGTCCATTACCAGCTGATGTGTATCCAGCTGTTTGTATATCTGGGTGCTGTCACTGATGTCCAGGGAATGGCTGAACCAGGGTACACGGCCAAATTCCTGTACGAGCTTAAAATACTGAAGGGCACGGAAAAAACGGGCTACGCCTTTCCAGTGGTTCTTGGCTTCATCGGCCATAGGGATACCATCGATGCGTTCCAGCATGATGTTGGCTTTACGGATATAGCCGAAGAACCAGTCACCATTGGAAGCCGCGGCGGTGGCGGGAAAAGTGTACAGGGTAGGGTTTGACTCGTCGTCATTGAGGGTAGGGAAATAAAAATCCCCGTTGAGGCTGCTGCCATTGCCGAAACCCGGGAACAGGTTATATAATTCCCAGTTGTAGGCCCGGACGCTGTTCTCACTCTTCCAGTAGTTGGGGTCAACTTCCGAGTCCGGGTTATTGACGTCCACAAATTTCTTACATGCAGTACCCATGCATAGCGCAACTATAACAAGGGCCCAATGTGTATGTGATAATTTCATGATTGTCGAATTATACTTGACGAATAATAGCTTTTTTTAAAATGAAAGTTGCAGGCCTCCCGAATAGGTTCTCATAAAAGGGAATACGCGACCGGTGAAGCCGGAAGTGTTGGACCCATCGGTGATCTCGGGATCCAGCGGCACTTTGCTGTGACGGATCTCGGCGATGTTCTCTCCGCTGATGTAAAACCGGAGCTTGGTAATACCATATTTGGCAAAGAGCTTACTGTCGAGGGCATATCCGATGGTCACGTTCTTCAACCTGGTGTAAGCCAGGTTCATCAGGTATTTCGATTGGGGGTAGAAGTTGTTGCCACCGCCCTGCAAACCCGCGATCTTGCCGGAAGTGTTGCCCGGGAAGGGTCTTGGATAAAAGGCATTGGTATGGGTCGGTGTCCAGAAATCCATTTGATTGGCATAGAGGATATCGATGCTCTGCCACAGGGGATATACTGTCTGCCCTACGCCCCACCAGCTGCGCTGGCCTACGCCCTGGATAAAGATATCGAGGTCAAATCCTTTCCAGCTGCCGCCCAAACGCAGATTGTATTGATAGCGGGGCTGGCTGTTGCCGATGACTTTCAGGTCGCCGTGGTTGCCAAGGGTCATATCACCCCAGGTGATCTTGCCGTCCGGCTTGCCATTGGGACCGCTGATGTCCTTGTAGCGGATGTCGCCTGTTCCGTATACAAAGTTGCCATTCTGCAGCAGGACCTGCGAGTGGGTGGCCGTGTCGGCGTCGGCTGCATAGAAACCTTCTGTCTGGAAGCCCCAGATCTCGCCATATGTCTTGCCTTTGTAGTTGAAGGCGGTGGAGATGGAATTGTTGGGGTTGCTCCATTTTGTAAAGATGGTCTTATAGTCGTTGAGGCCGATGGAACCATAGAGGGTCAGGTCCTTGTTGACCTGGTAGTTGGCATCGATCGTGAGCTCATAACCCCGTGTGCGGAAGTTACCGGCATTGATCTTGGGGCCGCTGGTCCCGAAGGTGGAAGGAACGCTCGTGGGCTGGATCATACCGTCGTTGTCGCGTTGATACCAGTCGAAGGTCACGCCGATGTGATCATGCAGGATGCGTGCATCCAGACCGAAGTCCAGGGTCCTTATCCTTTCCCACTTCAAGGAGTTGGCGACGGATTGAGGCTGGGTGATCGTCTGTGCGATGGTGCCTGCGCTGGTAACCCAGCTGGCGGAAGAGCCTGTCATGATCCTCTGGTATGGGCTCAGACCGTTGGAAGTAACATCCTGGTTGCCCAGCTCACCATAAGAGGCCCGGACCTTCAGATCGGACAATGCAGGCTTCAATGCCTCCATGAATTTTTCCTGGCTGATGCGATAGCCGGCGCTGGCGGAAGAGAAGAAGGCCCAGCGGTCCTGGGGTGGGAAGTAGGATGAACCATCATAGCGGGTGTTCAGCTCCAACAGGAACTTATCCATATATGCGTAGTTGATACGGCCAAAATAGCCGGCAAATGCCTTGTGGCCATGACCGTTGGGATCCCATCCAAGAGGCACGCTGGAAGAGCTGGGGCCGCTGGTTTGAGTGCCATAGGTCAGACCAAGCTCACCCTGGCTGGGATCGAGCAGACCCATTCTGGTGGCGAAGAAATTGACATTCTCGTTGGATTCTGCGTTGATACCCGCAGTGAGCTTCAGATCATGTTCGCCAAAGCGGTGCTGATAAGTCAGATAGCCGTTGAAGGCATTTACCATGGCCCTGCCGGAGGTATATGTCACCTGGTCGGAAGCCGCGCTGGCGATGTTGGTCAGGGTAAGGGCGCCAGCCGTCCAAAAGTCCCATGCAGTAATGGGGCCGCCAACTTCATGCCGGAGGGCGTTGTCCCTGCCGATGGTATAGTCGGCACGGAAATTCAGGTCCTTGGTGATCTTTACCGTTGCGCCCAGGTCGATCCTGGAATAATTGTCGCTAAGTCCTGCCCTTTGCGCGCCGGCCATATAGGCGGAATTGACCCTGAAATAATGGCCCTGGTAGGTGCCATAAGGGAAGTAAGCGCCCCAACGCCAGAAATAATACCAGTAGTCCTGGTAGGAATAGGGGTAGTCGTACTGGTAGTTGCGGTATAACATTTTGGCGCTGACATCCAGCCAGGGTGTGACATTGGCGTTGACGCTGGCGGTGATATTATATTTCTTTACGTCGTCGGCGTTCATCTTTAGCATCCCTCCATCATAGCTGTATCCGCCAGAGAGATAGTAACTGACCTTGTCGCTACCGCCGGATATGGAGAGGTTGTGGTTTTGAGAGAACGTGTATTTGTTCAGGAATTCTTTTTTAGGGTCCCATACTTTATAGAAATAGGTACGGCCGCTGGGGCGGATATCCCAGTCCTGACCTTTGATCATTTCCGTGCCAGTATTCTTACCTGCGTAAGTTTTTTCCCAGTTCTCGATGCCATCGGCCAGCGTATCGAGAGCCATGCCGAATGTTTCGGGAGCAGCAGTTCCGCCGCGGATGCCGGCAGCGTCGAGCGCGCGCAATTCAGCCACCGGTTCTGCAAAATCGGGCAATACAGTAGGGGTATTACCGGCGAAGTTGTTGGTGTAGGTGATGGAAGATCGTTGATTCTTCCTGCCCGTCTTGGTCTTGATCAATACTACACCAAACGCGGCGCGTGCTCCATAGATGGAGGCAGATGCGGCATCTTTCAGGACAGAGATGCTTTCGATGTCCTGGGGATTGATGACGGAAAGGTCATCAGTCTGCACGTTGTCGACCAGGATCAGCGGTCTGCTTTGACCGTTGATGGAGCCGATGCCACGGATCTTGATATCCGCGCCGGCAGTCAGACCGCCGTTGCCGTACAGGATGGTAAGGCCTGGTACGACGCCTTGCAGCGCCTTGGTCGGATCATTCATGGGCTTGCTGGCGAAGGTTTTGGTTACGTCTACCGTAGCCACGGCGCCAGTCAGGTCGGCCTTTTTCTGAGAGCCATAACCTACGACGACCACCTGGTTCAGGGAGTTGTCCGCGAGTGACAACGACACTTCATAGGAAGTAGCGGCTGTGATCTTTACGGTGATTGGAAGGTAGCCAACGGAAGAGACGACAAAGGATTTTGCTCCATTGGCCTGGAAGGTGAATTTGCCTCCTGCATCCGAGGTGAGGCCTTTGGTACCGGAGACGGTTATGCTCGCACCCGGTATTGGAGCGTGCGTGATCTTGTCAAAGACCTCGCCAGTGATCTGCTGCCCGAACGCCTGGCTGGTGAACCAGCAAAGCAATCCGACGAGCGACAGCGCTTTGTAATTTCTCATAATGTAAATTTTAAGTTTTTCCTTGGTTGAGTTTTGTTTATGGTGATTGTTAGGAAAACCATGTTAAAATGTCGAACGCCTGGTCCGATCTGGCGCCTTGGAGCGGGCCGGTGGTACGAATTCCATGATGCTGCCTTCGATAAGGCTGATCCAGATATTGCCTTCTTTGTCGGCGGTGATCCCGTTGATAGAGGAATTACCTCCCCGGTGCTCCAGGAGTATCCTGCCCGTGGAGGCATCTGTGGCGACGAATATTCCGTTCTTTGTTCCCGCATATACCACACCGTTGCTTTCGATGATAGGGCAGGGGTTGTGTTCGTAGCCGAACGCTGCGTTGGCCTCCCAGTTGAGGTGGAAGGAATCCGAGGTTGTGCTGACGGCGATGATGGTGTCATTCATTAGTTTGGCATATATCTGCCGGCCGTCTGCGGAGATACCCATGGACTCGCGGACATGGCGGCTGTTGTTGCGCCAGAGGGTTTTGCCTGTAGCCAGATCGATGGCTGTCATATAGCGGTCCGGCGCTACGATGAATACTTTTCCACCTGCGATGGCCGGGACGACATTGCCGGGAGAGTACAACTTTTGTTGTTTGCCATTGTCCCATTGCCATTTCAGCTGACCTGTGGTTGCGTCGAGGCAATAGAGATGGCGGTCCCACGCGCCGAAGATGAGCTGATCGCCTGTGGGGGAGAGGATAGGTCTGGCCTGCAGCTGTCCTTCGGGGTTAGTGTTCTTCCACAGGAGCTGTCCATCCAAAAGGTGCAGCTTGTAGAAATGGCTGCCTGTGCCGATGTAAAGAGCGCCGTCTTTTACCAGGCCTTCACTGATGCCGGGCTCGCCGGTTGGGAAGTTCCATTTTTCGTTGCCAGTGTTGATGTCCACGCCATGGATGTAACCGTCCACCGTGCTGAAGGCAACTACGCCCTTGCCATACACGGGTGTGCTATAGATGGAGCCGGGGTATTGATTGCGCCAGCGTATTTTATGGGTAAGGGGATCGAGTGCGATGACCTGTCCGCGGGAGTTGCCATATACGATGGTATGTTTGTCGACGGGCAGGACCCCTGTGAAGATGGAGGCGGTATCGTTCATCCGAAAGGGGATGACGGCGGGCGGCCAGGCGGCAGAGTCATTAATGGATGAATCAGGGCGCGGCATGGAGGCGCGGTGATCTATCACCGGGGAAGGATCGGAGAGGGAGAATGTGATAAAAGGGGCACCAGGGGGCTGGTGCAGTCTTTTCTCATAGAGGCAGGCGCTGTCATTGCGGAGGGTGAGGATGTTGTAGCCGGGGATGTCGGAGCCGCCGATGAGGGCTGCACGACCCATGAGACCGGGGAGTCCATCGAAGTTATGGAGAGACAGGCGATGCCCGTGTCCGCAGAGGACGAGGCGGGTATTGTATTTTTTTAGTATATCCGTTACTTTATACCAGTTGTCGAGACCGTCGCCCAGGGGATAGTGGGCGAGCGATATGACCGTCTGGCCCGGCGTGGCTGCCTTGGCGAGCGTTTGTTTGATCCATTGGATGTCTTCTTCTTTTACGTGTCCGTCGCCCATTTTGAGGAAGGGGCCTGTGTCGAAGCCTATAAACAGATACTTGCCGGAGGTGAAGAAGAAGCGGTCGCTGCCCCAGAGACGGGGGAAGGTTTGGCAGGCAGATTCGGACCAATTCGTCTCGTGATTGCCGGGAACGATGTGTAGCGGGATCCTGAGCTGACCTAGAATACGGTATACTGTTATCAGTTCCGTATCGAGACCGGTGTTGGTGAGGTCGCCTGTGACGACGGCGAAGTCATAGTCACCTGTGTTGATCTCGGCGACGATGTTTTCGAGGTTGGGTTCGCTGGCGGCGCCTGGCGAGACATGGATATCCGTTAGAAAGGCAATGCGAAGGCCACGATCGCCGAAGTTGGGTGTGGACGTGGATTGCAGGAAATTCCGTGTATTTGCTGTTTGTTCAGTGTATTTGGCGTTTGTAGTATCTGCGGATGGCTCCGAAGGGTAGGGCTTTTGAGCCAGGGAGGAGAGGGTTATTGCTATTAAGCTGATTAACAATAGAGTGCGTTTATGGAAGGCTCGGATAAAAGAGTCTGGTCTTTCGAGTGATTGAATAGCAGAATCTGGTTTTTGCATGCTGGTTTCGGTTAATGCCGGTTGAAGTTAGCGCAAAAAACCGCAAAAAAATGCAGAGTAGTTAAAATTTAGCCAAAAAGAGCGGGATTTTACGAGAATTTAATCCGTAAGATTACTAGAAAGTGAGGTTGAAGTGCGTTTTTTTGCGGTTTTGTTGAACCCGAGTAAAGACGGGATAGCGGTGTTGGATAATTAGGGCGGGGGAGACTGTTGGGTTGGGTCAGGAAGAGTTGGATGGACCAGGGGCTGAGCCAGAGGATATTGATCGACCTAACGAGATGGTGGACCAGAGGATATTGGATCTTCGGGGGGCTTATTTGAAGGTAAAGCGGGCGGTGAGGGCGAAGGCGTCGGGTACGAAATTGATCTTTGGAATAATATCGAGCTCTGGTTTCCAGTCGAGGGAGAGGTTGAGAGGTGCGTTTTGGAATTTGTAATCCAGGCCTACGATGCCGGTGGGGCCGAGGAAAGTTTTGTGGCTTTGGACATGATTGACATCGGTAACGGTTTCGAAGCCCAGGTAACCGCCTGCGCCATAGAACCAGGTGAAGGCCGGGGTACCGCCAATAAGCTGATGTTTTTCATACAGGGCGCCGATCCCGAACCGGTCGCCAAAAGAAATGAGACCTTCCAGTGCACGTGTCTCATCCATAAAATACTTTACGCTGACGGAATTGCTCAGGGTTGGCGCTGCCGAGCTGAACCGGACGCCCATGGCAAACTTATAGTCCTGTGCGGAGACACGATTGTACAGGCTGGTGGCTGCCAGGAGCACCAGGCAAAGAATGATTACTCGCATGTAATAAGTTTGTCTATTGGAACGGGAAAAGGGCCTAAAATATTAATGGCCCTCTGTTAGCGTTTTCTTAAAATGGGAGTCTCATGCACCGGATGGAGACCCGCGCCCGGTGTTATTCGAAAAGCTCTTCTTTTGACTTGGGACGGCGTGCTTCCTGCCATTTGAATCCGCGGAGGCGCATGTCGTCGAAGTTGACCTTTTTAAAGGGGATCATGCTGCCTTCTGCATCGTTGCGTAGTACGACCTTGCGCAACTCTCTTCCTCCGGTGTCGGACTTGGGAGCGAAGATCATGTCGATGATGTCAGCATGGGCTTTGTTGACGCCTGTATAGGCCTTGTTGTCGTCCTGTACATAGTAGATGCTTTCGGCATTGCCTTTGGCGCGCATATAGTCCACCTGTCCGTCTTTAAAATACGCATTGATGGTGGTGCCTTTGACCTGGTTGTAGAAATCCCTTGCTACTTTATTTATGGCCAGTCCATTCTCGAAGACATAGAGTCTGTTGGCCTTTTTGTTTTTCGTGTAAACATACATCGTGTCGCCCGTGATCTGGTAGTTGCCGTTGCCCCAGGCGATAGGATTATAGAAGAGCCGGAAGATAGAGTCCTGACCTGAGTAATACATGCTGTCGGCGACTGCCTGCAGGGAGTCGGAGAATATGCGGACGTGGTGGTAGGCGAGGATATAACGCAGCGTGCTGTCCGTAACGGGGGCTGTAGCGGTGTCTGTAAATTTTTCGTGGTCGCGGTCGGGTTCGGGTTGTCGTGCCGCCTGTATGGGTGCGGATGAGCGGGCGGCGCTGTCCGTGGCGGCGAGGACAGGAGGTTGGGCTATGCTTTTGTTCAGGGGCGGGCGGCCTCCGGGCTTGTTAAGGCCGGGGCGGCCGGGTGGCAGATTGGGTTTGCCTTTGGGCTTTACGACGAGCGCGCTGTCCGCAGGCTTTTTTGAGAGACTGTCGGTTGCGAGCTTTTGAGAGATGCTGTCGGCGATCCTTTTCGAGAGACTATCCAGGGCCAGTTTTTGAGCTGTACTGTCGATGCGATAGGCGAGCCGGCTGCTGTCGAGAGGTATCTTTGTCAGGCTGTCTCCCCTGACCTTGACCACCATGGGGTGGGTGCTGTCGGGGCTGGATGTGGACAGCGTGTCCCTTGCGTGGATGCTGTCGGTGGCGAAGCGGTGGAGACTGTCCGAAGAAGTCTTGTAAAGACTGTCGACATATTGTCGATGCAGACTGTCCATGGTTTCTACCTTTTGGGTCAATTTCGGACGGTCGATGAGCCGCGCGGAGTAGAATGTGTCGGCAGCAATATAAATAGAGTCCTTGTCCTGTTTGAGGATCATGATGGGCTTCTCCGTTGCCAGAAAGAAGTTCTTCTTTTTGTTGTTGAACATGCGACCCGCAACGATGACCACACCCTCTACCGAATCGGCATACCTGGCATTACCAACGGCGGTGCTGATGCCTGTGCTGTCATCGATGTTGACGCTGTCGCCTACCAGCTTCTGACCACCATCGGTGATGACCGAACGCTTGCCAAAGTAGGCCTTATGCGTCGGCAGATCGTAATATCCTTCCCTGGTGCGGACAGTGCGGCGGGTGCTGTCCTTGAACAGGATAAAGGTCTCGGTGGTAAAGGTAGACCGCTGCTGGGCTGTATTGTATAACAGCGAGTCGGCCGAAAGGTCATACTGCGGGTCTCTCAACACCACGTTGTTCCTGAAAAGAACATCTTTTGTCGCCTCGTAATAAATACCTCTTTCGCTGGTGAGGACGGAACCCTTATTGACGATCTTACCCCCATGGTCATAGGTGCCCACTTTCTGATTGAGGTCGTATTGCAATTCTTCCGAAGTGAGGGTGCCTTTGCCGTCTGTCAACTTTACGTTCTTTTGGAAGTGCACGATCTTTTTATCGACCTCGTACTTCATATATTCGGAGAATATGTTGGTGGAGTCGTTGTCGTTGATATGCACGTGCCCGAAAGACTCTATAAAATTATTCTTCGGATCGAGGATCATGCTATCGCACATGATGATGGTATTCTCCTGACGGATCTTTACATCGCCGACCAGAAAGGTGAGCTGGCTGGAGTCCGGCTTGGTCTCGGAATGGTAAGACAATGCGTTCAGGATCTGCACCACCTTCATGGAGTCGTTACCAGGGGTTCGGAATGGGATACCACCCTGTGTACGTTGTGAAAAGGCCGCGTGGTTCAGCAAAAGCCCAAGGAGGGCCATACAGGCGTGAATGAGAAGCCTTTTCATCATTACTTATTAGCGGGTTTCACTGCTGTAGTGGAGTCTACGGGGGCCATCAGGGGGCCGCTTTTGTCCTTTTTGCCGAATACGGAGATATTGACATATCTCTTGGGGTGAACGCGCACGTCGTCCAGCAGGATATTCAGGCTGCGGGTGGTGGCTTCGAGGTTCTGATATAGTTTTTTATCATTTAACAGCATGCCCAGCGAGCCATTGCTGTTGCTGACCTTTGCCAGCAGCCCTTTCATCTCATTGACAGCGGACTGCAGGCTTTCCACCGTCTCCGGTATTTTAGCTGCCGCCAGATTGGAGGTGGTCTTGTCTACATTTTCCAGGGTATGGGTAATATGATCATTGTTCTTCGCGAGATTGGCGGTGAAGGTATTGACATTCTTCAACGATTGGGCCAGGGCGCCTGTCTGGGCGTTCAGCAATATCTGCAACTGGGCCGTGGATGCAGCCAGGTTGGCGATGGTGGCGCTGAGATTGCCTTTTAACCGGGGGTCGAACATGGTGCCGATGGCCTGTATGAGGCTGTCCAGGGACGTAAGCGTGCCGCCCAGCTTAAGGATGACGGGGTTTACGCTCTCCTGTACCTGTGCGAGGAGGTTGGATTTCTTTTTGGTCTGGAGTGTGTCCCCGTCCTGGAGGAACTGGGTGTCATCGCCTTTAGTAATGACGATGGTGGCGGAGCTGATCAGGCCTGAGTTGATGACCCCGACGGAATTTTGGGGAATATGAACGTCCTTTTTAAGGGCGATGGTAACCACGATGCCCCTGGTGAGGTCCTGATCCGACTCGTTAATAGCGGATACGGTGCCTATCTGAAGGCCATTTATCAATACGGCATTGGAGACTTCCATGCCTTCCACGTTGTCGAATACGGCATAGAGCTTTTTGTTTTGATGGAAGGCGCTGCTGCCTTTCAGATAATTAAAACCCAGTATCAGCCCGGCTACGGCCACAACGGCCAGTACTCCGATCTTAAATTCATTAGAAATTTTCATCTGTAAAATTTGATCAGTACTTTATATTTTGAGTCTCCGGTGACAAATGTAGTGAAATTGCCGGCTCCAGCGTTTTCGGGAAAGTTAAGATTGTGGATCACCGGCCAGATGTGTTCGACGTCCCGTTGGCCTCTGTGCCGGAGGCATGTCCTTCGATGGTGTCCTTGTATTTCCTCAGTGCGTCCACGATATTACGTACTATCTCATCTTGTCCTTCCTCGCTGTTGAGATATATCTCTTCCTCTTTGTTGCTGAGAAAACCTGTCTCTATCAGCACGCTGGGCATGCCTGTAGCCTGCAATACCTGGATACCTTCGTCCCTTTGCATAACGCCGTCGCTGTGGCGGCCGGCCTTTACAAACTCATTTTCCACCAGGGTGGCGAACAGGGCGCTGTTGGCGAAATATTTCTTTTCGTATAGCTGTGCTTTGATCTTTGCTTCGGGGGAGCTCATATCGAAGGCGTTGGCGGCCTTTTCCGTGCTGTCATCCACCTCACCTCCTCCTTCGGCTTCGGAGATGGCATTGCCTTTAAAAACATTCCGGTCCGCCTTCCAGATATAGGAGCCTGTCCCTACGCGGGTATTCTTTACATAATAGGTCTCGTAGATGGGTACCCGCCTTTTTTTCTTTTTACCCACATATTTATGCCCGATGACCCTATGAGCGGCGTATGTGCCGGGGGTATGGCCGTCGTTGTTGGCGTGGATACATATAAAAAGATCTCCCTTGGATTTGTTGGCCACCTCGGCCCTGTAATGCAGCCCCTGACCTTTGGTGGGCATATTGCCGGGCATAATGTCGGTAGTGCGGGTATACACGAGCTTTATATCGGGGAAGGCCTCTTCTATCGCCTTGCCCAGCTTGAGGGAAATGGACAATGCCACATCCTTTTCTTTTGAGAAAAGACCTTCCGTACCCGGATCAAAGCCTCCATGACCGGGATCTATTATAATGGTGCGTAGAACTGGTTTTTGGGGAGGACGTGTTGTGAAAGCAGTAATTGAACATATAATTACCGGCAAGATCAACAAACAGGTCATCTTTTTCATCATAGTCATTTGTTATTTTCACGAATTACAGGCAATCTTCACATAATCTTAATGGTGTAATGGCTATTTTTGTGCGTCCGCCTACTGGACAGAACCCGCTAAGTATGAATATTAACGGACGCAAAATTAGCTCAAAATATTTACTGGTATTGATTTTTACTGCTATATTCTTTTCAGTAACGTTCAATAGTCCCGCAAATTATTCGTCCGCAGCACGTTTTTACAATTTTGTTCACAATCGGCCCCCTGGAAAAATAGGCCGATTGTTCACAAAGTCTGATGTCTGGCCTTCGGCCGGCGAACCCTTGGTTCGCCCTGGTTTAAGGTCTGCCGACACCAGCAAACCCGGATTTCGCCTTCTGCCCGGGCCCGCCCGCAGGGATACCATTCCCCGGGATTCCTTGTTGAGACTGAGAGACTCGGTATCGAGACTCAGGGATTCAGTATTGAAGCTCCGGGACTCGGTGCTAAAGCTTGGAGACTCTGCCCGTCTGGACTCCCTCGACCTGATCCTAAGTGCCATTCCGGACTCGCTTCGTAAGGTATCGGATACACCGGACTATAAGATAAGCAAAGATACGATGGAGGCCGCTATCGACTATAAAGCCTCGGATTCTGTGGTCATGGATATCCCCACCAAACAGATCACCCTTTATAACAAGGCCAATGCTAAGTATAAAGATGCGGATCTTACTGCCTACAAGATCCAATACGACCAGCTGCATAACCTGGTGACGGCCACTCCCACCAAAGACACGGCGGGTAATGTCATCGGCATGCCTAAAATGGTACAGGCGGACAATACCATGACCTCGGATACCATACTTTATAGTGTCAAGAGCCAAAAGGGCCTTACGCATAACACAAACACCGTCGCCGGCACTGACATGTATCTTAACGCGGAAAAGATGAAAAAGATCAGCCAGAACGAATTTTATGGCTACAAGGGCAGGTTTACCTCCTGCAACCTGGATACACCGCATTTTGCGTTCGTTACCAATAGAATGAAGCTGATCAATAAGAAGTTCGCCATCACGGGACCGATACATCCCGAGTTCGAGGGCGTACCTATCCCTATTTATATCCCCTTTGGGTTTTTTCCTATCTCGACGGGGCGTCATTCGGGCCTGCTGCCACCTCAGTTTACCGCCAATGACCAGGCGGGGGTCGGATTGGAAGGGTTGGGATATTACAAGGTGATCAACGATTATTTTGACGTGACGGTCCGGACCAATCTTTATTCCTATGGAGGGTGGAACCTATACGTGACCCCGACCTACCGGGTGCGATACCATTATAGCGGACAGTTGGCCTTTGCCCTGCAGAATACCCGTCTATTGAGCAGCTCCGGCAAGGATGAGTATACGACAGGCAGGACCTGGAGCCTCAATTGGAGCCACTCGATGGACACGAAGGCGCGACCGGGTACTACCTTTTCCGCCAGCGTGAACGTCATGTCTACAAAGTACAATTCCTATGTACCCAACAACCCTACAGCCGCCTATAATAACCAGCTGGGCTCATCCGTCACGTATTCCAAGACCTGGAACGGTAAATACAACCTCACGGTGGGCGCTACCCACAGTCAGAACAACCTGACCCGTCAGATAACCGTCAGCGCACCCAATCTGACCTTTACGGCTCCTACCATCTACCCTTTGCAGAAAAAGGACTTTGTAGGCGAGGCTAAATGGTATGAAAAGCTGGGTATCGGATTAACGACCAATCTCTCGGGGGGCGCTACTTTCTATGATTCGGCAGCTACTTTCAAAAGAGTCGTCGATACTTTCCAGTGGGGCGCCCAGAACAGCATTCCCATCAGCCTGGCATTGCCGTTGAAAGGTCCGATACAGATCACCCCGGGTATGAGCCTTTCGAACAGGGTGTTTTCGCGGAAGCTGTTCAGGCAATATGATACGGCCAACAGGAAAGTAGACACGCTAGGCATACAGAAAGGCATCTGGACGATGGAAGATGTGTCTTTCAGCCTGAGCCTGAGCACGGCTATTTTCGGTACCTTCCAAAAATTCGGTAAGAACAGCTCGCTGCTGGGTATCCGGCACGTCATACGACCTACCATCAGCCTGAGCTATAAGCCCGACCTTGCGAGCAAGGCCTATTACAATCTGCCGGTGCCCAATGCGGATTCCAGCGTCAAGCTCCCTATCTATACCCGACGTGTATCGTATTTCGATGGGGCCACGTATGGGCCGTTCTCAGAAGGTGTGTTTGGAGGCATATCCTTTGGATTGGATAACCACTTTGAAATAAAGACCCGGTCGAAAAAAGATACTACCGAAGGGGGGATCAAGAAAACTACCATCATCGACGGTATCGGGTTCAACGGCAGCTACAACTACCTGGCCGACAGCTTTAAACTGTCCAATATCTCTTTTTATTTCCGGAGCACGCTGTTCCAGAAGATCAATATCACAGGCGGCGCCAACCTGGACCCTTATATAACAGATTCACTTGGCCAGCGGCGGAATATACTGGCCTGGCAGCAGCCGGGAAAGGGATTCTCGTTGGGCAGGATCACGGGTGGCAACCTGGCTATCTCGTCCAGCTTCAAGAGCAAACCCAAAGATGAGAAACTGGAGAAGGATAAGCAGGCGCTGCAGCAGGATCAGATACCTATGACCATGGAGGAGCAGCAGGCACAGCTGAACTATATCCGCAACAACCCCGCGCAGTTCGCGGACTTCAATATACCCTGGTCCCTGAACCTTTCTTTTGCGTTGAACTTTTCGACTACGCTGAAACCCGACTACTCGGGATATATGACTACGGTGACTTCGTCGATCAACTACAGTGGGGATTTCAACCTGACGGAGAAGTGGAAGATAGGTCTGAACGGTTATTATGATGTGCATGCCGCGAAGATGCAGTCGCTGACCACCTCGATATCAAGGGACATGCATTGCTGGCAGATGTCGATCAATGCGACGCTGATAGGGTACAGTCACTTCTTTAACTTTACGATCAGTCCCAAGGCAGGGTTCCTGCAGGACCTGAAGATCAACCGGACCAAATATTTCTACGATCAATAGGGAGAGTGCGTCGTATAGTAGTTCCACATGATGTCAAATACTTTTTGTCTGAGCGTGTCGGCCGTGTCGTCCTTTTCCGGCATCACGGGCGGGAGGAAATGCATGGCCAGGCCATGCGGACGGAAATAAAAGGTCTTATCGGGCGGCATGACCTTGCGGGTATTGAAGATCAGCGCGGGGATGATGGCTTTACCGGTGGTGAGAGAGAGCCGGAAAGCGCCGTTGTGGAATTCTTTCAAAGGCTGCCCGGTCTTATTCCTCGTGCCTTCCGGATAGAGGCACATATGGAGTCCCATTTCCAGCACTTCTTTCATCTTTGTGAAACTTTCCTTGCGGCTGTTCTCATCCTTGCGATCCACCAGCACGCTGCCGGTGCGATACATCAGACCGAAGATGGGGACCTTTGCCATTTCGATCTTGGCGATGGTCTTGTTGCCGCCAGGTATGGCCGGATAAGATACAGGTACGTCGAGGAGCGCGTTGTGATTGCACAGGACGATATAGGTCTCTCCTTTTTTGAAATTCTCTTTTCCTTTTACTCTTAGCGGGCAGCCAGCCAGCGGCAGGAAAACACCCATCCATATACGTGAGATGCGGACCCAGACACCCGTTTTTTGAGGTTCGGACCTGAAGTAGGAGAAAAGGAGAAAGGGGATCATGAAGATCAGCATGGTGATGACGAAGATAATGATCACCCATACGGCCCAGAGGCTACAGAGAAAATCCGTGAAGCGTTGCTTTTTCATCATATATTATTCAACTTCCAATCTACTGGATCGATGCCTTTGCTCATCAGCCAGGCATTGGCCTTTGAGAAATGTTTACAGCCAAAAAAACCTTTGTCGGCGGAGAAAGGAGAGGGGTGTGCCGCCTTGAGCACGAGGTGTTTTGTCTCGTCCACCAGGCTGATCTTTTCCTGAGCGAACTTCCCCCATAATAAAAAGACGACGTGCTTTTTCAGGGCGGATATTTTTTCGATGACGGCGTTGGTGAATTCGGCCCAGCCAATCCCGGCGTGGCTCATCGGCTCGTTGGCCCTGACCGTTAGGGATGCGTTGAGCAGCATTACTCCCTGTTCGGCCCAATGCGTGAGATTGCCATGGTTGGGGATGGTCAATCCTATGTCATTCTGCAGCTCTTTAAAAATATTGATCAGCGAGGGTGGAGGTGGGATGCCTTTGGGCACGGAGAAACTGAGCCCGTGTGCCTGTCCCTGGCCGTGATAGGGGTCCTGACCTATGATGACAACCTTTACGTTATCGAAATGGGTGGTGTTAAATGCATTGAAGATAAGACTTCCCGGAGGGTAGATCGTCTTGCCGGACATTTTTTCCGCCTTGAGATGGGTAGCGATCTGGAGAAAATAGGGCTTGGTGAATTCCTGTTTAAGCGCCTCTTTCCAGGTTTCTTCGATTTTTACGTCCATTCATGGATGTTTAAGGGGCCTAAGATAGGAATTCCTGGCCATCTAACGAGGTGGACGACCCTCTTAGACTTCCTGATGGTGGTGAGCGGCCACCTTATTGTACTCGTCGATGAGCTTACGTTGAAGATCGAAAGGCACCGGCGCATATTCCAGGAACTGCATCCGGAACTTGGCCCTTCCCTGTGTGAGGCTTCTCAGAGAAGAAGAGAAATCGTGCATCTCCGACAGTGGCACCCTGCTGATGACCTTGGTGAAATGCCCTTCGGCATCCATGCCTTCGATGATGGCGCGGCGGGTCTGCAGATCGCTGATGATGCCGCCTGTCTGGTCGTCGGGACAGAGCACGGTGACGGTATAGATCGGTTCGAGTATCTGAGGGTCGGCCTGTTGGAATGCCTGCTTAAAGGCCATCAGTCCGGCTATCTTGAAGGAGATATCATTCGAGTCCACCGGGTGCATCTTACCATCGTAAACGATGACGCGCACATCCCGGACATAAGAACCGGTGAGCGGACCTTCGTGCATCTTTTCCATGACGCCTTTCAATATAGAGGGAAGGAAGCGCAGATCGATGGCTCCCCCCACGATGCAATTCAGAAAAATGAGCTTGCCGCCCCAGTCGAGGACATACTCATCCCGGCCGCGTACGGAAAGCCCTTTTGGATCGGGCATGCCTTCATACCATGGCTCCACCTGCATGTATACCTCTGCGAACTGACCGGCTCCACCCGATTGCTTTTTATGTCTGTGGCTGGACTGGATCATTTTCCGGATCGTCTCACGGTAAGGGATACGCGGACGGATGAAGTTGACATGCAAATTTTTGGAGATATGCTCCAGCTTCCACTTGATGACGGAAAGATGCAGCTCGCCCTGGCAGTGGAGCAAAGTCTGTTTCAGCTCTTGCGAGACTTCTACTATCACGGTGGGGTCCTCTTCCTGTAGCTGATGAAGGGCAATGGACAGCTTTTCCTCATCGCCTTTTTGAGCGGGTTCAATAGCGACGATCAGCAGTGGCGAGGGGAAGTCGATGGGCTCCAGCTCGAGACTATGCCCGCGGGCATGCAGGGTATTGTTGACGTGCGTATGTTTCAGCTTGATGGTAGCGCCGATGTCACCCGCCGAGAGCTGATTGACGGCTATGCGTTTGCCGCCTTCCACGACAAAGAGCTGATTGAGCTTTTCGGTGACGCCGTTGGATTCATTGACCAGCTCCATGCCGGACTTGATCGTGCCGGAGTAGACCTTGAAAAGGCTCATATCCCCGATGTGCGCTTCGGAGATGGTCTTATAGATGAATATGCAGGGTGGTCCTTCGGGATCGCAGGGCAGAAGATCGCCCGACAATGTTTTTTGAGGAGGCATCTCGGAGGGGCAGGGACCTACGTTGTCGATGAATCCCATGATGCGGCCGCTGCCCATATTCTTTTTCGCGGACAGGCAGAAGAGAGGGAAGAGGTCGTGGTTGATCATGGCTTTTTTCAACCCTTCCCGCATTTCGTCCTCATCCAGCTCCCCTTT
>Ga0105240_10005701_pt1 | contig 18483 bp, 17 predicted proteins | sample KBSC54metaG_FD_80426 | JGI IMG/M metagenome (GOLD analysis project Ga0105240, IMG submission 80426) | Corn rhizosphere microbial communities from Kellogg Biological Station, Michigan, USA - KBS C5-4 metaG | ecosystem: Host-associated > Plants > Roots > Rhizosphere > Soil | place: Michigan, USA... | reverse complement strand
TACCTTTGCAAAACGCGTGAATGGCGACTACGTGATCAATGGCCAGAAGATCTGGACCAGCCGGGCCGAGCATTCCGACTTGATGCTTTTGCTTGCCCGCACGACGCCTCGTGACAAGGTGGCCAAGAAAACCGATGGGCTTTCTACCTTCATAGTCGACATGCGCGACGTGGTCGGCAAGTCGCTCACGATCCGGCCGATCCGAACGATGATGAACCATGCGACGACCGAAATATTCTTTGACAACATGCACGTGCCGGCGGCTAATCTCCTCGGCGAAGAGGGGAAGGGCTTTCGCTACATCCTGTCGGGAATGAACGCCGAGCGGGTTTTGATCGCATCCGAGTGCGTTGGCGACGCCAAATGGTTCACGCGGACCGCGGTGCAATACGCGAATGAGCGCCAGGTTTTCGGCCGCATGATCGGTGCCAACCAAGGCATCCAGTTTCCCATAGCCAAGGCCTACGCGCAAATGCGTGCCGCGGAACTAATGGTCAAGGAGGCTGCCCGTCTCTACGAGGATGGCAAGGATATTGGAGCGGAAGCGAACATGGCCAAGATGCTGGCCGCTGACGCGGCGTGGGAAGCGGCAAACGTTTGTCTCCAGACACACGGCGGCTTCGGTTTCGCCGAGGAATACGATGTTGAACGCAAGCTGCGCGAGACACGGCTCTACCAGGTCGCTCCGATTTCAACCAACCTCATCCTGTCCTTTCTTGCCGAGCATGTGCTTGGCCTACCAAGGAGCTACTGATGCGCCGCGCCGCAAACCCTGCGCGCATCGAGGATGTCGCCTTCAACAGCGAAACGCCGTGCGTTGGGCGCTGGATCGCGCTGGAAGTGGGCTTCCATTGAGGTGCCGGGGCTACAGACTGATCGTCGCTGCGGCGGCGGTCTGCAGGCGATCGTAACGGCCGCCATGGTTCAAACCAGCGCATGTGATGTGGTCATTGCCGGCGGCGTAGAAAGCATGAGCAATATCGAATATTATACGACCGAGATGCGCTGGGGCCGGAGATCAGGCACCACCCAACTCTACGATTGGCTCGACAGGGGACGCGAGCGCTCGCAGCCGATCGAACGTTTCGGTTACATTTCCGGCATGATCGAGACCGCCGAAAATCTGGCGCGCGAATATGAAATAGCTGGATCGGATGCCGACGAGTTTGCTGTTGAAAGTCATCGACGCGCAGCCCCGGCATGGAACGAAGGTACGTTTTCGGAGGCAGTAGTGCCGGTTGCCGTACCGCAAAAGCAGGGAGATCCAGTCCTCTTCCTGAGGGACGAAGGAGTCAGGCCAGATTCGTGGGTTCGGGATTCCTGAAGCAGTCGACCTGGAGACGAGTCGAGCAGTTAGACCATGAAAGGCGTTCGCTGGCACAGATACGAGCGTTCCTGTACGCGGCGACGATAGGCGCGTGATCGGCGACGGCGTCAAGCAAGACCGTGTGGTCAAGCACTGTGCACGCGTTGGTACATCAATAAGCGCATAAGGATGGGTAAAACAATGAAGGCAGAAGAGATCACGCCACGCCTGAATCATCCGGATCAGTTTTTTATCAACGGTAAGTGGGTGAAGCCGTCATCACCTTCAACCATAGCGGTTTATAATTCAACGACGGAACAACCCTTCATCCAGATTGCCGAGGCTCAGGAAGCAGACATGCGCCTCGCCGTGGATGCAGCTCGTCAGGCATTTGATACCGGCCCTTGGCCGAAGATGTCTCCTTCCGAACGAGCAAAATATCTAACGGCGATTGCAGCCGAATTTGACAGACGCAGCGAAGAGCTGGCTGAAATCTGGGCGGTTGAAACGGGCACGGTATACGCCACCGGCGTGGCGATATCTCGCGGAATAGGCGATACGTTCAGGTATTACGCCAATCTCGCCGAAACGTTCACGTTTAAGGAACACCATAAGCCAAGCAACGGGGCGAATTATGGGCTGCTGGTTCGAGAACCCGTCGGTGTTACGGGGGTCATAATTCCTTGGAACGCACCGGGGCAGTTGATCGGTCAGAAATGCGCGCCTGCATTATTGGCGGGATGCACGATCGTTCTCAAAGGATCGCCAGAGGCGCCATGCGCTCCCTACGTCATGGGAGAGATTTGCGAAACAATTGGCCTTCCGCCCGGAGTCGTAAACGTGTTGACGGCGGATCGGGCTGTCTCGGAACTGCTCGTGCGAGATCCCAAGATTGATAAGATCACGTTCACGGGATCAACCGCAGCAGGACGAAGGATTGGTGCAATCTGTGCTGAACGAGTAGCACGATGCACTCTCGAACTTGGTGGAAAATCGCCGGCGATCATTCTTGATGACTACGATCCACGTTTGGCGGCTGAAGCACTTGCAACGCGATCGGTTTTCTTGTCGGGCCAGGTGTGCAGCGCGTTGACCCGAATTATCGTTCCCCGCAAACGACACGACGAACTAGTCGAAGCCCTAAAAGACAAGTTTGAGGCCATGAAAGTCGGCGACCCTTTTGATGCTGGCACACATATGGGGCCACTAGCGACCCGGACCCATCGCGATAGGGTCGAACGCTACATTGGCATCGGGAAATCTGAAGGAGCGACGATCGCGACGGGAGGCAGTCGTCCATCGCATCTCAATCGCGGATTTTTTATCGAACCCACTGTATTTGCACATGTGGACAATCACTCGACCATTGCACGAGAGGAAATTTTCGGCCCCGTACTTGCGGTGATTTCCTATGATAGCGAGGTTGAAGCAATAGAATTGGCAAATGATACGATATACGGACTGAATGCAGCGGTTTTCACCAATGATAGCGACAAAGCTTATGCAGTTGCGCGTCAATTGCGATCCGGAACTGCCGGCCAAAATGGATCCAGATCAGATTTTCGTATTGCTTTCGGAGGCGTCAAGCAGTCCGGGATAGGCCGCGAAGGCGGCGTCGAAGGACTTCTTCCGTTCCTGGAGTCAAAGACGGTCATTTTGGATGGCGCTCCGACCGCGATATAACCGGTCGTGACTTACGGCCACGGGTCGGCAGAGTCCTTATTCTTTGGCGATTTGGTCTACGTAGTCTAAATCGCAAGGAATCGCTGCTTTAGAGTCTTATCCCAATCGAAGGATTCCCAGGATCCTTGAAACGCGACACGCTTTCTTGTCGCCAAGCGACAGGTTCCGCGCCTCCCATGCCCAATCTTACGCGGGCGTAGGCCGGCATCGCCGTGACGTCCTGCGATCGATAAAATATAGTTCCGCCGTTGCAGGCAATCTCTCCCCTACCTCCTGCTCCATTAAACACCTTAACTGGGTGTCTTCGGAACCGGGTGCAGGCCAAACCGCACCCACGACTCGTGAGCCGGGTTCAGGGCCCTTGATATCCGGTGCCAAGGCATCAACCATGCCAGCAAACTCGCGCCCGGAGCAAACGGCAACGGGTCGTTGGTTTGATAGAGCCCCTGCACTCGAAGAGTATCGACAAATCCGATGATTGTAGCTTGCACGGCCACCCTCACCTGTCCGGCAAGGATGCCAAGCACGTCCACTTCCTTCAAATCCATTCCACCACTGGTGCCGCATTTCTCGACAACGACAGCCCTCATTACTTCTCCTCTTTCACATCGAAAGCCGGCGAACGAGAGCCGCCGGCTTTCATTATGTTGGGTGGCAAAATGTGCGGGCTACATAAGGACCCATCTGTTGGTCTTGAATACCTGAAGGCGGCCGTTCTTGATGGGAGAGTAGTCGGTTGGCGACGTCTGGAAACGCATGCCTGGCAAAAGCAGAGGCAATTCGAAGTCGAGATTTTGCGCCTGTTTGAGAATATTAGCGCGACTGAGGTCGTTGCCGCATTTTTCAAGCAACCGGACCGTCAGATCGCCGCCTTGATATCCGTTCTTGTAGGTACTGTCGGCTTTGTTTGCGCCCGGAAAATACTTGTCCATCCAGGCCGAGTAAGCCAGGATGCCCGGATCGTTAGCCCACTGGGGATCGCCTGGCTCTTTTTGCCAAGCGACCGATAACGCGCCTTCGGCGTTATCGTATCCGGCCGGCTCAAGGACGCTACCCTGACTGGCTGCGGTCACGGATAGATAGGTCCGCGGTTTCCAGCCCAACACGGATTTTCTACGAAGGGTCTGCACTGCAAACTTCGGCGTTGCATGAACAAAAAGGACGTCGGCTCCAGAGGCCGCCATTATCACAACCTGCGAATCCACTGTCGGATCTGACGTTTCATATGTGGTACTGCTGACGATTTGACTGGCTTTGTCGCCTAGTCCAGCTTTGAAATTGAGCGCGTAATCCTTTCCGGTATCATCGTTTGAATAAAGCAGAGCAATCTTTGCATCTGGCTTTGTCTTCAAAATGTCGACAGCATATAACCGAGCCTCCTCCCCGTAAGATAAGATACCCATCATCGACCACGGGAACCCATCTGGTTCAGCCAAGGAGGACACTCCGCTACGAAGGAAGAGATGCGGGACCTTTTGGTCGTTCATATATTTTCTAATTGCCATATTAGGAGGCCCGCCGACGGTACCCGAAATGAATGCCACCTCCTCCTGCTCCACAAGCTTGCGCGTCTGCTCAAATGTTTTAGGAGGACTATAGGCGTCGTCGAGGCTGATCATCTTGATCTTGCGCCCGTTAACCCCACCTCTGTCGTTGATCATCTGATAATAGGCTGCCTCGGCCTTGCCGATCACCCCGAGGGCCGAAACCGGACCGCTGTAAGGCAAAGTCTGACCGATCTTGATTTCTGAAGGAGTCACTCCCGGTGTCTGCGCAAAGGCCGAGTTCACCGCGATGGTTCCGATGGCTAAAAGTGCAACTAGTGTCGCCTGCTTTTTCATGTCTCTCTCCCCAGTGTTTCAGTTTCCGTCAATTCGTCTCCCGAATTTTGCTTTTTTTAGAACGTTGATGCGGTTCTCAGAGATCTGATGTGCCGACTTTAGAAGATGGCGGAAGACTACCTGCCATCACCTAAAGCGTCCGGCCGATAATCTCCTTCATGATTTCGGTTGTGCCACCGTAAATGCGCTGGACACGCGCATCTCGCCAAAACCGCGCAATTGGATATTCGTTCATGTATCCAGCACCTCCATGTAATTGCAGGCTCGCATCCGTGGCTTCCCACTGCATCTCGGTGTGCCATAACTTTGCTGCCGCGCCTTCGACAGCTGTCAGCTCGCCATTGACGTGACGCGTCAACGCCCAATCAAGGTGCGCCCAGCCAATCTGCAGCTTCGCTGCAATGTTCGCTAGCGTGAAACGGGTGTTCTGAAAATCAAACACCGTGCTTCCAAACGCCTTTCGCTCTTTTGTAAAATGAACCGCCTCGTCAAACACGCGCTGCGCGGCAGCCTGTGCTCGAATGGCGATTGACAGTCGTTCTTGTGGAAGTTGACTCATTAAGTAGCGAAGTCCGCTATTTTCCTGACCGAGAAGGTTGGTGGCGGGAACCCGTACATCTTCAAAGAAGAGCTCCGACGTATCCGAGCTTTTCTTGCCGATCTTGTCGAGGTTCCGACCGCGGCGAAATCCCTCTCTGGTGGCTTCAACAAGGACTAGGCTGATTCCTTTTCCGCCTTGCTGTGTTTCCGTCGTGGCGACAACAATTACGAGGTCGGCATTTTGGCCGTTCGTGATGTAGGTTTTCGAACCGTTGACCACATAGCTATCGCCATCGCGCCTAGCTGTCGTGCGGACACCGCGGAGATCGGATCCTGTCCCGGGTTCGGTCATGGCAATTGCAGTGATAACCTCTCCCGATACTATTCCCGGCAACCAGCGCGCTCTCTGTTCATCGGAAGCAAAGCTCGAAAAATAGCCAACCACTACGTCAGACTGCAGGCCAATTCCCGCGGAACATCCGACGTAGGCCATTTCCTCGGCGATGATCGCGTTGTAGCGAAAATCCAGACCTGGGCCGCCGAGGTCTTCAGATAGCGTGGGCGCGAGTAAACCGGCATCTCCAGAAGCGCGCCAAAACTCCCGGTCGACGATACCTTCGTGCTCCCACCGGTCGAGATGCGGAAGCACATTCCGCTCAATAAATTTACGAACACTCTCGCGAAAGATCGCGTGATTTTCGTCAAAGCCACTACGCCCAGCTATATTCTGCATTACGTCCCTTGAGAGATTAAGTCTGCGCGCGGAGATCGACGCTTACGATTTTCGTCAGGAAATTATCAAATCGAAGACATTCCAGCTTGGGCAATCCGCGCTTTACGATGCGGACGGCGCCGCTCCCTTCCAGTATTCATCACGAAGAAGGCGCTTGACCAATTTGCCTATGGCATTGCGCGGAAGGTCTTTTCTGAAATCAATCTGTTTGGGAGTCTTGATGGAAGACAGCGAAGCCCTCGCAAAGACCAACAGCTCATTACGCAACGTTTCACCAGCGTCCTCCCAATTCATGGGTTGAACGACGGCCACCACTCTTTCACCGAAGTCAGAGTCGGGAGCACCTATCACCGCAACGTCAGCTACTTTAGGGTGGGTGACGAGCAGATTCTCGACCTCTTGGGGATACACGTTAACGCCCCCTGTGATGATCATGAAGTGTTTGCGGTCGGTCAGATATAAGTAGCCATCTTCATCAACCCATCCCACGTCGCCGATCGTAGACCAGCCCATTCTATTGTAGGCATCGGCCGTTTTCTGAGGATCGTTGTGATAGATGATGGGCAAGCCGCCCTCAAAGTAAATTGTGCCTTCGGTTCGAGGGGGCACTTCGTGTCCCGCATCATCGCAAATGTGAACTTTACCGAAAATCGGCTTACCGACTGAGCCTTTATGCGTCAGCCATTCGGCTGACGTGATCATGGTCATTCCGTTGCCTTCACTGCCGGCATAATATTCGTAAATCATAGGCCCCCACCAATCGATCATTGCCTGCTTGACAGGGATTGGGCATGGAGCGGCGGCGTGAATAACGCACTTCAAACGAGGACGATCATAAGCCTTCCGGATCGATTCCGGCAGCTTGAGCATCCGAATGAAATGGGTCGGAACGAACTGGGCGTCCGTTATATTATATTTCTCCAATGCCATTAACGCTGCTTCAGCGTCGAATTTTTCCATCACGACGACAGTACCGCCCAAACGGTGAACGGAGAGAGAAAAGCCCAGCGGCGCCGCGTGATAAAGCGGTCCGGGGCACAAATAAACGCTCTCGGGACCCATGTCATAGAGATCCCGCTGGAGAAGCGTAAACACATCCGGCTCATCGATCGGCCCCTGGCCGAGCTTACGCTGAACACCTTTTTGGCGGCCCGTGGTCCCTGATGAATATAGAAGATAATGTCCGGAGGATTCGTCGGCTATCGGTGTGCGTGGTTGCTTGTCCCGCGCAGCTTCGAAGCTGTCGTAAGATTTGATCGTTCCGTTAGCCATCAACAAGGTGACATTAGTAACTAGCGGGACAAGTGCCTCCGCTATTACCGCCAATGTATTTGATATGATCAATACCTTGGCGCCGCTATCCTGGATAAGATAAGCGGCCTCGGTCGCGGTAAGCTGAGTCGAGATACAGACGAAATGCAGGCCGGAGCGTTGAGCCCCCCAAGAGATTTCGTGGTAACGAGCATTGTTTTCCATCATCAGCGCGACTCGCTCGCTGGCTTTTACGCCCAATGAACGAAATAGGTGCGCCACCTGGTTTGACCGCTCATCGAGGTCCTTGTAACTGACCGTTACGCCAGAATTACACATGATGACGGCTGCCTTTTCAGGGGCAGCCTTCGCATGAACACTAGGATGCATCGATTCCTCCACTCTTCCTTGAAACCGATCGCGCGCATTGTTCTTTATACGCCGCGCAAGTGTTATCCGACCGACAGGCTACAACGAGCCACCGTCACTGCCTCCGTCGCAACGCACTATCGCACCAGTCACAAATGTGGAGTTCGGACTTGCGAGAAAGAGAGCTGTCGTCACAATTTCCTTCGGCTTCGCAGCGCGGCGAAGAGCATTGTCCTGGTTTTGACGCTTTTCTTCAGACCACGCTTTGGCAATGTCGGTCAGAAACGGACCTACCGAGATCGAATTGACGCGGACCTTGGGCCCGTATTCGCGCGCCATACCAATTGTCATAGCATTCAATGCCGCCTTGGCGCTGACATAGGGCACCACGAGCGGCATGGGCTTTAGCGCGCCCGTAGAGGAAACATTGATAATCACCCCGCCATTCGCAGCCGCCATGCGCGACGCAACAAGTGAGGCCAGCCGGAACGGCCCTTTGAAGTTGAGGGACACGATCTTGTCGAATAATGCTTCTGTAACCTCATGGGACGGGACTGCCGGTGACATACCCGCGTTATTCACCAGGATATCAATGCGTCCAAGCTGATCATAAACAGCCTGGGCTAAACGCTCGACTTCGGTCCATTGGCTAACATTGGCTGAGACGGCTACCGCCTTACGACCCATGGCTCGGATTTCTCGGGCAGCGGCTTCACAAGCGTCAATCTTGCGGCTGGCCACAGCAATATCCGCACCCGCTAACGCGAACGCGCGCGCGATCTCAAAACCGAGTCCTCTGGACCCTCCGGTTATCAAAGCGACTTTGCCGCTCAAATCAAATAAATCTTGCATGTCTCTGTCCATGTCCGAGCTACCAAAAATGGCGAGTCCGATCAGCTCGATGTCATCTAAACTCAAGCCACCTCGGCACCCGCAAGGTCATCAAGCATGCCGCGAAATTTCTCTCTGGCTGCAAATTCCATTAGCGGCCGTGACCTGGGGAACAACTCGGTAGTGGGGGCATATTCGCGAAGCGTCTGACGTGCGATCGTGTGCTTGTGCACTTCAGTAGGACCATCAGCCAGTCCGATAATGTAAGATCTTGCAACCAGCGTCATAAAAGGTGCCTCGTCGCTAATTCCGTAAGATCCATGGATATGCAGCGCACGAGAAGCCACATCGTGCAGGAGTTTCGGCATTGCGGCCTTGATGGCGGCAATATCCCGACGCACCTTTTTGTAATCTTGATGCTTGTCGATTAGCCATGCAGTTCGCAGCACGAGCAGGCGAAATTGTTCGATCTCAATCCAGGAGTCGGCAACCATTTCCTGAACGCTCTGCTTTTCGGACAAACGCGAGCCTTGCGTGAACCGCGAAAGCGCCCTCTCGCACATCATATCGAACGCCTTCCTGGCGTTTCCGATGGTGCGCATTGCATGATGAATTCGGCCGCCACCTAATCGAGTCTGGGCGACAATGAAGCCACCACCTCGTTTTCCAAGCAGATAATCGGCCGGCACGCGGACATTATTATAACGGATATAGCAATGTGTCGGCATCTTTTCACCAACAACGCCTGTGACCCGCAAAATCTCAACGCCCGGCGTGTTTGTCGGCACCAGTAGCATCGACATCCGCTCATGGGGCGGACCATCTGGCTCGGTAACGACCATCACGATCAAAAAATCAGCAAGATTGGCGTTCGATGAGAACCATTTTTCTCCATTGATAACCCACTCATTGCCGACAAGCTCTGCCTTGCAAGTGAACACCAGAGGATCGGCGCCACCGTGCGGCTCTGTCATTGAAAAACAAGAGACAATCTCGTTAGCAAGCAAGGGCTCGAGAAATCGCTTCTTCTGCTCCTTTGTGCCATAGTGAGCCAGAATTTCGGCATTGCCAGTGTCGGGTGCAGCTGTTCCGAATACAGTTGGTCCAAACTCTGTGCGGCCGAGAATTTCGTTGAGCAACGACAGTTTCAGTTGGCCGTAACCTCTTCCACCTAGTTCAGGACCGAGGTGGCACGCCCACAATTCTTCCTTTTTAACTTTTTCCTGTAGTGGGCGTACGAGGCGAATAAAGTTTGGATCTTTCACGGCATGAGGGCTGGAGAGAACAAAATCGAGCGGTTCGACTTCCTCGCGCACAAACCTATCGACCCAATCAAGCTTTTCCTGAAATTTCGGATCGGTTTCAAAGTTCCAGCTCATTGTTATAATCCTCGGAGTTCGGAGCTACCTGATTTCTCTCAATTCAATTGATTCATTCGATCAGCCGAGATGCTCGCGCGATCAGACCTATTACGATGCGATGAAATCTTTCGCCTACTTCACGTGAAGCTTTACCGTCGCTAGCGCGTGCAGAGGTCCCTTCCAGTACGATCGCCATTTTGTAACAAGCCAATACGCGATACCAGGTGAAGTGAGCGAGATCGCGCGATGTCTGGGCCGCGTAATGTGCGATCAGTTCCTCCGCGCTGGGAAACCCCTCCCAAGGAGTAACCAATGGCTCCATGCTGGGATCATCTTCCGTCGGCCACATCGCCAATACCCATGCAAGATCGAGAAGTGGGTCTCCAATCGTGGCCATCTCCCAATCAATAATCGCAGCCAACTCTGTTGCATCCGTTCGGTACATCACGTTTGCCAGATGGTAGTCACCATGCATGATGCCCGGACTGAACATCAACGGACGATGATCTTCCAGCCAACGCGCTATGTAGTCCAAACCAGTCAGATCGGCCCGCCCCTGCCATCGCGAATAGCGCCCATATCCTTCCAGCTGACCATTCCAGCGAGCAACTTGACGAGCCAGGAAATCCTCTCGCTCCAAATCACCCAGCCCGACGGCCCGATGGTTCACCTCGCCTAGCTGCGTCAGACCGTCGACCAGGGCGAATCCCATGCGCCGACGCAATTGGGCATCGCCCGCATGCATAGGTGGCAAGCCTACCGTCGCATTAAATCCCACGACCGGCTCCATTAAATAGAACGCAGTTCCCAGGATGCTGATGTCATCGCATTTAGCAATCAGGGCGGGATGGGGAACGTCGGTGCCGGCAAGTGCGACGAGAAACCGCGCTTCCTTGAGCATCGTCTTGTTTCCATCTGCCACAGTATAACGAGGCGGCCGACGCAGGACGTAGCTTCTATTTGATCTGTCAAATCGAAAAAGCAGATTTTGACTCCCTCCTCCAAGTTGACGGACATTCTCCAGCGACCCTGTCCCAAGGCCTTGCGCATCCATCCACGCGCACAGCGCCTTGATGTCGACCAGGCCGTCTTGTGAGATTTCGCTCATCGCACTCTCTAGGTCCGCCTCAGAACCAATCGACGCCAAATAGCGCTGGATTGCCATACTGCTTCAATAGCTGCGAACAAGGAGACCGCCGTCCACCGGAATTGTCGCACCGGTGACGTAGGAGCTTCCCGGCAAGCATAAATAGAGCATCATATACGCGACCTCTTCTGGACGACCGTAGCGATGAAGCGCCGTGCGGCGTTTCGCGAATTTCGCCTTGTGCTCATCGCTGATGTGCGTCGTAAGTCCGGTCTCGATGGCGCCTGGCAAAATGCAGTTGCAAGTGATACCCTCGGGTCCGAGATCGACCGCCAAGGATCGGGTCATACCCGTCACTCCGGCCTTAGCCGCTGGATAGACGCTGAACCCAGTTGTATTCGCGTGAGCTTCCGTCGAGGCCGTGTTTACAATTCGGCCATAAGGGGATTTTCGAAGCCATGGCAGCGCCGCTCTGACCGCTCGAGGTACAGCAGTCAACATCACTTTTATACCTCGCTCCCACACCTCCTCGTAATTTTCGGCACCGATCCTGGCATGAGGAATGTGACCGGCGTTGTTGATCAAACAATCCAACCCGTCGAAGGTATTTGCCGCCTGTCCGACAACCTGCTCAATTGACGCCAAATCGCCGACATCCATCCTCCAGGCGCGTGCAATACCTCCACGGCTTACGATTGATGCGGCAACCTGTTCGGCACCCTCGCCGTTCAGATCAGTAACCGCGACATGCGCGCCTTCCTCGGCAAAGATGCGCGCCGCGGCGGCGCCCATCCCGCTTGCAGCACCGGTGATCAACACCGCCGCTCCCTTTATTGACAGCGGTGATTGCGCTCGCGTGTAAGATCGTGTCATTTCCTATTTGCTTTCACAATTGCAATTTGGATTTCGATTCAGGTTATCTGCACTGCCAAACACCTCGACAGTTTTATTGGTCGTCGGTCCGCATGGTGTCGATCGTTCCTCACGGGCTCGCGGAAATAACAATCTTGCCAATCGCCTGACGGCGAGCGAGGAGGTGGAAGCCCTCTGCCGCCTGCGAAAATGGAAGCCGAACCGAAATGTGCGGCTTTATCTTCCCTTCTTTCCACCAAGCAACGATCTTAGACACTTGCTGTGCGGCCAAGCGCGGATTGTTGTCAGCCCATTTGCCCCAGTAAACGCCAGAGGCGCTCGCCGCCTTTAGCAGAAGTAGATTTGCTTTGATCGCGGGGATCCCCGCAGCAAAGCCGATAACGAGATAGCGTCCGCCTTCCGCAAGAGCGCGCATCGCCGGCTCAGTGTAGTTACCGCCGAGCGGATCAAAAACGACGTTTGCACCATCACCACTGGCTTGCTTAAACTGTTCAGTCAGGGCACGCATCTGTCCGGAAGTTGCCGGTGATCGGTCATAAACGAGGCTCCTATCGGCACCCGCCCGCATGGCTATCTCAGCTTTTTCAAGCGACGATGCGGCGGCAATGACGCGCGCATCCATTGCTTTTCCGAGTTGTACTGCAGCAAGCCCCACGCCGCCCGCGGCGCCAAGGACCAACATCGTCTCCCCACTCTTCAATTTTGCATGATCCCACAACGCGTGAAGCGTCGTGCCATAGGTAATGAGCAAGGAGGCAGCCGCCGGAAATTCCATGGTGTCGGGCATCGCAAAACATTTCGCAGCTTTGATGACGGCGAACTCAGCCAGCCCCCCGGCGCTGGAGCTTAATCCGAAGACCCGATCACCCTTTTTAAATTCGTGAACTGCAGAGCCAACCTCCTCCACAATACCGGCCATTTCAGAGCCGGGGCAAAAGGGACGCGGCTGAATATCCTGGTACTTGTCAGCCAACATCAGGCCGTCCGGGTAATTCAATGCCGTGGCAAACACTCGGATAAGAATCTGGTCGTCTGTCGGGTTCGGACGCGGCACATCTTCCATAACGAGCGTCTCGGGACCCCCCGCTTGATGGCTGAGCAACGCGAACATCTGGTGCAATTTCCTCTTTTCCCCAAAACACATATGCAAGTGGAAGTGGCCTCATAGTTGAAGCCGCGCTGGCCTATTACTCCTTAGGTTTGTGCGCTCGTGAAGCGGGACGGTCATACGCCGCAGGTGCGCCACTAAAGCTGATCCTGAGGCTCGCCGATCGATCAATCTTGTCGGCAGCCATTGCTGGCTCGATTGAATCCCGCACGAGAAGATCCCAAGAATGACCACTGGCACCATTGTCTACTCATCTCATTCCTCCACATTTTTTGTTTTGGATCGATTATGTCGCCTAGGGAACTTTCCCTGGACTTGGTTTTCAGCGCGTGCCTTCCATCGAGGTTTGAAGTATTGAGTGATCGAGCGACGACGAGTTCAACGAGCGGTAACACCTGGATAATTGACGACACCTGTTCTCCAGCGCGAACAGCACGCTTATTTCGAAAGCTGTTGCATAAAAATCGAAGGAGGCAAGCCGTCAGCTAGCGGACGAAATGAACTCTCAACTTGCGCGCTGAGATCCTGAAGCGTCCACGGCCCTTTTGAAGAAATCGTCTTGATGACCTCAGGGTTGTTCCACAACTTGACCTCGTACCCGTGCGCACCAATCGTTCGTCCCGAAATCCAATCGGAGGCTCCACTAGCGAGGTACGCCACGATTGGTGCCATATTTTCGGCCGACATTATTTGCTCCTTCGCATCATCTCTCGACGTAACCGCCTTATCCTGAGGAACTGTCGCGGTAAGCCGAGTTGCGGCCCCCGGCGCAATGGAATTGGCGGTTACGCCATAACGCGCCAAAGCATTGGCGAGCGACGCCGTAAATCCGATGATTCCCATTTTGGCGGCTGCGTAATTTGGCTGACCTGGCGAACCCTGCAGGGCGGAATCCGACGTAAAATTGATGATCCGGTAGTGACCAGTGGGATTCTTCTGAGTTCGCCAATATGCAGCAGCTGGGCGAATAGTGCTGAAATGCCCGCGAAGATGAACCCGTACCACAGCGTCCCAATCTTCATCAGCCATATTAAAGATCATGCGGTCTCGCAGAAAGCCAGCGACATTAACAAGAACATCGAGTTTGCCGAAGTTTCTGATCGCGAGATCAACTAGCCGCGCACCAGTGGCGGAATCGGCCACGTCACCCGCATCCGCGACAGCATTACCTCCTGCCGCTTTAATTTCCTCGGCGATCGCATGCGCCGGGCCGGTATCAGCGCCCGTACCGTCGGCGTTAACCCCTAAATCATTGAGAACGAGCGACGCACCTTCGCGCGCAAATAGACGACTGACCGCCGCTCCAATCCCCCGACCCGCTCCGGTTACAATCGCTACTCTTCCGTCTAGGAAACCCATATTTTTATTCCATTCCGTTCAGTCCACGTATTATCGCTAATTGATGAGGGCCGTGCCGCGGTCAATAACAACCGCGCCGGAATCATCAACGGTTCGAAATCGCACATTGGCGCCATCAATCCAGATAGACACGGTAATGCTCTGTCCGGGAAAGATCGTCTTTGTGAAACGACCAGACATCGCACGAAATCGTCTTGGGTCAGAACCGCCGACCGAGTGAAGGAGTGCGCGCCCGGTGTAGCCATATGTGCACATGCCGTGGAGAATAGGGCGCGTAAACCCGCTCCGCTGCGCAAATGCTGGGTCGCTATGAAGCGGATGACGATCGCCTGTAAGCCGATAAAGAAGGGCCTGATCAGCAGGGATGTTGTAAGTCACCTCGAAATCGGGCTTTCCAACGGGTAAGTCCCACGCCTCTGATTGGCCCGGATCACCGCCGAAATTTCCGTAGCCTCGAAAGAAAACAGCCGTATTGATGGTTGCAATTCTTTGGCCTAATGCGTTCTCCGCGGTCGTTTCTGCTGTTATCAAGGCCCCAGAGCGCTTGTCGTGCACTGAAATAATACTGGAACGTGAGGTTACCTGACCATCAGGAGGCAATTCATCTTCGAGCACAAAAGATTGCTCAGCGTGTAACATTTTCGAAAGGTCAAGATCCGAAGGCAGCGGCGGAAAGCCAGCTCCGAGCGCAATATTCGCAAAAGTTGGCAGCACGCGCTGAGGTATCTCGTGGGAATTTTCGGTTGTAAACTCGAGCTCTTGGAGAGGATCTAATTGTCCCGCACCCACGCTCAATGCGTAGAGCAGCGCATCCTTGGATGACCAACGCCTTGCTTGCGCATCGCTAGTCACGCCTACCAAAGCAGCGCTGATAGGCATCGCTCTCCCCTCTTTACAACCGTCGAAATGCGGTCGATGCGCGCTCAATTTTGCGCGTCAGACATTGAATTCAAATTAGAACATGTTCTATATTTTGGCAAGGAGATTTCTCGCTTTCCTTGTCGAAGCGAAAAAGCGCGTTAACGGTGGGCATTATTGGCTTCTTGTAAGAATGTAACCTGATATAAAAATTGGGACCTTTCGTCCCATCTTTCCGTCTCACGTCAGTCAGGAGCAATCGAATGGCCGGAGCGATTCCTATAGCAACACCGGAGACATTGCCTTTTTGGCAGGGGGCCAATCGAGGAGAACTGCGGATCCAGCGCTGCAACGCATGCGGTAAGCACTATTTCTATCCGCGGCCATTTTGTCCCAAATGCGCTTCTTTAAACGTGGTGTGGGATACCGTATCGGGAAAAGCGCGGCTTTTGTCCTACATCATCAACAACCGTCCGTTGCCGCCATTTGATCCAAAAACACCAATCATTGTCGCGATAGTCGAACTGGCGGAAGGACCCCAGATGATGACCAACATAGTTGGAATCGCTCCGAACCCGGAATTACTTATTCTTGACATGCCTCTTCGCGTTGAATTTGAGGAACGCGGCGAAATGCGATTACCAGTATTTGCTCCGGATGGAGATACCACATGACCGCATCCATGCATCGCGGCAATGTCGCCATTGTCGGAGCGTCGGAGACCACGACGATAGGCGTGCGGGAGGATCTCTCGGTTCTTGGATTGCATGCGGAGGCTGCCCTAAACGCATTGGCAGATGCCGGACTAAGTCCACAAGACGTCGACGGAATTGCGACCGCGGGCCTTCCGGCGATGGAGGTCTCACATCATTTAGGCGTTGCACCGCGCTGGCTCGATGGAACGGCGGTCGGTGGCTGCAGCTTCATGCTGCACGTACGCCATGCAGCGGCAGCAATCGCTTCCGGCGCTGCTGAGGTCGTGCTTATTACGCATGGCGAATCGGGCCGGTCGCGCATCGATGCTCCGCCTTGGTTACCTTCGCTGAGTTCCCCATTTGGCCAATTCGAATTGGTCTACGGAGCGCAGGCACCTTACTCATTGTTTACATTGCCTGCTTTGCGATTCTTGAAGGAGCGCGGGATGACCATTGAGCACCTCGCTCACGTATGTGTGGCGCAGCGCGCCTGGGCCACAAGCAATCCGAGAGCTCAACGCCGCAAGCCTACAACCGTGGATGAAGTACTGTCTGGTCCAACCATCGCTTATCCGTTTACGCGCGACATGTGCTGCGTCGTCACAGACGGCGGCGGTGCTCTTGTGATGACCAGCGCCGCCAGGGCGCGGGATCTCAAGCATCCCAAACGCGCCGTCTATCTACTTGGTTCAGGGGAAGCGGCTGAGGGGACGTTGATATCGCAAATGGCAGACCTGGGATCGTTTCGTGGCTTTCGCCAATCTGCCAAAGAAGCTTTCCAGACTGCAGGGCTCGCCCACGCGGATATCGATCACCTCATGGGTTATGATGCTTTTGCCCATCTTCCATTATATATTCTTGAAGATCTAGGATTCGTCAAAAAAGGCGAATCGGGCGATTTTATTGCTGAAGGACACACTGCCAAAAATGCTTCACTACCGATGAACACGAATGGCGGGGGGCTGTCGTATACTCACTCTGGAATGTATGGCATGTTCGCCATTCAGGAAGCTGTTCGACAATTGCGGGGAGAAGCTATCGAACAGGTCGAAAACATAACCACAAGTTTCGTCCAGGGTGTGGGTATGTTTTTTGCTGCCGCCGGTAGCCTTATCTTATCCAACCAGCGGCCGTAATCGTTAAATCAAGAAGTGATAGGCCAAGGATGTGAAATGCTTGCTGAAGATATGAAGGAGCTCAATCCCCCCGCACGTGCTTTTCGAGCTGAACGGGTTATCAAGGCGGCTATCGAACTCGCGACCAAAGGCGGGTATGATGGCGTACAAATGCGGGCTGTTGCGACACGCGCCAGGGTCGCCCTCGGAACACTTTATCGATATTATCCATCAAAGGACGATCTCATAAGAGCGGCGATCGAATTCCAGATCAACGAGCTAAGAACGGACATTATAACGCGCCCGCTCTTTCAAAAGACCGCGGGTGAGAGAGTCGCGCAGGCGTACATACGTGCCTTTCACGCCATGGTTCGAAATCCTGGTTTCGCTCACGCAGCCCTAAGTTCTTATCATGTGCCCATGCCTTACACCGGCAGTCCTGAAGAACCGAACCGGATGATGCCAGGATTTACGATTGTAGCAGCTATCGCGGCATGGGGCCCCAACTATAAGCCAAAGGCCCGAGAATCCCTCGCATTGGAAATGATCAGGTCATTTTGGATTACGAATGTCGTGGACTGGCTCAATCACGACAGATCGCAAGCAGAAGTCGAAAAAAACATTAGACTAGCCGCCAGATTACTTCCCTTGGAGCAGCGCACAAATGCACGGTGAGCTACTCGATCCACTTGTTCGCGCCTAAGATAGATAATGATCGATATTTTTCTGCAAGGCGCGTTGAAGGAAAAAGTTGCATCCATTGCTGGCGCGTCGAGCGATGTTAACCTTGGATCGCTGAGCACCTGGCCCAACGGGCCGTTAATGTTGGCATTATTGGTCGCAGCGGAGAGCGGATCGTAACTGCTGCTGATTCGATTACCGCCAAAGCCGGACATGCGCCCAGGGTCTGTCTACGTACGTACTGGATTATTCCGCAGTCAATGCGGCGCTAGTTCGCGGTTGTACCAGTGAATAGCATGCATTCTCGTCACATCGCCTTGCCCCGGCACGTTCAACATCCGAGATCTCGGCGGCTATGCTACAAATGAAAATGGCGTGACATTATGGCGCCGAATCTTGCGGGCGGATTCCCTGCATAAACTGGACGTGGCCGGCGTTGAAGCGTTGCTAACTGAAGGCCTGGTTGCTGTGATTGATCTTCGCCGCAGTCCAAGACGACGAAGTACCGCTCGACAGTTCAAGACGACGAAGTACCGCTCGACGTCTATTTCCGGGCAGTAGAACAACGTGGCGCCGTGATATGCGAAGTATTGGACGCGATCGCGCAAGCTCCGGAGGGCACACTTCTTTTTCATTGCGCGGCCGGCAAGGACCGCACGGGCATAATTGCAGCGCTGGTTCTTAGCATCGCAGGCGTTGGTCGTGAGACCATTCTCGATGATTATGAATTAACAGCGGCTCAGATTGAGCCGTTCCTGCCAGACTTTGAGAAACGTGCTATCGAGCGCGATT
>Ga0105240_10005700_pt1 | contig 18484 bp, 11 predicted proteins | sample KBSC54metaG_FD_80426 | JGI IMG/M metagenome (GOLD analysis project Ga0105240, IMG submission 80426) | Corn rhizosphere microbial communities from Kellogg Biological Station, Michigan, USA - KBS C5-4 metaG | ecosystem: Host-associated > Plants > Roots > Rhizosphere > Soil | place: Michigan, USA... | reverse complement strand
GCGAACACGGGCTGGCAGCAGCCGGAGCGCTACCTGAGTCTCATGAACGCGAAGCAGTACGTCGCCTTCATGAATCAAGGCGCGGAGAACGACGGCGACAGCGACCCGTTCACGGCGGGTGTCGACGATGCGCATTCCACCGATTGGCAGCGGGCCATTTTCCGCACCGCCCCGGTGGGCAACGTGCACCTGGGCCTGGCCGGCGGGACCGACCGGCTCAGGTTCAGCCTGGGTGGCTCGTACTTCGGGCAGACCGGCATCGTGCTTGGCTCGTCGTACAGCCGCGCGTCCGGTCGCGCCAACATCGACTTCGATGCGACGCCTAACTTCTCCGTCAAGACGTCGCTGGCCTACTCGAAGGAGCTCGACCACCGCATCCCCGGCGACAACAGCCTCACGGGCGTCGTGACCAACGCGATCGGCGAGGCCTCGATCTATCCGGTTCGCGCGCCCAGCGGCCAGTTCGCGGGCAACGATTACAATCTCTACTACGCGAATCCGGTGGCCATCGCCGATTTGAACAACCTGCCCACGACCACCGATCGCTTCCTGGGCAACGTCGAGGGCACCTACCACTTCATCCCGAGTCTATCGCTCACGGGACGGGTGGGTGCCGACGTGCTGACGATGAACGAGCTCGAGTGGGACTCGCCGCTCGTCGACGGCACGTACGCGGCGCAGGCGCGCGGCGTGGCCAAGAGCGGCTACAGCACCGGCAACCAGTACACGCTGGAGGGATTCCTCACCTACAACCACGAGAACGCGGACGCCGCGAGCCTGAACATCGTGGGTGGCGGCAGCGTGCAGTACAACACCAATCAGTTGAACTTCGTGCGCGCGGAGGGCTTCAGCAGCGACCAGTTCCACTACGTGCGGAACGGAACGGTGATCACGAGCTTCGATGGCGTGCCCCTCAACCACAATCTCGAGTCGGTGTTCGCTCGCGCCAACTATTCGTGGAAAGACCGGTACCTGCTGTCAGGCAGCCTCCGTACGGATGCCTCATCGCGTTTCGGGCCGAACAACCAGTGGGGACTGTTCCCGGCGATCGCCGGCGGCTGGGTGATCAGCGAGGAGCCCTTCATGGGCGACTTCGACCAGAAGTTCGGCAAGCTGAAGCTGCGGGCGAGCTACGGCGTGACGGGCAACCAGGAGTTCGCGGACTTCTCGTTCCTGGGACTCTACGGGACGTCCAACTACGGTGAGAACCCCGGCATCGCGCCGACGAATTTCGCCAACCCGAACCTCAAGTGGGAGTCGACGCACGAGTTCGACGGCGGTGTCGACTGGTATCCGTTCGGCGGCCGCCTAACGGTGATCGCGGACTATTATCACCGCCTGACGTCCAACCTGATCGTGTTTCGTCCGATACCGGCCACGACCGGCTTCGCGGACTACTGGGACAACATTGGCAACGTGTTGAACCGCGGCTTCGAGCTCGGATTGAGCTCGGCGAATTTCCGCTCCGACGACACGAACGGATTTTCGTGGAACACGGACTTCAACATCTCGTTCAACCACAACGAGGTGACCGCGCTGTTCGAGGGCCAGCCCTTCGGCGACGGCGAGAACTTCCGGCCGATCAGCCGGGTGGCGGTGGGCCAGCCGATCGGCGAGTTCTACGTGCTGCACTTCAAGGGCGTGGACCCGCAGACGGGCGACGCGATCTACCAGGACGTGAACGGCGACGGCGAGATCACGTCGGATGACCGCGTGGACGCCGGCAGCCCGCAGCCCAAGTTCTTCGGCGGCCTCCGCAACACGTGGTCGTGGAAGGGCTTCTCGTTAGGCAGCTTCCTCGAGTTCAGCTACGGCGCCAAGGTGTTCAACCTGATGCGCATCTTCGCCGACGACGGCGGTTACAACTACGACAACAAGTTCACGTACGCGCTCAACGCGTGGACGCACCCCGGCCAGATCACGAACGAGCCGCGCGCGAGCTTCGATGGGACGTCCGGCGCGCGCGAGATCTCCGACCGATTCATCGAGAGCGGCTCGTACCTGCGGATCTCCGAGGTCACGCTCAGCTGGCGCATCCCCGAGAACGTGATGCCCGTGCGGTCGTTGCAGAACACGACGCTCTACGTGTCCGGCCACAACCTGCACAACTTCACCAAATACACCGGCTACGACCCCGACGTCAACAGCAACGGCGAGACGTCCAACATTGCGTTAGGCACGGACTACTACGCCTATCCGCGCGCGCGGACGTTCTCCATCGGCCTGTCCACCAACTGGTGAGCCAACCCATGCGAACCCGATTCTTCCTCGCGGCTGCGCTCATCACGGCGGCGGCCGCCTGCAACAACCCGCTCGACGTCAAGCCCGCGGGATCCATTCCCGAGTCGAGCGCCATCACCGATGCCGTCGGCGCGCGCGCCGCATTGTTCGGCGCGTACGGCGGCCTCCAGAGTCTGTCGTACTACGGCCAGGACTTCCCCATCTTCCTCGACCTGTCGGCCGACAACAGCGAGCACACCGGCACGCTGACGTCGTTCGGCGACGCCGATCTCAACGAGCTGCGCGCCGACAACGAAACCATCGCCGGCATCTGGATCGCGATCTACGACGACATCAACCGGGCCAACGAGATCATCGCCAAAGTGCCGCAGGTGCCGGACCTCGACCCGGATGAAATGCACGAGATCATCGGCGAGGCGTATTTCCTGCGCGCGCTCAACTACCACAACCTCGTGAAGCTCTTCGGCGGCGTGCCGCTCCGACTGACGCCGGCCACGTCGATCAACGATCCCACCGGGTCGACGCGCGCGTCCGTCGCCGACACCTATACGCAGATTCTCAAGGACCTCGACTCGGCGCAAACGTTCATCTCCAATCCGAATCAGACCACCCAAGCGTCGTTAGGCGCGGTGATGGCGCTGCGCGCGCGCGTGCTGCTCTACGAGGGCGACTACCCGGGCGCCCTGACGGCGGCCAAGGCCGTGGAGGACCTGGGCCAGTACTCGCTCGCGCCTAACTTCTCCGACCTCTTCGCCGAGGATGGTTCGCCGACGCCGGAGGATATCTTCCGGATCATCTTCACGGCCCAGCAGTTCAACAACCTGTCGTTCTACTACCTGTTCGACGGACGCTACGAAGTCGCGCCGACGACGGATCTCATGCACGACTTCGATCCGTCGTTCGACCCCAGCGCCGACGTGGCCGACTACGATCCAGTAGACACGAGAGGGCAGTGGTCGATCTCGATCGAGGACGATACGCAGGAAGGGACGAAGTTCCGGTCTGTGCAGGGCACCGAGTTTCCGCACGTCATCCGCTTTGGCGAAGTCCTCTTGATCCGCGCCGAGGCGGAAGCGCGGGTGGGAAGCCTCGACAGCGCACGCGTGAAGGTGAACGAGATTCGTGCGCGAGCGGGACTCGCACCGATCGGCTCGCTGTCGCAACCAGACATGATCAACACGATCATCGACGAGCGTCGCAAGGAATTGGCGTTCGAGGGTGATCGCTGGCCGGACCTGGTACGGCTCGGGTTGGCGACAACCGTGCTCGGTATTTCGGCGCAGCAGGCGCTCTATCCGATTCCCCAGCGCGAGATCGATGTGACGCCGGGATTGGCACAGAATCCCGGATACTGATCGCACCGTAGTGGATGGTGCGACGCGGCCGGCGAGGCTCAGTGGCCTCGCCGGCCGTGTCGTGTAAACCATCCCGGTTGACCGGGTGTCTCACGCAGACGACGCGGACGAACCGCGTTCCACGAGGAACTCGCCATGGCCAACCTGAAGCTTGCCTTCCGCACGCTCCTCAAGTCGCCGTTCGTCACGTTCGTTGCCGTGCTGTCGTTGGCCCTGGGCATCGGCGCGAACGCCGCGATTTACTCAATGTTCGACCAGTTGTTGCTGCAGCCGCTTCCGGTGCGCGATCCGGGACGGTTGGTGAATCTCGGGATGATCGGTCCGGCGCCCGGCTCCAACTCGTGCAATCAGGCCGGTGACTGTGACGTCGTCTTCAGCTATCCGATGTTCCGCGATCTCGAGAAGGCGCGCCCGGGATTCAGCAGCGTCGTCGCCCACCGTGCGTTCCAGGTCAACGTCGCGTATCACCGGCAAACCTTGAGCGGCGACGGCATGCTCGTCTCCGGGTCGTACTTCCCGACGTTAGGCCTGAAGCCGGCGCTCGGCAGGCTGATCGGGTACGACGATGACCGTGTGGTCGACCAGAACTACCTCGCCGTGCTCAGCTACCGGTATTGGGCGAACGATCTCGGCTCCGATCCGCACGTGGTGGGGCAGCAAATCGTGGTCAACGGCCACTCGATGACGATCATCGGCGTTGCGCCTGAAGGATTCGAGGGGACGACGCTCGGGGTCGAGCCGAAGGTCTTCGTGCCGATCACGATGCGCAATGAGATGATGCAGGGGTGGACCGACGCGATGACCAACCGGCGTGCGTATTGGGTCTACGTCTTCGCGCGTCTCGCGCCGGGCGTGTCGATGCAGCGGGCGACCGTGCTCGCCAACGCCGTGTTCCACCCGATCATCAACGACGTCGAAGCGCCGCTGCAGAAGGGCATGAGCGACGCGACGATGAAGCGTTTCCGCGCCAAGACGCTGACGCTCGCGGATGGACGTCGCGGCCAGAGCTCGATGCACAAGGAAACCAAGACGCCGCTCACGCTCCTGTTGGCGACGACCGGCATCGTGCTGTTGATCGCGTGCGCCAACATCGCGAACCTGCTGCTGGCGCGCGGAGCGGGTCGGTCACTGGAGATGGCCGTGCGACTTTCGTTAGGCGCGACGCGCTGGCAGCTCCTGCGTCAGTTACTCACGGAATCGTGCCTGCTGGCGTTGATCGGCGGCGCCGTGAGTTTGCTCGTGGCGTACTGGACGCTGCACGTGATCTCGAGTCTCCTGCCCACCGACACGGCAGGCACGCTGCATTTCGGTCTCCAGGGGTCGGCGGTTGTGTTTACGGCGCTGTTATCGGTGGGCACCGGCGTGCTCTTCGGCATGTTCCCGGCGCTGCACAGCACGAGGCCGGACCTTGCCTCGACGATCCGTGCCGGTACCGGCAAGCACTCGGGCGCGCGCTCGGCGGCGCGTTTCCGCTCGTCGTTAGTCACTGCGCAAATCGCGTTGTCGATGGCGCTCCTGATTTCGGCCGGGCTGTTCGTGAAGAGCCTGCGCAACGTGAGCCAGGTCGACCTGGGCATCCGCGTCGACAGCATGGTGACGTTCTCGATCGAGCCCGAGCTCAACGGCTACGACCACCCGCATTCGCGGCAGCTGTTCGCCCGGCTGCACGAGCAGTTGGCTGCGCTGCCCGGCGTGACGGATGTGACGGAAGCGCTCGTGCCGCTGCTTGCCGGCAACAACTGGGGCCAGGACGTGTCGGTGGAAGGATTCAAGAAAGGGCCGGACACGGACGCGAACTCGCGATACAACGAAGTGGGACCCGGATACTTCAAGGCCGTGGGCATCTCGCTCATGAGCGGCCGCGAATTCCGGCCGTCCGATGAGTTCGGCTCACCCAAGGTCGCCATCGTCAATCAAGCGTTCGCGAGGAAGTTTGGGTTAGGCAACGATGCCGTGGGCAAGCGCATGTCCGATGGCGGTGACACGCTCAACATGGAAATCGTGGGCCTCATCCGCGACGCCAAATACAGCGAAGTAAAGCAGCAGATACCGCCGGTGTTCTTCGAGCCGACGCTGCAGGACACGAGCCTGGGCTTCTCGTACTTCTACGTGCGCACGTCGCGTAACACCCAGCAACTGCTCCAGGCAATTCCGCGGGTAGTGAAATCGCTCGACCCGAATCTGCCGGTGGAGCAGCTCAAGACGATGACGCAGCAGGTGAAGGAGAACGTGTTCCTCGACCGGTTGATCAGCACGCTGTCGGCGGCGTTCGCGCTGCTGGCGACGCTGCTCGCGGCCGTCGGCTTATACGGCGTCCTCGCGTACTCGGTTGCCCAACGGACGCGCGAGATCGGCGTGCGCATGGCGTTGGGCGCCGATGGCGGCAAGGTGCAGCTCATGGTGTTGCGGCAGGTCGCGCTCATGACGCTGATCGGCGGCGTGATCGGCATTGCCGGCGCGATAGCGTTAGGCCGAGCGGCGCAATCGCTGCTGTTCGAGCTCAAAGGGCACGACCCGGCCGTGATGGTGATTTCCGCGGTCGTGCTGTCGGTCGTGGCGCTGGGCTCGGGCTACATCCCGGCTCTCCGCGCGTCGCGGATCGACCCCGTCCAGGCACTGCGGTACGAGTAAGGCGGACACGGCTGGGACAGGGCCGGACAAAACCGGACAAGGCGGTGTGACATGATCAAGGCCAACCTGAAGCTCGCCCTCCGGACGCTCCTCAAGTCGCCGTTCGTCACCGGCATCGCCGTGCTGTCGTTGGCGCTCGGCATCGGGGCGAACGCCGCGATTTACTCGATGTTCAACGAGCTGTTGCTGCGGCCGCTGCCGGTGCGTGACCCGCAGCGCCTGGTCAACCTGGCCGGCGGTCCCACGACCGGCAACAACTCGTGCGATGAAGCCGGCGGTTGCGACGTCGTCTTCAGCTATCCGATGTTCCGCGATCTCGAGAAGGCGCACCCCGGATTCAGCGGAGTCGCGGCGCATCGCTCGTTCGGCGTCAACGTCGCTTATCACCATCAGACCCTGAACGGCGATGGCATGCTCGTGTCGGGGTCGTACTTCCCGACGTTAGGCGTGAACCCGGCCCTCGGCAGGTTGATCGGTCGCGACGACGATCGTGGGCTCGCGCAGAACTTTGTCGCCGTATTGAGCTATCGCTATTGGCAGAACGACCTCGGCTCCGATCCGCACGTCGTCGGGCAGCAGATCATGGTCAACGGTCGTTCGATGACCATCATCGGCGTGGCGCCGAAGGGCTTCGAGGGAACGACGCTCGGCATCGAGCCGACGGTGTTCGTGCCAATCACCATGCGCACAGAGATGCTGCAGAGTGGGCCCGGGGAGATGCCGGGGGCGATGACAGATCGGCTGGCCTACTGGGTGTACGTCTTCGCGCGCCTCGCGCCGGGCGTCTCGATGGAGCGGGCACAGGTGCTCGCGAACGCGGTGTTTCACCCGATCATTACCGACATCGAAGCGCCCCTGCAGAAGGGCATGAGCGACGCGGCCATGAAGCAGTTCCGCGCGAAAGTGTTGACGCTCACGGATGGGCGTCGCGGCCAGAGTACGATGCACCAGACCCTGCACACGCCGCTCACGCTGCTGCTCGTGACGACGGGCATCGTGCTGCTCATCGCCTGCGCCAACATCGCGAACCTGCTCCTGGCGCGCGGCGCCGGGCGCTCCCTGGAGATGGCGGTGCGCCTTTCGTTAGGCGCCACGCGCAGACAGCTCCTGCGCCAATTGCTGACGGAGTCGTTCGTGCTGGCGGTGGTAGGTGGTGCGGTCAGTCTCCTCGTGGCGTATTGGACGCTGCACCTCATCGCGGGCCTCCTGCCCACTGACACATCGAGCACGATGGACTTCAGCCTCCAGGGCTCGGCCATCATCTGCGCCGCCGTGTTGTCGCTTGCCACTGGCGTGCTGTTCGGCATGTTCCCCGCGCTGCACAGCACGCGGCCCGATCTCGCGTCGACGATTCGCGCCGGCACTGGCAAGCATTCCGGGGCGCGCTCGGCGGCGCGCTTCCGGTCATCGTTGGTCACGGCGCAGATCGCGTTGTCGATGGCCCTTCTGATTTCCGCCGGCTTGTTCGTGAAGAGTCTACGCAACGTGAGCCAAGTCAACCTGGGCATACGCGTCGACAGCATGGCCACGTTTTTGGTAGAGCCCGAATTGAGCGGCTACGATCCCGCTCATTCGCGCCAGTTTTTCGCGCGCTTGCACGAACGATTGGCGGCGCTGCCGGGCGTGACGAACGTCACCGAGGCACTGCTGCCGGTGGTGGGCAGCAATTGGGGCAGCGAGGTCTCGGTGGAGGGCTTCAAGAAAGGTCCGGACACGAACGCGAACTCGCGATTCAACGAAATCGGGCCCGGGTACTTCACGACGGTCGGCGTGCAGTTGCTGCGCGGGCGCGAGTTCACGGCGTCGGACGAAGCGGGGACGCCCAAGGTCGCCATCGTGAATCAGGCGTTCGCGAAAAAGTTCGGGTTAGGCAGCGATGCGGTCGGCAAGCGCATGTCGACGAGCGGCGACACGCTCGACACGGAAATCGTGGGGCTCATTCCCAATTTCACGTACTACGACGTGAAACAGGACGTGCCCCCCGTGTTCTTCGTGCCCACGCTGCAGGATACGGCGCTGGGCTTCTCGTACTATTACGTCCGTACATCGCGCAACACCGAGCAATTGGTCGGCGAGATTCCGGCGGTGGTACGGTCGCTCGACCCGAATTTGCCGGTCGACGAGCTCAAGACGATGAGACAGCAGGTGAAGGACAACGTGTTTGTCGACCGGCTGATCAGCACGCTGTCCGCGTCGTTCGCGCTGCTGGCCACGCTGCTGGCGGCGGTCGGACTCTACGGCGTACTCGCCTACTCGGTCGCCCAACGGACGCGCGAGATCGGCGTGCGGATGGCGCTCGGCGCCGACGGCGGCCGCGTCCAACTCATGGTCTTGCGCCAGGTGGCACTCATGACACTCATCGGCGGCGCGATCGGCACTGCCGCCGCTTTTGCGTTAGGCAGAGTGGCGCAATCGCTGTTGTTCGAGCTCGGGAGCCACGATCCGGCGGTGATGGTGCTTTCCGCGATTGCGCTCACGCTGGTCGCCCTCGCGTCCGGCTACCTCCCCGCCCTCCGCGCGTCGCGTATCGATCCGGTCGAGGCGCTGCGCTACGAATAGCGGGTCAGTCGTCCGCGGCTGGCGCGCGAATGCGAGCCGGCCGCCACGAGACCTGCGTGAGGATCACGGCCGCCAGTACAATGCCCATCCCGGCGATGACTCGTGCATCGATGGCTTCGTGAAGCAGGGACCATCCGAGCAGCACGGCCACGGCGGGATTGACGTAGGTGTACGTCCCGACCACCGTCGCGGATGCGTGAGCGAGCGCGTAGGTGTAGGCGCTGTAGCCCAACAACGAGCCGAACACGATCAGATACGCCAGCGAGCCGGCGCCCGAGGCCGTGAGGTGAAAGTGTGGTCCCTCACCCACCGCCAGGCCGAGCAGCGTGATCGCGACTCCAGCCACCACCATCTCCACCGCGGCACCGAGGTACGTGCCGACCTGCGGATGGCTGCGACTGTAGTACACGGCGCCGGCCGCCCACAGGAGCGTGCCTAACGTGAGGATGGCCGGCCCGCGCCAATCGGCGCGCGCCAGGTCGGCCGGCGTGAGTCCCACGAGCACGATCGTGCCGAACAGGCCTAACACGAGCCCGGCGACGATGCGTCGCGACAGACCGGTCGCGTTGCCCGCCGCGAGCGTTTCGAACACCGCCGTCCACACCACGGCCATCACCACGAACACGCTCGCCACGCCGGCGGGCGTGAAGCGCTCGGCGACCACGACGCAGGTGTTGCCCGAGAGGAGGAGCAGCCCCACGATCGACAGATCACGCCAGTCGCGCGGCCTGGCCGGCAGCCGCTGCCCCGCGGCACGCGCCCCGATGAACAGGATCACGCCCGCGATGAAGAATCGCACGCCCGCGAACAGCAGCGGCGGCAGCGTGCGATCGCCGATCCGAATTGCGATGTAGGTGGAGCCCCACAGGACACACACGACGAGGTACGCGAACAGCACTTTTCCCCGAAGCACCACAGATCTCCCACGAGCATGTACACGAACGCAGATTCCGGCGGACCCGTGCGGTCTTCAGTCGAACAAGTAGGGTTCTCCAATCGTTCCGACAAGCACCACTCATTCACGATGTCAGATGGCCAGTCTCTCCACTATCGCGCGCGACCTGCATCGGGACACCGCCCAGCTCGAGTTCGGGCCGCCGGTGGAATATGTGTATCACCCGCTCGACTACGCGTGGGCGCCGCACGCCGCATACTTGCGCCGCTATGGATCGAAGACGCCGCGCGAGGTGATTCTCGTGGGGATGAACCCTGGTCCGTTCGGCATGACGCAAACGGGCGTCCCGTTCGGCGAAGTCGCGATGGTGCGCGACTGGCTCGGCATCGAAGCTCCAGTTAGGCAGCCGGCGCGGGTGCATCCGCGACGGCCCGTGGCGGGCTTCGCCTGCGCGCGCAGCGAGGTGAGCGGTCGCCGTTTCTGGGGTTGGGCGCGCGACCGCTTCGGTACTCCGGAACGATTCTTCGCGCAGTTCTTCGTGTGGAACTACTGTCCGCTGCTGTTCGTCGAAGCGAGCGGCCGCAACCGCACACCGGACAAGCTGCCCGCGGCCGAGCAGCGTGCGCTGTTCGAGGCGTGCGATCGTGCGCTGGCGCGGTGCATCGATGTGATGTCACCACGCGTGGTGGCGGGACTCGGCCGATTCGCCGAATCGCGCGTGCGGCACGTGATTCCCGAGGGAATGGTCGCCGGAGGCGTATTGCATCCGAGTCCCGCCAACCCGCGCGCCAACGCGTCGTGGGTACGCGACGCGGAGCGCGACCTGCGCCGCCTCGGCGTGGAGATGCCCGACTCGCGTAAGAGTCCCGTCAAACCGGATTGACATCCCGGCGCCGTACGGCACGTTGGTGTCGAGCATCCAGGAGAGCGCATGCAAGCCGATCTTCGTCGCCGTCAGACGCATCGTGTGAATCGTTGGTCGGAGTTTCTCGCGCAAGACGCGCGACTGGCGTGGCGATCGGCGCGTGCCTATCCGCTGTTCACGGCGATCGTCGTGCTGACCATCGCGCTCGGCATCGGAGTGAACACGGCGATCTTCAGCGTCGTAGATGCGGTGCTGTTGCGGCCGCTGCCGTTTGCCGACGGTGGCCGACTCGTCTCCTTGTGGGATACCAACCCGGACAAGAGCGTGCCGCGATTCGGCGTCTCGCTGCCGGATTTTCGCGACTGGCGCGACCGCACGCACTCGTTCAGCGACATGGCGCTGTACGCCGGCGGTCTCACGAGCATCGCCGGCCGCGATGGTCCGGAGAGCGCGACGTCACTGATGGTGACGCCCAACTTTCTCGATGTGTTAGGCGTCCATCCGATGCTCGGCCGGTCATTCGGGTCGGACGATACGCGCGGCGAGACGAGCAACGCCGTCCTCATCAGCTACGGGTTCTACCAACGGCACTTCGGCGGTAAGCGATCCGCGCTCGGCACGCAGCTGTCGATCAACGGGCGATTGCGGACGGTGGTCGGTGTGCTGCCGCCCGACGCCGAGCTGCTTGGCCCCGCGTTTGTCGGCGCGCCGCTCGACGTGATGACTGTCGTGGAGTTCACGTCGTACACGAGCGTCGAGCGACACGCACAGCATTTGTTCGGATCGATCGCGCGGCTCAAGCCGGGGGTGACGCTCGACGCGGCGCGCGCCGACGTCTATGCCGCCGAGGTGCAGGTGGCGCACGAGAATCCGGAAATCGCGGGGTGGACGGCGAGCGTGTTTCCGCTGAGCGACGACCTCTCGTTAGGCACGCGCGGCCCGCTGCTCGTGCTGTTGGGTGCGGCGATGCTCGTCCTGCTCATCGCGTGCGCGAACGTGGCCAGCCTGCTGCTGGTTCGCGGCGCCGCCCGCGGTCGCGAGATCGCTGTACGCCAGGCCTTGGGCGCCTCGCGCGGACGGTTGGTCGCGCAACTCGTGGTGGAGAGCGTATTACTAGCGCTGGCGGGCGCCGTGCTCGGCGTCGCCCTGGCCGGCGTCGCGCTGCGCGCGCTGCGCGGCGCCATCCCGGCGGGTGTGATTCCGCGCACGGGCGGATTCGGTCTCGATGTGCCCGTGATCGCGTTCGCCTTGGGGCTCAGCCTGTGCTCGGCCGTGCTGTTCGGCTTGTGGCCGGCGGTGCGGGCGAGCTTGCCGTCGTTAGGCAAGTCGCTGCGCGACGGCGGCCGCGGCAATACGGGGGATGGCCGCGCGCACCGCACGCGGCGTCTGCTGGTGATCGGCGAGCTGTCGCTCACCGTGGTGCTCGCGGTGTGCGCTGTGCTCGTGGCGCAGAGCCTCGCGCGCATGATGCGCGTGGACCCCGGCTTCCGACCCGAACACACGATCACCGCGCAGATCACACTCGGCGCCGGCTATCCGGATTCCACCGGCATCGCGTTCTACCGGTCGCTGCTCACGGATCTGTCGGCGCGCCCGGGCATCGTCGCCGCCGGCGCCACGGATACGCCGCCCCTCGTTGGCGGCGGGGTGTTCACATCCATCCGCCTGGTCGGCCAGCCGCCGCGGCCGCCTAACGATCCGCTCATGAGCACCATTCGTTTCGTGACGCCGGGATTCTTCCGGGCAATGGGCATGCGCACGCTCGGCGGCCACGACGTCGCCTGGGATGAGGCCGCGCCGACCATCGTGCTGAGTCAGACGGCCGCGCGCACGTTCTGGCCGAACGCGAGTGTGATCGACCAGCAGATCGCGTTCAACACACAACCCGTCGGGTACCAAATCGTGGGCGAGGTGAACGACGCCGCGCAAACCAGTCTGGCGACGCCGCCCGCGCCGGTGGTGTACGTCTCGATGCGCCGGTCTGTGCGCCTGCTGCACACAATGACGCTCGTGGTCCGCGGCCGCGGCGACGCGGCGTCGCTGGCGCCGATCGTGCGCGAGGCGGTGCACGACATCGATCCGGGCCTGCCCACGTACAACGTGCAGACGCTGCAGTCGATCGTCGATCAGTCGGTGGCACAGCCGAAGTTGAACGGCGCGCTCATGGGCGTGTTCGCGGCGGCGGCCCTGCTGCTGGCCGCGTTAGGCCTGTACGGCGTCGTGTCGTACTCGGTCACGCAGCGGCGGCAGGAGCTGGGACTCCGCGTCGCGCTGGGTGCCCAACCGGGCGCGGTGTTGCGCCTCGTGTTGGGCGAAGGCATTGTCCTCGCGGCCGCCGGCATCGCCATTGGCGCCGTGGGCGCACTGTTCGGCGCGCGCCTCATCCGCTCCTGGCTGTTCGGGATCGGACCCGCGGATCCGACATCGTTCGTCGTCGTCGCGCTCGTGCTGGCGGTGGTCGCACTCGCCGCCAGCTACCTTCCGGCCCGCCGTGCCGCGCGCGTGAGTCCGCTCATCGCCATGCGCGGCGACTGACGATCACGACGACGCACGCCTAACCGAACGCCGCGTCGCCGCTGGGGTGATCGAGCCACCAGCGGAACGCGGCCGGAATCCCGACCTGCGGCGTGACCGGCGGCTGCCACCCGAGCTCGCGTCGTGCACGGTCTTCGCGAAACGGGTTGTCCTTCGTGAGCATGTCGAACGTGCCGCCGCTGCGCCGCGACACGCCGCGCCGCCCGGCGGCCAACAACGCCACCTCGAGCACGCGAAACATCGCGCGGCCCGCGGCGCGCGGAATGCGCGGCGCGAACACTCGGCGCCCGAGTCCCCGCGATGCCAGTTGCACCAGATCGGCCGCCGTGATCGGATAGTCCGCCGTCAGGTTGTAGGCGCGGCCCAGCGCGCCTAACGCTGTAGCGGCGAGCACCGCACCCTCGGCCACGTTCCGCGCGTGCACCAGCGGGAGTGTGGTCGTCCCGCCGCCGATCAACGGGAACACGCCGCGCGACAACACGGCCCCGACCCGCGGCACGAAGTGCCGGTCGCGCTCGCCGTACATGGGAGGCGGTCGCACGATCGAGCAGCGCACACGCCCCTGCTCGTGCGCAGCGAACACCAATCGCTCGGCTTCCTGCTTCGAGCGGCCATAGGCGTCGTATGCAGGCAGCGCGGGCAGCGGCGTCGATTCGTCCACCGGCGCCATCTCGTAGCGCCGCGCGCCGTACACCGCCGTGCTGCTCACGTGGAGCAAGCGCGCGCCGGTTGCGGCGCACGCATCGATCACGTGCTGCGTGCCGGTGACGTTCGCATCGCGAAACGGCGCCCACGCCGTGTCCGGCCCCACCACCGCCGCCGCGTGAAACACCACGTCGCAGCCGGCCGACGCCTCGCGCAGCGCGCCCGGGTCCCGCACGTCGCCGGCCACGAGCTCTGCGCCTAACGCATCGAGCCACGCGGCGCGGCTCGCATCGCGCACGAGCGCGCGTACGCCGCACCCCGCGGTAGCGAGACACTGCACGAGGTAAGAGCCGAGCATGCCGGTCGCGCCGGTGACCAGGGCGCGGCGCGGGAGCACGTCCGTCGCAGCTGTTGCCTCGATGTGTGCCTTCGCTGTCGCGCGGTTCGCCGGTGCAACTGAGAGGAGAATACATGCGCGCCCAACCGACGCCCGGTCAAGCGGCTCCGCGGCCCCGCACGCGCGACGGCCGCTGCCTCGCCGCCAGTCGGCAATCGCGCGACGGTTCCCCTACGTCAACGTCCAGGCCTCGCTACGCCATCTGACGTATGGAGCGCCTGCCGCGGCGGACGAACCTTCGCACTGTGCCTCGTCGACCTCCTTCCTTCAACAGGTGGGCGCCATGCAGAATCCGCTCCGTATCGAACGGCGATGGCTGCTTCTCGTGTGCGCGGCTGCGCTCCTAACGGGCTGCATCTTCCGCAAGCTGACGGTGGCGCCCGTCGACCGGGCGACGGGCACGACCGTCGCGAGCCCGGTGAAGGTGCACCTGCTGGATGGCGCGACGGCCATCTTCGAGCACGGCGTTTCGATCGCCGCGGACTCGGTGCACGGCGTGGGTCGAGAGTTTGCCATCGCCGACGCCGCCAAGGCCAACGGCACGCCGATACGCGCCATTCCGCTCGACAGCGTCGCCGCCATGGAAAGCTTCAGCGACTCCATCAACGCGGGGAAGTCCGTCGGGATGACGGCGCTGGCGGTAGTGGGCGTCGCCGCGACCTCGGGTCTGCTCAAGGCGCTGTTTGGCTCGTGTCCAACGATTTATTCGGACAGCGACGGCGTGCCCGTCCTCGAAGCCGAAGGGTTTTCATACAGCATTTCGCCGCTGCTCGAGCGACGCGACCTGCACCGGCTCCGTGCCCAACCCGATCCGAGTGGCATCGTGTCGCTCGAGGTGCGCAACGAAGCCCTGGAGACACACTACATCAACCAGCTCGCCTTGCTCGGCGTCGCGCGAGGTCCGGATGAAGTCGTTCTTCCCGATGCGATGGATCGGCCCTTGGCCGTTAGGCGGATGGCGCCGGTCGTGCGCGCCATCGATCGCGCCGGGAACGACGTGACCGGCACGCTGGCGCGCGACGATGCGATCGCGTTCCAATCCGATCGCCGCACGATCACCAACGTCCGGCTCGGAGACGTGAACGACTGGATCGACGTGACCATTGCGCCTCCGCACGGCGTAGACAGCGTCGCCCTCGTCTTTCGGCTGCGCAACAGCCTGCTCAACACCGTGCTGCTCTACGACGCAATGCTGCGGCCGCAAGGTGCCCAGGCGGTGGACTTCGAAGCACGAGACCTCAACACCATTTCGACGATGGTGGCGATGGGCCGTTGGTACGGCTCGCGCATGGGGCTGCATGTTTCCGTTAGGCGCGGCGACGCGTGGGACACGGTGGCCTACGTGCCGGACGCCGGGCCCATCGCGTGGCGGGATGTCGCTGCCGTGATTCCGGTACCGCGCGCCGACACGCTCACCATTCGTTTGTCGTTCGTGGCCGATGAATGGCGCATTGACCACGTGGCGGTCGCCGCGCTGTTTCGCCATCCGGTACCGGAACGTATCGAGGCCTCGGCCGTGCTTGTCGCGGGCGGCGCTTCGAACGAGCCTGCCCTCGAGAGCGCCCGAGACCTCGACGCCCAATACCTCGTGACCACGCCGGGCCAGCGGTTCACCGTCCGATTCAACGCCGGACAAGCACCGAGCGACTCGGCGCGCACCTTCCTGCTCGCAACAGAGGGCTACTACACCGAGTGGATTCGCGGAAGCTGGGTGCGGCAAGCGAGGACGCCGCACCCCTTCAGCGCGACCGATACGACCCTCGTCGAAACCGTAAACCACTGGGCTCGAGTGGGCCCGGCGTTCGAGGCGCAGTTTGCACGGACTCGAATTCCCGTGAGGTGATTGCCATGAAACACGTCTTGATGATCGTGGTGTGCGCCGCATCCCTCGGGTGCTTCTTCGGGCCGCGAGCGAGAACGGTGGCCGTGGCGCGTGAGCCCAACGGCACGTCCGTGAAAATCATGCTTCCATCTCGCACGATCACGAATGCCGAGCTTCTCGCCGTGAGCGACACGGACATCACCATGCTGTGGTCAGACACGGTGTGGTCGATCCTGTATGCCGGAGCGCGCGAGATGGCGTTCAGCGACGTGGCGGTGACGCTCGACAATGGACGCCGCCCGACGCCGGTCGAGCAGGGCCGGCTGCGTTTGGCGAGCCGTTTTCCACAAGGACTGAGCCAGAATCTCGAGGCCCGGATGTTGGCGGCGCACCACCAGCCGGCCGTCGCCTTCATGGCGCCATGAGGTGGTTAGGCGTGGTGCTCGTGGCGGCGGGCGCGGGATGGATGCCGGCGCGTGCGCAGCAGCCGCCAATGCCTAACGATACCGGAGCCGCGTTTCTGTCGCGCGTGCGCGTCGCGACCGACAGGTACCGCGATCGCCAGCGGGCCATCCTCGACGGCTATCGCCCGATCGGTGGAGATTTCCCTGGGATGGGCGAGCACTGGCTACAGATCGGCATCCTGTTCAGCGGCCGGTTCACGATCGAGGAGCCACCGATTCTCGAGTATGCGATCATCGACGGGCGCCCGACGCTGGTCGGTGTCGCGTACGCGCTGCCGCTGCTGGCGGGAGAGCAGGCGCCGCCTTTCCCGGGCGTGCAGGCTTGGCATGAGCACACGGCAACGGTTGAGGAAGAGACGGATCTCCTGAGCCAAGTGATGATGCCGCACGCACCGATGCCTGCGCCGAGACTCGCCATGCTCCACGTGTGGGCTTGGCTTCCGAATCCGGCCGGAGTGTTCTCCGCCGACAATTGGGCGCTCCCCTTCGTGCGCGCCGGGCTCGTTGCTCCGGCGAACGATCCCGGCGCCGTCGCCGGTCGTGTCGTGTCACTCGTGAGCGGCGGCGATGCCTTTTACGCGAGTGTGTTCGAGAGCCTGTCCGGCGCGACGCGTGCCGACAGCATCGCCATCGCCAGTGCTGTCGGCGCCGCTCGTGTGGCCGCACAGGCGTGGATAGCGGCGCGGGGTCCACACGCCGCGAGCAGTGAGGACCTGGACCGCCTGCGTGCGATCTGGTCAGACATGTGGCTGGCCCTCGACTCCACGCTCACCTCCGCAACGCGCGAGCGCCTCTCGTCCATCCGCGGACGGTAACACCGCTCTGCCGACTGGCCGCCGCTCGTTAGGTCGTGCCTTCCGTACGCCGCGGAAGCGAGTCGCTCGCCACCACCAGCTCGTCGTCGCGCCCAACCTCTCGAGTGCTCGAGAGGTTCGGCGCATTCGGGTCGTGGCTGCGCTTCGCCTACGTCAGGCCTTCGCCTTACGTAAGCAACCGGCATCGGCCTCCTACGTACTCGTCGCACGCGAACCCAGTGCTCTGACGTATCCAACGGACCGCCCCGGTCTCGCATCCTGCACCGCGTCACCCGGCTCCATGCCTAACGCGATGCGAGGACACCCCCATGCGAAGCCTAACGGTTGGTTGGATGCCACGCCGTTCCGGTTCGTCGCGCTGGTCGCGCCGGTCGGAGCGCTCACGGCGTTCACACGATGGCTGGGCGATTCGGTCGTCCACCTCACCGTCCCCGCCCGCGCCATGACCGGCGATCCGCGTGCGCTCTCGGGGCGGTCGCCGGCCCGGCACGGTTTCGACAGAGCGGCGGACTGGGTGAGCGCGGGCGGGGCGGGTGGCGATCATTATTCTCCGCTCGCCGAGATCACGCGTGCGAATGTCGACTCGCTGCAAGTGGCGTGGATATACCGCACCGGCGATGTGTCCGATGGTCTCAAGGAAGGCAGCGGGCCGTCGACGGCATTCGAGTCCACGCCACTCCTCATCAACGGACTCCTCTACCTCGCAACGCCATCGGCGCGTGTCGTTGCGCTCGACCCGGAGCGCGGAACGGAGCGGTGGGCATTCGACGCGCACCTCGACCGTGCATCGTTGGCCCACGACGAAGTCACCGTTCGCGGCGTCGGCGCATGGATTCAGCTCGTCCACCACGACCTGTGGGACTATGACGTCGCAGCGCAGCCGGCCCTCGCCACCGTCGTGCGGGACGGCGTCGCCATTCCGGCGCTGGTGCAGGAATCGAAGACCGGCATGGTGTTCGTGCTCAACCGCCTAACGGGGGTGCCCGTTTTCCCCGTCGAGGAGCGGCCCGTGCCGGCGAGCGACGTTCCAGGCGAGGCAGCATCGCCGACGCAGCCGTTCATCGTGCTCGTCATCGGAGGGCTTGCCCTCGCGATGTACGTTGTCCTGAGTTTCCGTTAGGCTTGACGCGGCCCGGGGCGGAGCCGGCCGGCTGTTTCAGCGCCGGCTTTGCCTTCTTGCGCCCGCTGGATGGTTGTCCTCGGCCGCCGAGCAGGCTGCCGCGCCGCACCCACTCGGCCAGTTGTCCGCGACTCGTGATC